>Ga0316207_10003680_pt1 | contig 14021 bp, 12 predicted proteins | sample 6weekpyrite_MG_FD_204943 | JGI IMG/M metagenome (GOLD analysis project Ga0316207, IMG submission 204943) | Microbial mat bacterial communities from mineral coupon in-situ incubated in ocean water Damariscotta River, Maine, United States -... | ecosystem: Environmental > Aquatic > Marine >... | reverse complement strand
GTCCTCAATCAGCTTTGCGAGGAAGTTTGCCCCCGTACCTAAACCGGGAAAGTTTTTTGGCCAGGTGGTAACCATTTTCCACTTAATGGTCTTTTTTGCGTGAACGGCAGGGGCGGAAACTATTGCACCACCCGCTACCAGAGTTGTCGCACCCAACGACGTAATAAACTTTCTTCGATCCATTGAAATATCCTGTTTAAGTTTTAATTATGGCTATCGTTTTTTTTGGTGTTCTAGTTCCTAAATTCTCATTCCTAGATCTTAAGCACGTGCATTTAAATAGGCGCGCTCAGAAATGTCATGCCAGTCCTTTGCTTGATTCCTAAATTTTACAAATGACTCAAAAACTTTTTTAGACATTGCATCTTTTGAAGCGACATCAGAAACCACTTCATCAGATAGGGATTTTAATTTTTTCAAGACATCATCGGGTAGTTTTCGCAGTTGTACTTTATGTTTATTCACTAAGGTGTCCAACGCCGTATTATTTCTTGCTGTATATTCCGCTAACATATCTTGGTTCGCAATTCGGCACGCTTGCTTAACGATAACCTGCAAATCGTCTGGCAGTTTTTTAAAGGCCTTTTCATTGATAAAACACTCTAGCGTCGTACCCGGCTCATGCCATCCAGGGTAGTAATAATATTTAGCGGCTTTGTGCAATCCAAAAGCGAGATCGTTATATGGCCCAACCCATTCTGTGGCATCAATAGCACCCGTTTTCAAAGATGTGAAAATTTCTCCTCCGGGTAAACTCACCGGTGTACCACCCGCTTGTTTTAGCACCTCGCCACCTAAACCGGGGATTCGCATTTTCAAACCTTTTAAATCGGCCACGGTATTAATCTCTCGATTGAACCATCCCGCCATCTGCACACCGGTATTACCCGCAGCTGTAGGAATAAGCCCAAATGGTTTATACGTTTCTTCCCAAAGCTTCATACCGCCACCGTGGTATAGCCAGGCATTCATTTCTTGAGCGTTTAATCCAAAAGGCACCGCCGCAAAAAATTGCGCAGCTTCGCTCTTACCCTTCCAGTAGTACGCTGCACCATGGCCCATTTGTGCAGTACCGCTGGAAACAGCATCAAAGATTTCAAACGGTGGCACAAGCTCCTTCGCGCCGTAAACTTTCACTTTCATACGACCACCGCTCATTTCATTGATCAAACGAGCGAGATTATTCGCGCCAGTCCCTAAACCCGGAAAATTTTTTGGCCAAGTGGTGACCATTTTCCATTTGATTTTTCGCGCTGCGCTCGCGTTTCCTGCTGCTCCCAATGCTGCACCACCGGCAATAGCCCCAACACTAACTGATTTTATAAATTTTCTTCTATCCATTTTTTTACCTTAGCTCTTGCCACATCACACAAAGTGATATACTTCTGGTTTGGTTAAACACGTGTTTTGCAACACTTTACCTATAAATTCATGGCCATTCAACGAGTGATAGAAAAGAATGAAATACAACGATCTTCGCGACTTTATTGATCAATTAGAAAAAATTGGTAAGCTCAAACGAATTAAACGTGAAGTAGATCCTTACCTGGAAATCACTGAAATTAGCGACCGAACACTTCGTGCTGAAGGGCCCGCATTGCTTTTCGAGAATGTTAAAGATTCAGAATTCCCGCTCCTTGCCAATTTATTTGGAACACCTGAACGTGTCGCCATGGGCATGGGTGAAAATAACGTCGAGGCGCTCAGAGAAGTGGGGAAATTACTCTCGGTACTCAAAGAGCCTGAGCCACCCAAAGGCATTAAAGACGCCTGGGATAAAATGCCCGTTTATAAACAAGTGCTGAATATGGCACCGAAGAAAATTAAAAACGCCCCGTGCCAAAAAATTGTGATCGAGGGCGCACAAGTGGATTTGGCGAAATTGCCTGTACAGACCTGCTGGCCGGGTGATGCAGGCCCGCTCATTACATGGGCACTCGTTGTAACAAAAGGCCCACTGAAAGATCGGCAGAACATGGGAATCTATCGACAACAGGTTATTGGGAAAAATAAGGTCATCATGCGCTGGCTGGCTCACCGCGGTGGTGCATTAGATTTTCGTGAGTGGCAAAAACAGAATCCAGGAAAACCCTTCCCCGTGGCAGTGGCTCTAGGGGCTGATCCCGCCACCATTTTGGCGGCCGTCACACCGGTTCCAGATTCACTTTCTGAATATGCATTTGCCGGTTTACTGCGTGGCTCCAAGACGGAACTGACCAAGTGCCTAAGCAACGATTTAGAAGTCCCCGCTAGTGCAGAATTCGTCTTGGAAGGTCATATTTATCCAGATGAAACAGCACCAGAAGGCCCCTTTGGTGACCACACTGGCTATTATAATGAAGTTGACGAGTTTCCCGTTTTCACCGTAGAAAAAATCACACATCGCAAGAAACCGATATACCACTCTACCTATACTGGACGACCACCGGATGAACCTGCTGTTTTGGGCGTTGCCCTAAACGAGGTTTTTGTGCCCATTCTTCAAAAACAATTTCCAGAGATAGTGGATTTCTATCTCCCCCCTGAAGGCTGCTCTTATCGAATGGCAGTGGTCAGCATGAAAAAGCAATATGCCGGACACGCCAAACGCGTCATGTTAGGTGTATGGTCTTTTTTACGACAGTTCATGTATACCAAGTTCGTCATCGTCACAGATGATGATGTCAACGTACGAGACTGGAATGATGTTATATGGGCCATGACGACACGAATGGATCCTGGTCGCGACACAACCATAATCGACAATACGCCAATCGATTATCTAGACTTTGCGTCTCCCGTATCGGGCTTGGGATCAAAAATGGGATTTGATGCAACAAACAAATGGCCAGGTGAAACCACCCGCGAATGGGGTTCCCCAATCGTCATGAATGACGAAGTTAAAGAACATGTCGATAAAATTTGGGAAGAATTGGGAATCTTGAATTAGTGTAATTGTGTGTCTGGGGTTTTGCGACAGATAGATAAACATTTGCTTATTATTTATTAATTATTCATAAGTTTTGTTTATTTATATTGGCACTGAAAATCGACTATTTCTTCTTGATGATAAATTATCGCAGTGACTATGCGGAAATTTGAATAGGCTCACAGCGCCGTCCCCTCAACAAGATTATATTGACCATAATAATGCCCCCAACTCGCTAATTGGTACATATTCTGCCTTTAGCGAGTAGCTATAAATTTGATTTAAATGGATGTTTCTAAATTATGATAAAAATTAAAATAATAATTACCGCATTACTCACTACTTTTATTTTAAGTAGCTGCGCCTATGAACCGGTCAAACCCTGGCATCGGGATGTCTTATCGAAAGAAATGGCGCAATTAATTCCTGACCCTTTAGAAAATGAATCAGACGAACATATCTATTTCAGTAAAGAAGCAGCCAAAGGCGGCCAAGGCGTAGGCGGAGGGGGCTGCGGATGCAATTAAAAAAATCACAATCTATAAAACAGAAACTAGCGCTGGCATCATCGGCATTATTGCTTGCCACTCCTTCGATTTCGGCAGAAAAAAAAGAGGCGAAGATTACTGATGTTGATAAAATCGGTATTTCGCAACTTTATTACACTGAAGAAGAACGAGTCACCGTAAACAAAACCCAAGTTCTTATCAATAAAGAAATTAACGAAAGTAATTTAGTTAAATTCAACTACGTCTACGACACCATGAGCGGCGCATCCCCTAATGGGCGGATCTATTCTGTCATCAGTGACGATAATAGTATTACATATACAACGGCATCTGGATCAGCTAACACGGTTGCAAATAATTCTTCGGGTGAAGGTATCGAGGCATGGAAAACGTCATTTGAGGATACTCGGAAAGCCTATAACGCTGAATGGGAGCATGAGTTTTTTCGCACCTTCAAAGGCGTTGTCGGGGGAGGATACTCAACTGAGAACGATTATGAATCGAAGACATTTAGCGGGAAGTTTTTATTAGATGTTAATCAACGAAGAACAACCGTAACTGCCGGCATGTCCGTTAGTTTAGATACCGTCAGTCCATTTGGCGGCGTACCTGAGGGAAGCAGCGTATTAACGTGCCATGAGTTTGCGGCATTCCGACCAACATGGCTAGAGTGTGACAACATTAAGACGATATTTGCGCCTGGAGATAAAGTCGTAAAAGATTATTTAATCGGCGTCACCCAAGTTTGGAATCGACGCACACTTATGCAATTTAACTTTGCGTTTAGCACGGAGGATGGTTATCTCACCGATCCTTACAAACAAGTGAGTCTAGTTAGCTCTGAACTTGACGGTGGTGAACTGGCAGTGCTACACGAAAAACGGCCAGACACCAGAAACACGCAAAGTCTTTTTTACAAAGTCATTCACGTACCCACTGACAAAATTGGTTTACGAGGCAGCTATCGACTCTATTGGGATGACTGGGGGGTAATCGCCCATACTTTTAACAGCCATATTAGATACGACTTATTATCTAAAGTTTACGTCCAAGCTCATGGCCGTTTACATTGGCAAGGCGCAGCTGATTTTTTCCAACCCTATGTTGGTGCTGATAGCGGCTCCTTATATCACTCATCGTCAAGACCCAATATTATTAGTGCTGATTCTAGGCTAGGAGAGCTTGCCAACATTACGGCAGGAATCAAACTTGGTATTAAGATTAACAAAGATAGTAACGCTTCAATTAGAATTGAAAAATTACAAACTCGTTACGATAATAAGCTCCTACCTCAATTGGAAACACTTATTACACAATTTAATCTTTATTTTAAATTTTGATTAGATCGTCTAAAAAAACCTTCCAGCTCAAAAAAAATGACACCCACTGGCTCGGCAAATTTTCATGTATGGCCAGTGGATGTGAAATATTGATCGAGACAAGTAGCAAATCTATCGCAAAGAAAATAACTTCAATTGCACAAAATGAAGCAATGCGAATTGAACATAAATTTAGTCGCTATAAAAAAAACAATATCGTCTATCAAATTAATTCTGCTAATGGAGAAAAAGTCTCAGTTGACGATGAAACCGCTAGACTTTTAGATTACGCCAGTCATTGCTATGAATTGAGCAATGGACTATTCGATATTACGTCTGGTGTTCTAAGAGAAGTATGGAAATTTGATGGTTCGTCCAATATTCCCAATGAAAAAGAAGTAGACGCTATTCTACCAAGAATAGGCTGGGATAAGGTCAACTGGAAAAATAAAACGCTGAAGATGCAACCGGGAATGCAAATAGACTTCGGCGGACTCGGAAAAGAATACGCAGTAGATAGAACGGCATCGTTAATAAAAAATAAATATGAAACTCCAGCCCTTATTAATTACGGTGGTGACATCAGCGTAACATCTCCTAGGCAAAATGGTAGACCTTGGGAAATCGGATTACAAAATCCGGATAATACTCAGTCAGCCATTGCAAAGGTTGAACTCTTTAAGGGAGGGGTTGCGACTAGTGGGGACTTAAATAGATACTTAGTTAAAAACAATATCCGTTATACCCACATTTTAAACCCTAAAACAGGCTGGCCAATTGACAGAGCACCTCGTCAGGTGACCGTATTGGCAGATACCTGCATTGATGCAGGAATGCTATCAACCTTTGCTATTCTACAAGGTGAAAATGCGGAAAGCTTTTTAGCACAGCAGAATGTGGAATCGAGAATTATTTATTAAATTCGGCGAATATTCTGCGGCTTAATTGTTACTCTTAAAACGCATAACACCACTACATTAAAATGTAGTGGTGTTAATCATAACGAATACCGTGCTTTAAAAACTATAGTGGTTTAAACCTTTAAGTTTTCCGGGTTAGTTTCATCAATTGGCGCATACCCACCTGTAAGCAATTCTGGATTCTCAACACCAAAATATTTGTAAATTGATGCAGAGATCGCAAAAGGTTCGCATTGGTAGCTATTGTCTGTTGGATGAGTGAATTGACGGTTCTCATTAGCCTGCCCTTTACGCACGGTCTCACCAACAAGCTTACCCATTTCACGACCAGCGATTGCACCTGTGACACCGGCTGCATTTGGATTAGCACTTACAGTATATAGATTTTGACAGTTACCATGATCCCAACCCAATGAGTTATTGAGATTCACATTTCGGCCAAAATCACCATACACATTAATCACAACATTGCCTTTTCCGGCAGCCTCTAAATGTTGGCCAGCCACTTCTAATGATCTCATCAAGTTTCGCATTCGACTGGGATATTTATTATCGTCAAGCGCAGAGTTATGATCATCCCAACCACCAAGCCCTTCATTGCCCAGGCTAACAAAAATCGTATCCGGATTATTGATGACTAAATTTACTGCCTTCTCCAATCGTGGCCCAAACCCATTATTAGGATAGGTAATCAATGCATCCTGTTCACTAGCTATGTCCGATCCATCAACAAAATCAGGATTGTTTAACACCAGCGCTGCATTATTAATTTTATCGTCTAAGTCACCGATAAAATCATCAATCTCATTTCGCTTCGTAAATGCATCAACAACTTGTTGAAAGCGCACCGCCTTATTTGCTGCAGCAGATGAAGCCAGTGTATCCAACGTACTACTTGCATCGCCCGCTGCGCCTAACGGACGTTGATAAGGGTTCTCTAGATTCTGATTCAAAGAAATGGGGCGTAAACCTAGCGGTAGATCAGAGCCTTGATTGAAAACTACTGACTCACCCTCAAATGTAACAAATGGAAATATGGCATTTTCAGATACAGCCGAATTTGCGGCAAGAACTGCTGCGATATTCGTTGCAACACCGGGACGCATATCATCCTCACCAATCATGCCGGTTAAATTTGAAAAAATACTTGGCCGGTGAGCACGGGAATTATCATCAATTCGATTTATGGTTCGGTACACAGAAAGTCTGTTCTTTTCAAGCATCCGTTCCATCACTTCCCCACCGGCAGTCAGCCAAAATCCATTTTGCGTATGATTCGCATTACCTGGGAACAAATTTGCAGGATAAGGGTTCTGTGAATTTGTATTGATGTCTTCTATGTTTGTTAGATTCCCAGCCAGTTCAGATGGACCACCATAAAGGAACACATTAATAATTTGAGGTAAGACAGCAGGCTTGGTAAAACCCACAGTATCAGCAATACCCGCTCTCGCATTTAGCAACTGACGCGCAGATATATTCGCTGCACTGGCACTGGAAATTAACCCACGCTCACCCAGCACTGATGGAATTAATACTGAGCTTCCCATTAACCCAAGAGACTTTATAAAATTACGACGTTTCATTGTGCATCTCCTGTAGTAATTGTTTTATAGAAATACAAATCAGGCAATCGGGAAATGTAATCAAAAGTGATCCTTGTTTGATTTTCTCTACTGGTTTCATTGCCGGTATCCAAAAAGACTTCTTTTAGGGTATCAATTTCTTCTTGAGTTGCTTTTCGACTCATAATTGAGAGAAAAAGAAAATCAATAAAGTCTTCTTGTTCAAAAAAATCACCTTTGCGAATAAACTCGTTACCCCAAGAACCCCAACGGTTGTCAACTTTCGCTAATACACGTTCACGAACAGCCTTGTGATAATAAGCAAAACTAAGTGAGTCCATAGGTTGGTCCTTAAAACGTCCTAACTTTAATGACATAGTTGGCTGTTTCATATTTTTCAAGTTTGGCTCTGTTGCACTGTTCCCGGTTAGTTCACGAATAAAACGATCTGTTGGTCTCCACTCGATCCTCTCAGCCAAGTTTAAAAAACTTTCTTCAAAACTTTTTGGTTTTTCATTGTTAATTAAGTATTCTTTAGAAAAAATAATTGCTGTGAATATATCGTGAAATCGAACCGGATTTTTCGCAACAATATCCGCCACAATTGCACCACGCTTTTGTGCCGAGCTGGTAGGGAAAAACCAGTCAACTAAATACGTGGTAATACGAGGAATAACTAATGGATGATTTGCCACAACTTCATAAAAATCCTCACAAGTCGTCACCCAGCTACCTAACACTTTTTGCGGCTCTACATTTCGCTCACTTTCGTCAATAAGCAGTTCATAGCCGGCATTCTCACCCGTAAGACTCCAATTCTTACAAGCAATTGATGCTTTTGGCACATCTGCATCTCTATCAAACAAACCAAGATAAATTTCAATCATCTCACGAGTGTTGTCTTCAGGTGATCGAAAACGTCTCCAGTTTGCTTGAGACTTCATATGCGTCAAAATTATATTTCTGATACTTACATCTTCACCCATTGCCCGAACTAACCCATCATAAATTCTTTGAACATCGATGGAGTCTGCCGAAGCAATCTCTTCAGCTGGAGAAAAAAGAATGGTATTCGCGAGAATGTAAGCCATCCAAACTTCAAATTGGTCACGACTAATTTCATATTCCATGACTGAGGCTAAAGGCTCACCCATCACTCTTTGATCATCATTTCCTAGGTTATGCCTGGCATCGATAAGGTTAACGAACTTATCGCGGTTCTTTAATCGTATTTGAAGGGCCTCCCTTGTTTCCGAAAGGTAAGCATTTCCATCATCAGAAACTTTTAAAGAATCGCCATAGGTATTGAAATCAAAAAACTCGTCGACCGGTACACCCTTATATAAGGTAGCGGCTAACTTATTAGCGACTTGGTATTGCTTCTCAGGTTTTAAACTTTGAAATTCAGAGTTGCTTAGGGGAGCTGCGACGCCGGTAGGAGTGCTTTGGCTTTCGACAGATTGATCTTCAACCAGACCATCCGCTTTACATGCTACAAGTAAGACAGTTAAACAATAAATAAATAATCTTTTGATTATCATAATTACATCCTCATACTTTTGTTATCAGGTGGATAGAGTCCATTTCCACCACCTTTTTATTCTCAGTTACTTCGTTAATTCTCTCTCTAAAAATTGGGTTTATTGAGGTAAAACTTACATCAATAAAGAATTTGAATAATGGCTTTTGCAGGGATGATGCCATAGCTATTTATACCTAATTCACTATGACTTTGATGTGACAAATATCTCATAGCGTACAATTAATGTACAGACATCGATTCCAGCGTCGTACACTAAAATAACATAACTTAATGAAAAATATTAAAAAAAATATTAATAGGGATATATCAGCAAAGGAGTATTAAAGAAAATACCCCCTGCCGACAACAGAGTCACTCATTACCATCGGCGACAAGGGAGAAAACTATAGGTAGAGATTGTAAGGTTTATTTGAAATAAATGTCTCTAATTGACTACATCATATTAGAGAGCGTCTAATGTAGTTGCCAAAAAAGTTCGTTTTATTATCTCGCTGGAAACTTGGCAACAATTTCCAGTGATTCATCATCCCGAATAATGGTCATGGGCAGCCACGTGCCAAATGCGGTCGATTGCACCGCCTTAACCACATCTTTGACTTTTGCTGCAGGCATTCCGGCAATCACCGTTATTTTATCGCCCACTTGAATATTAGATTGGGCAGCAACGCTATCAGGGACTAATCGTGTGACAACTACCCCCGCATTATTTTCAAGGTATACACCCAAACGTGGGCGTTCATCAGCATTTTTCTCGGCTTCACTGACCACTGAAACACCAAAGGCGATATCAACAACACCTTCTTTTAATTGATCACAGTCTAACGTTCCGTCCCATGCCATCAGCGACTTAACATTTTTCACGTCCATCGCTTGAAGTTGATGCGGTACACCATACCCACCCATCACATGCCCTGCGCCGAGGACTCCGACAATGAGTTTCTTTTTGTCTTCTTTCACGGCTTTATAAAAAATTTCCGCCATCGCGCGATCCCAAAGTTGCTGTCCTTGAGCAAAGCGTCGAAACGACGGATTCAAGAGAATTTCACTGATTTCTTTTTCAGACAACTCAGGTGTTTCTTCTTCAATTTCTTCTGCATCGATTTTTTTATTCGTCTGTTTATGGGCATGTTTTGGCATATGTTGCGCGAAAACCCCTGCCAACATTTCCAAGTAATCCACCGAGGCGGGAGCAGGGTCTCGAATACCAACTCGATCTTCCTCGGGAATATTCTCCCAACCTTTTTGGCTAACCAAGGACACCAAACTTCGATCAACATTCAAGGCATACATGGGAATTTTATTCATACGTGCAAAATGAAACATAGGCATGTAAAAATCTTTATTGAAGCGCCAGATTTTGTCCCATTCAACGAGATCTAAAAATTCGGATTCAGATAATTTACCATCAACAAACTGATCGAGATATTTTTGTGCAGAACGGGGAAATGACTCAAAGCCGAGTGCCATATTTGGCTCAAGCGAGAAGAGTTCTGCCATCGTGTGTAACTGCCAGCGATGATGCTCTGGGTTGTCGTGATCTTCACCGAGCAAAACGACGTTTGTTTTGCTCAGACTGTGCATAATATCTTGATTGTTATGCACTTCGCCTCGGCTGGTTTTCCAGGTTCCTTCCGGAACACATTGCTTGTCGATTTCTATCGAATCATGATCATCATTCGCGGTGCCACCAGGCCCCATGGCAAATACAGGTGATAAAGTATTTAAGACAAGCAGTAAAACAACAACGGAAATTACTCTAAGCACATTAACATCCTTATTTTTTTGGCTTGAAATTAACCCACATCTTTCCCCATGGCTTGTAAGTCGGCATGGTAAGAAGACCTTACCATTGGACCACTGGCCACATTATTAAATCCAATTTTTGTTGCATACGCCGCCAGCTCATCAAATTCGTCGGGCGTAACATAACGTTTTACAGCAAGGTGATGTAAACTCGGTTGCAAGTACTGACCCAGTGTGAGCATGTCGCAGTTGTGATCCCGCAAATCTTGCAATACCTGTTTTACTTCGTCGATTTCTTCCCCAACACCGAGCATCAAGCCGGATTTTGCTGGCACATCAGGGAATTGCTGCTTAAATTCTTTTATCAGATCCAGTGAATATTGATAATCTGCACCGGGCCGAACCTCTTTATATAATCGGGGAACGGTTTCCAAATTATGATTAAAAACATCAGGAGGACAGCTGGCGAGAATATCGAGTGCTGTGGACATACGTCCTCTAAAGTCGGGAACCAATACTTCGATTTTCGTTTTTGAGGATGTTTCGCGAATCGCATTGATACAATTTTTGAAATGTCCTGCGCCCCCATCACGTAAGTCATCTCTGTCAACCGACGTAACCACAACGTAAGACAAATCCATATCACGTACGGTATCCGCTAAATTTTGCGGCTCATCTTCATCAAGTGGTAGTGGCCTGCCATGACCAACATCACAAAATGGACAACGCCGAGTACACACATCGCCCATAATCATAAACGTCGCAGTACCATGGCTAAAACATTCAGATAAATTTGGGCATGCAGCTTCTTCGCAAACGGTATGTAAAGACTGCTCTCGAAGAACACCTTTCAATCGTGAAACTGCACCACCAATGGGTAGTTTTGTCCGAATCCAATCCGGTTTTCGTAATGGTTTTTCCGTTTTTTGTACTTTTACGGGGATACGTGCGACTTTTTCTGCACCACGGAGTTTTTCACCCGGTATTTTTTTCTGCTTAATAACTTTGCTCTGTTCTGTACTCATAGTTCTGTACTCATAATTCCGTACTCATATTTTACTCACTCGATAGCTTAATTCTTCAGCCAAGCTTTGAATTAAAATGTCTTTGATATCCTTAACATTCAATCTTTCCAAATAATCTTTTAATTGGGCAACTTGTAGACCTTCAAAACCACAAGGATTAATTCCATCAAACGGTGTTTTGTCCATATCGAGATTTAAACTTAAACCGTGATAACTACAACCTTTTCGAATGCGTAATCCAAGCGCCGCTATTTTCTTTTCTTGGACATATACTCCCGGCGCATCGGGTTTGGCGAATGCCTTAATCGAATAATGATCGAGCAATTGAATGATGGCGTTTTCCATTGCCGTGACTATTTGGCGGACGCCCAATTTCGCTCGACGGGTATCCAACAGCAAATACGCAATTAATTGTCCCGGCCCATGGTAAGTTACCTGCCCACCGCGATCTACTTTGACCACGGGAATGTTTCCCGGATTTAAAATATGATGTTCTTTGCCGTTTTTACCCAAGGTATATACGGGTTTATGCTCAAGTAGCCACAATTCGTCTGGTGTTTCAGCATTTCGATTATCGGTAAATTCGAGCATTCTTTCGTAGATGGGTTCGTAGCTTTGCAACCCAAGGTCTGAAACTCGCAGTTCTTTTTCGCTCACAATGCCATTAACACCAATTCATGGCTGGACAGTTCACGATAAATATTGTCAAGCTGATCCTGACTTTGCGCCTGTATTGTCACCGTAATAGCCGAATAATTACCCTTCCCACTTGGCCTGGTTTTCAATTGATCATCTGTAAAATCAACCACATGACGAACAAATATATCGACAACACATGCTGTGAAATCAGCGTGGGTCTTACCCATGACTTTTATGGGGAATTCGCAAGGGAATTCTAGAAGCGGCTTGTTTTCAGAATTTGACATTATCAGGACACCAACAAACGAATGAATAAACCTAGTATTGGGTCATCTTATTTATTTTCAAGGATAAATCGTTCAAGAAACCACCAGCTCAAAGTAAGCTTTTTTTATAATCTCGGTAAAGCTGCACAACGTTCTTCCACACCTTACCGGGCTTTCCTTCTCCAACCGCTTGACCATTGAGTTGAGTCACAGGGAGAACTTCTTTTGTCGAGCTGGTAATCCAAACTTCTTCAGCGCGCATCAGTTCTTCATATGTTATGTCGTTTTCAGCGCAATCCAATTGATGTGACCGAGCCAGTTCAAGCACTAGGTCTCGTGTAATTCCGGGTAAAATGTACTGTCCTTTCGCTGGTGTGATAATACAGCCATCAAGCACGACAAAAACATTGGCCGCAGCGCCTTCCGTGACAAGTCCGTCCCGAACGAGAATCGCCTCAGCAACACCTTGGTCCACAGCTTGTTGTCGTAATAATACGTTGGGCAATAAACTTATCGCTTTAATATTGCATCGCTGCCATCGGTTATCTTCAACGGTAATAGCACCCACGCCAGCTTCATAATAGCTATCAGCCAACTTACGAATGGGATTCACCATGGCAAATATGCTTTGTTTCGTCGCTTTCGGAAAGGCATGATCCCGCTCGGCAACACCACGTGTCACTTGTAAATAGACCGACACTTCAGGTGAAATATTTTTTGCGATCAATTCTTCTAACATTGACCGCCATTGACTAAAATCGAGAGGATTTTCAAGCTGGATGGCGTCTAGACTATTTTGCAGTCGATCAAGATGTTCTTCTAATCGAAACAGTCTGCCGGAAAACGCCGGAATAACTTCATAGACCCCATCACCGAGCAGAAAACCGCGATCAAACACTGAGACTTTTGCTTCAATAGCGGGGAGAAAATCACCGTTTAAATAAACTATAGACATGGGTTAACTTCATGAACAAACGAAAAGACTAAGATCCGGACACATTACATTAATTTAACTGGAATTATAATGTGTACGCCAAAGTGCTAGGCACTAATTAAAAAAGCAGGATTATTCAAATAACATTTTCACTTCATCGATTAAGCCACCCACCAAGCCACCTTCTTTTACATTTGTTAATGCAACCAAATCACGAGATATAAAGGGCTTACCTTCCAATTTAACATCAACTGCGCCGTAGACGTTTCCTTCTTTGGCTGGTGCGACAATTTTGGTATCCAAACTCATCGTTGCTTTTAATTTGCCATATAGGCCTCGTGGAATAGTCACCCATAAATCGTTTGACAATCCGAGGGGTAAACTTTCAACTTCACCTTTCCAAATTTGCGCGGTGGTTAAACTCTTACTCGCTTCATAGAGACGATGCGTTTCGTAAAACCGAAAACCAAATGTGAGTAGTTTCTGAGATTCCGTGGCTCGCGCCCTTTCACTTTTAGTTCCTAGCACAACGGAAATCAACCGCATATCACCTTTTAACGCTGACGCCGCAAGGCAGTAACCCGCAGAGTCTGTGTGGCCAGTTTTAACACCATCCACATATTTATCTTGCCAAAGTAATTTGTTGCGAT
>Ga0316207_10003679_pt1 | contig 14021 bp, 10 predicted proteins | sample 6weekpyrite_MG_FD_204943 | JGI IMG/M metagenome (GOLD analysis project Ga0316207, IMG submission 204943) | Microbial mat bacterial communities from mineral coupon in-situ incubated in ocean water Damariscotta River, Maine, United States -... | ecosystem: Environmental > Aquatic > Marine >... | reverse complement strand
CGCCAGGTTCACCCAGAGGGCAGAGGAGGTCAGCGCCGCCATCATCGCCCAGATGAACACCTGCGTGTCGGCCACGCTGTCGGGATCTATGATACCTTTGGAAATGGTCGACACCACGTCGCCGCCGGCCAAAAGCGCTCCGGCGCTTTCGAACAGCGCCGCAATCAGGATCGCCCCGCCCATCGTCAGCGCGTTGGCACCGACCGCAGGACCCATATTATTGGCGACGTCATTGGCCCCGATATTGATCGCCATATAGGCACCCAGCACCGCCGCCGCGACGATGATGGGCGATGGCGGCGGCGTACCCAAAAGAACAGCAACGCCGACACCGACCAGAACCACAAAGGCCAGCGCGATGCCCAGCCCGACCATCGGCCGCGAGACATATTGCGTGGCATATTCCAGCTGGCTGATGCGCCCCAGATCCTTGTCCAGGGTGCGCCATTGGTTGTTCGGTGTGTTTTGTGACATCGGTTATTTCCGTGCCCGCGCCGGGCCTTCGACGCCGGTCACCCAGCTTGATCAGTTTCTCGCAAAGCCCGGCTGCGGGCTCACAAATGGTTTCTCTGTCCGTCGCAGCGCCCGGCATCGGTTGACCCGCGCGCCACAGGCCACCGCTAAATGCAGGGCCGGGATATCACTACCTGCACAGATGCCCATAGTCGAGAACCGATCTTCCGCCTCTTAGAGACGGTGTTTATGCCCGCCCCAGAGCCCGCCGCCCGAACATCGCAAGACGCATCGAACGGTAGGGCGCGGCCAGAGATCCCCCGACCCGGGCGCGATCATGATCTGCGCGGCTTTCGCACCGCATTCACGGCCCAGCGGACAGTGCGCGCAGCGGCCCGGCAGATCGCCCCGAGCGGCACGCCGAGCCCACCACCGTCCGCGTGCCCCCGAACGGATGGCCGCGCGGGGCCGGCTTCAAGCCCGGGCCGGTATGCGCGATTGCGCGCGACATGGCGGGCAAGCTCCTGCTCTTGCAGAGCGATGAGCGTTTTTTCGTCAAAATGAGGGGACCACATGGCAATTTCCTTTCAGGGTCAGATGCGATACTAACGCCCTCGGTATCGCCGCCGCGGCGTAGACCAGCCGTAAGCCGACATGTGATGGAACCGTAAAAAGCGTTTCAGAGGTCCAGATGCGTGCAAATTCACCCGGGCAGGCCGCAACAGAGCAGCTGCGGATCCGGTTGTTGGGCCGGTTTTCCATCACGACACCGCAACAGGCACCCATTGCATCGCCGCGCGCTCAAGCGTCAGCCAATCCGCAAAGCCCGGTTCATTCACCCGGATGCCATCCAGCAGCGGGCCCAGCTCGTCGATATCGGCCCCGAGCCGCCGCATCGGCCCGCGCCGCCCGGCGGGTCGGAAAAGACATCCGTTTCGGTGCATCCCTTTACCGAACACGGGAATGCAGGACCGGCCAGTTTCGGGCCTGGTCTTGCCGAAGATATCGCGATCGAGCTGGGCCGGTTTTCCACCCTGACCGTCGCAGGCGCGGGCGCGGATGCAGCCGCAACTTACGCCGTCAGGGGCAGCATACGATATTCCGGAGACCGGGTGCGCATCTCGGTTCAGCTGTTGGATGGATCGACGACAGATCTGATTTGGGCCGAACGATATGACCGGCGGATGACAGATGGTTTCGCCCTGCACGACGATATCACCAGCGGCGTCGTTGCCGCCCTGCCCGGTCGGGTTCAGGCCGACGTCGCCGAGCGCGCGGCGCGGTGCGATATCGATGCCCTTGGGGCGCATGAACTGATGCTGCGCGGCAAGATGCTGCGCGATGTGCTCAGCGCCGACGCCATGGTCGAGGCACGCGGTTTGCTGGAGCGTGCGGTGGCGCTGGATCCGCAAAACGCCCGCGCGCATATGTATCTGTCAGATACCTATGTCATCGATGGCTGGCTTGGGCTGAACGACGATCAAGGTGCCGGGCACGCGCTGCGCCATGCGCGCCTGGCCATCGCCGCCGACCCTTCGGATGTGTTTGTTCAGGATCACCTCGGGTTTGCCTTTCTCAGCAACGGGATGTGGCGCGACGGGCGTGTGCAGATTGAAAAGACATTGCGCCAGATCGGCAATGAAGTGGAATCGAACGCCTGGTGCGGATATGCTTTGTCGCTGTTGGGCGATCACGAGGATACCCTGCGCGAAGTGCTGAAATCGACGGCCCGAGACCCGCTGCCACCGGCGGCATTCGGGTGGATTCGCGGCCAGGTCTTTTCCCTAAATGACCGATATGAGGCGGCTATCGCAGAGCTGATGGGGGCCTCGAACCTGAATTCGTTGGCGCAGGCGTTCCTGGTCGGCGGCTATGCGCGCCTGGGCCGCGCGGATGACGCGGCCATCGCATTGGACAACTTCGTCACCCTGCGGCGGAGCGAGCTGCGCTCCCGGCACCTGCCAGATCCGGCAAGAACGGTCGCCGCGCTTGCCGGCGGCTTCCGTGCCATGTGGCGCAGGCAACAGGACTGGGATCATATCGCCACCGGCCTGGCCCTCGCGGGTCTGCCGAACTGAAATCCGGCCGCCAATTGTTGTGACGTCGGTGCCGCAGGTCAGGTCGATCTCTAATGTCAGAGGGCGGCAACGGACCATCCGCGTGCCCCTTTGGTCGGCCCCTGGAGATATTCGTCAGGACCGCGCGGCACCCGCATCACCCCGGCTACGCGGCACCGATGGCGGCGGGCTCAATTGATCACGCGTTCGGCCACGCGCATCCCTTCGGACAGGCCCGATGAAGGGTAGAGGATAACACGGTCGCCCTCGGTCAACCCGCCTGTGACCTGTGCCTGGATGCCGTTATTGGGGCCCAGTTCGACAATCCGCAATTCGGCGGAGCCGTCCGCGACGGCAAAGACCGCCCATTCGCCGCGGCTGCGGAAAACGGCACTGGAGGGAACGATCAGGGCATCGGCCGCCTCCCAGACGATGATCCGAACCTCAACCCGAAAGCCATGCCCAAGGCCGGCATAATCGCTGGCGGGGCTGGCAAAGGCGATGACGGCATTCACGCGCTGCTCTTCTACGCCGAGGGCCGAGAACTGGGTTATTCCGAACGGATCGATGCGCGCCACCTCGCCCGTCAATTCCGTGCCGCCACCCCAATCGGCAATGACCACCGGGTCGCCCACACTTACCTGCACGGCATCGGTCGACAGCAATTCGACGACCACCTCCAGATCGTCCGAGATATTGCCGATTTCCATGATCGGCGCGCCCGATGGCAGGGTCGTCTCGCTTTGCTGGATCACCCGCAGAATGCGCCCGTCGGCGGGGGCATAGAGCGGAATGTCATCCGATGGGCCGCCCAGGATTGCGCCAAGGCCCTGATCATCAAACCCGATCAACTGCGCCTGCGCATTCGCGATCTCGGCCTCGCGCATGGATATTGCGGCCTCGGCGGTATCAACATTGGCCTGCGCCACCCGGGCAGCCTGACGGGCCCGATCCAGTGCTGCATCGCTGGCGATGCCGCGTTCGACCAGTTGCTCGGTCCGCGAAAGCTCGGTCTCGGCCAGGTCTCGATTGGCCAGCGCGGCGTTCAGATCGGCGCGCGCGACGCGTTGCGCCGCCTCGGCTGCCGTGACGGCGGCCAGGGCCTGTTCGCGGTTGCGTACATCCAACACGGCCGGGTTGGTCGGCCGCATATGGGCCACGATCGTCTCACCGCGCAGAACGGGATCGCCCGGCTGTACGATGACGCGCTGCAATTGCCCCGAAACAGGCGTCGAGACGACATAGGCATCGCGCACCCGGGTGCGGCCCTCCTCGTCTATGGTCAGGCGCATCGTCGCGCGCGTCACGTCGCCCATATCGACCATCATGGGCTTGGGCCAGAAAGCGGCCAATAACGCTCCGGCCACCAGCAATGCGGCAGCGGCGGTCAGGAACAGGCGGGATCGTTTCTTTGCTTTGGCCATGACGGCTACTCCCTCGTTTTCAGGGCCGCGACCAGCTCGGCCCGGTCGATATCGCGTTTCACCAGCCAGCCCGAGGCAATGGCAGCCCCGATCACCACCAGCGCTGCAAATCCGTAGCTTGCCGGATCGAACACCGCCGGGACCTGGTAAAGCTCATTGGAAAACCCGGCGGCGATCCCAAAGGACAGATAATACCCCAAAACGCCACCAAACGGCAGAGCCAGCAATGTCACAACCGCCAATTCGCCCAGCAGCACAAAGGCGGTTTCGGCGCGGGTAAACCCAATCACCCTAAGGCTTGCCAGATCGCGGGATCGTTCGGCATAGGCGATGCGGGCGGCGTTATAGACGATGCCGAATGTAATCACGAAGGCAATGGCCCCCATGACATACCGAATGGCCCCCGCGCCGGTATTCATCACGGTCAGAAACGCGGCTTCGGCATCCGATTTCAGGCTGACGCCCGCGACCGTCGGCATATCCTGAAGCGCGGTGTAGATGTCTTGCGCCCGCGCCGCATCGATCGACAGATAGGCCCCCGACACGCGGCCCGGTTCCCGCATGCGCCGGTTGAGAGCCGCCAGATCCATATAGGCCGGTGCCCCGAGCAGGCTTTCGGCCACTGCCGTCACCGGGATTTGCAGCACTGGTTGCCGGCCCTCGCGGACCTCAACGGTCAGCATGTCACCAGGCCGGATATCAAGAATGTCGGCCAGCGCCGTCGACAGGGCGATGCCTTCGTCGCGCATGGGAATTTCAGCTAACCTGCTGTCCAGCGCCCGGGCCAGCCTGGGCCGGGGGACAAGGCCGGTAACACCACCGCGATAGGTGGCAAGCCCATTGCGAAGGATGGCGGGCACCTGGCGCACAGGCTCGACATAGGTCACGCCCTGCATGCGGCCCAGCTCGAAAATAGTGGCCTCTGATGCGGCATGCGTAAAGCTGACCGTGACATCGCTGCGGTCGAGAACGTTGAATGTCAGGTCGATGGTGCGATCGAACCCGGCATAGATCGTGATCATCGACACGCTCAGCGCCATACCGCAGGCAATGCCGATCATCGCACCGGCCATGCGCCCGGGCTGTCGGGTGATGCGGCGCAGAACCATCCGCGACGGTTGATCGAGCCAGGTATTCAGCGCATGCCCCACACGGCCCGTGCGGCTGTAATCGGCCGGAGCAGGGGGCCGCATGGCCGCCGCAGGCGTCAGCGCAAAGACACTGCGCAATACCATCACCCCGCCAACCGAGGCCGCCGCAATACTGACAGCGACGCCCGCAACAAAGGATGCCGGATCGAGTTGAAAGACCAGGAAGGGAAACTTGAAGTATTCGGTATAGAACTGGGTCAGCGCCCGCCCGCCCGCAATACCCAAAAGACACCCCGCCAGAGCACCTGCGATCGCGATGACCATAACCAGTTTGAAATAATGCGCGCCGACCTCGGGATTGGTATAGCCAAAGGCCTTCATCAATCCGATTTCCTCACGCTCGGACTGCACCATGCGGTTGATCACGATATAGAGCAGAAAGGCCGCAACCGCGAGAAAGATGGGCGGCACCCCAGCGGCCGATGCCTCCAGGCCGATGATCTCCTGGCTGAGGAACCGGTTCGAGATCTGATCGGCCAACGGATAGGCCCCAATGCCTCCATAGGCGTCGAGAATCCGGTCCACGGCATCCAGAACGGCATCCTCGTTGGCCCCACGCGATAGCGAAAGCAGCGCCTCGCTGAACGCGCCCTCCATGTCATAGGCCGCCGCCAAAGCCGAGCGGCTCATCCAGATCACGCCAAACCTTGCATCGTCGGGGATCACCTCGCCGGGCGCGGTGGTGTAGAGAAATTCGGGGCTCTGGGCGAGGCCCACGATCCGAAAGCTGCGCCGCGCACCGTTCATGGTTGCCGAGATCCGGTCGCCCGGGCGCAGCCCATGTGCATTGGCAAAGGATTGAAGCAACAGGATTTCATCAGTCCGGTCGCTGTCGATCCGGCGCCCGTCGGTCAGAAACACATCGTTCAGGCGCGGCTCTCGCAGGTCGGGCAAGGACACAGCCTGCGCCTGCACCGGCAATGCCCCGTCGGGCAGGTCAATCAGCGCACCGCCGGTGACCCGCGGCTCGACCATGCTGACACCCTCGATCTCGGCCAGCCGCCCGATCAATCGGTCCGGCGCGCGGGCCACGGGCGCAAACACATCGGCCAACCGGTAGCGTTCGTAATAGGCGGTGCGGGTTTCGTTCAGCGAGGTGACCAGCCCGGTCATCATCACCAGCATCGCCACACCGACCGCGATCACGATGCCGATGGCGATGGCCTGCCCTTTCATGCGCCAAAGATCGCGCCACAGCTTGTGGTCAAGCGGGCTCACCACTCGATCTCCTCTGGGGTCAGCTTTTGCGTGTTCACAACCACATCGCGGATATCGCCATCGGCAAAATGAATAACGCGATCGGCCATCGCGGCCTGGCTGGCGGCATGGGTCACAATCAGCACCGTCGCACCCAGTTTTTCATTCACGTCCCGCAACACATTCAGCACCGAACGCCCGGTGCTGCTGTCCAGCGCACCGGTGGGTTCGTCACAAAACAGGACCGTCGGGTTTTTCGCCACCGCCCGCGCGATGGCGACGCGCTGTTGTTCACCACCCGACAATTGCGCCGGGAAATGATCGACCCTTTCGGCCAGCCCGACCATCGCCAGCGCATCGTCGGGGTCCATCGGGTCGCGGGCGATCTCGGTCACAAGCTCAACGTTTTCGCGGGCGGTCAGGCTGGGCATCAGGTTATAGAACTGAAACACGAACCCAACATGATCGCGCCGGTAGCGGGTCAGCTGCCTGTCGGTCATCTCGCTCAGGTTCCGGTCGTGGAAAAAGGCATCGCCCGCAGTGGCACGGTCCAGCCCGCCGATAATATTCAGCAGCGTGGATTTGCCGCTGCCCGAGGGCCCGAGCAGCACCACGATCTCACCCTCAGGGATATCCAGGTCGACACCGCGCAGCGCATGCACCGCCGAACGCCCCTCACCGTAGACCTTGGTAAGCCCCTTGGTTGAAAAGGTATTCTTTGTCATACGCGGCTCGCGGTGTAACTGTTCGGCCCCGAAGAACCATACCCCCGCAGTTTGAGCGCAACGGTGCCCTTGTCAACGTCGCGCAACCGCGCAGGGCGCGATGCAATCCGGGTCTGACCAGTTGACTAGCGCAGCGCCTCGGTCAGGGCCGCGACCACGCGATCCTGTTGCGCCACATCCAGCGCAGCATAAAGCGGGATCGACAGGGCGCGGTCGTAATACCATTCCGACACCGGAAAATCGCCGCGCTGAAATCCGAGGCCCTGGTAATAGGGCTGTGTATGCACCGGCTGGTAATGCACGTTCACGCCGATATTGGCGGCCCGCAGCTGATCAAACACCTCGCGCCGGGTGCGGTTGGTTTTGTCGGTGTCAATCAGGATCGGGTAAAGATGCAGGGCCGAACGGCTGTCAGGGCTCTGCCATGGCAGGATCAGCGGCAGATCAGCCAGCAGCGCATCATAGCGCCGGGCCATCTTGTGGCGGTGCGCCACAAATTGCGGCAGCCGCGCCGTCTGCGTTAGACCAAGCGCGGCCTGCATCTCGGTCATGCGGTAATTCAGGCCCAGCGCGACCTGATCATATTCCCAGGGTTCCGCGTCTCCGCGTTTCATCAGGCCGGGGTCGCGGGTCACGCCATGGCTGCGCAACAGGCCCATCCGATCGGCCAGGCCCTTGTCCTGCGTGGTGGCGACGCCGCCCTCGGCGGTGGTGATGATCTTGACCGGGTGAAAGCTGAAGACGGCAATATCGGAATAGGGGCAGGCCCCGATGGGTTGGCCCGCATAGCTGGCCCCGATGCAATGGCTGGCATCCTCGATCACCTTGATGCCATGGGCGCGCGCGATGGCCCCGATCCGCTTCATATCGGCCGATTGCCCGGCAAAATGTACCGGGATCAGGATGTCGGGCTTGCGTTCGGCTGCCGCCAGTTTTGCCTCCAGCGCGTCGGGGTCCATGCAGTAATCACTGGCCCGAATGTCGACGAAATCCACATCCGCCCCACAAAGCCGCGCGACATTGGCGCTGGCGACAAAGGTGTTGGGGGCCGTCCAGACCAGCCCGCCGGGCCCAAGCCCGAGCGCCAGGCACGCGATATGCAGCGCCGAGGTAGCCGAGTTGACCGCAATTGCATGATCCGCCCCGCAGGCCCCTGCAATCGCGGCCTCAAATGCGGGCACCCTTGGCCCCTGGGTCAGAAAGTCAGAGCGCAGGACATCGACCACGGCGGCGATATCTTCATCAGAGATATCCTGCCGCCCATAGGGGATGAAGCCTGCGTCAGACATCAAAAATGCCCGATGGTTTCGGCGTTTTCCGCGATCCAGTCGGTCAGGGCGTCGACGCTCATCCAATCTTCGTTGCCATCGGATGTATAGGCAAAGCCCTCGGGCACCTTGACGCCGTTCTTGATGCGCACCGGATCGGCCGACCAATTATGGATCGCGGGCAGGATCTTGAAATGCTCGTCATACTCATAGGTATGGGCGGCATCCTCGGCCCCGATCATCTGCTCGTGCAGCTTTTCGCCGGGGCGAATGCCCACAACCTCATGCTCGGACCCCGGAACCGAGGCCGCGGCGATATCGAGGATGTTCATCGACGGGATCTTTTTCACGTAGATCTCACCGCCGACCATGTCGGTAAAGGCATGCCAGACCAGTTCAACCCCTTGCGGCAAGGTGATCATAAACCGTGTCATGCGCGTATCGGTAACCGGCAGCTTTTTCCCGGCTTCGATGGATTTGAAGAACGGAATGACCGACCCGCGCGACCCCATGACATTGCCATAGCGTACCACCGAAAACCGGCAGCCGGTGGCCCCGGCATAGGAATTTCCGGCCACAAAGAGCTTATCCGAGGCCAGTTTGGTTGCCCCGTAAAGGTTGATCGGCGAGGAGGCCTTGTCGGTGCTGAGTGCCACACATTTCTTGACGCCCTTGTCGATGCAGGCATCGATCAGGTTCATCGCGCCGTTGATATTGGTCTTAACGCATTCGAACGGATTATACTCGGCCGTTGGCACAATCTTGGTGGCGGCGGCGTGGACGACGTAATCGACCGCATCCAGCGCCCGATACAGCCGGTCGCGGTCGCGCACATCGCCGATGAAAAACCGAACCCGCGGGTCATCGCTGTATTTCTTGGCCATATCCCACTGTTTCATCTCGTCGCGCGAATAGATGATCAGACGGGCAGGGTCGTATTTTTCCAGGGTCATGGGCACGAAATGCGACCCGAATGACCCGGTGCCGCCAGTCAGCAGGATAGAGGCGTTTTTTTCCATGGAAATGCTCTTCGATTTGGTTAGGCCTGCGTTCTTGCAGGGAATGCGGCCGGGATCAAGCCGCGCACCCGGAAACCCCCTTGCAATGGCCCCAAAGCCCCGCTATCCCGCCGGTCACGGTCGGAGTGTAGCTCAGCCTGGTAGAGCACTGTCTTCGGGAGGCAGGGGTCGGAGGTTCGAATCCTCTCACTCCGACCAATAAATGCAAGGCCCCTGACGCCTCCCGCTTAAATCATCCCCAACGAAATCTGATACGTTTTGGGGCATGACTATGCAGAATTTATTCTTCGATCGCGACTCAGCCGAACGGAACGGCCCAGCGATTTGCCGCCGGATCGGCGGTTTCCGTCGGGCGCGTTCGCGAAGATCGCGCCCGACTGTAGCTATGATCAGCTGGTCCGGCTTACCGATTGATCAGATCTCAAGGCTGGCCGGGTCGGTACCGGCACCGATAGCCGCTTTGTACCAGGCCGGCTGACGCCCGCGCCCGGTCCAGGTCTGGCTGGGATCGGCCGGGTTGCGGTATTTCGGGATCGCGGTCTTGCCCGCGGCCTTCTTGCCCAAAATATCCTCCAGCGAAAAGCCATGCTCTTCGGCGGCCCGTTTGGCGGCCGCAAGTGCCGCCTCTTTCTGGCGCTTCTCAAAACCGTCTAACGCCTTATCAATACTCTTACTCAAATCCAACAACTCGTCCTTCGACATCGAATTCAGATCGATCGCCATTGTTCGTCTCCTGAGTGAATGCGATCCTGAAATACCGGATTCTCAACCCGGTTCAATTCAAATCGGACACCCCTATCTTAAAATACAGGTCCAATGCCGCGTTGCGGTCGAATATCGCGCCTATTCCGCGGCCACCTGGCCCTTGTCGAGCAAATGGACAATATCCATCATGATCCGGTTCAGCTCGAAATCCTTGGGCGTATAGACCCGGGCAACGCCAAACCCGCGCAGATTTTCCGCGTCCTCATCGGGGATAATACCGCCAACCATGACCGGGATATGGCCGAGGCCTGCGGCGCGCAACCGCTCCATGACATCTGCAATAAGCGGCACGTGGCTGCCCGAAAGGATCGACAGGCCGATCACATCGGGCCTGTCGGTCGCGGCGGCGGTCACGATCTGTTCGGGCGACAGGCGGATGCCTTCATAGGCGATATCCATGCCGCAATCGCGGGCGCGAAACGCGATCTGTTCAGCGCCGTTCGAATGGCCATCGAGCCCCGGCTTGCCGACCATGAATTTGAGGCGATGGCCCAGTTTATCTGACACGGCATCGACGGCGTGGCGGATGCCCTCCAGCCCCTCGGTCTTGTTCGACACCGCGCGCGCCACACCTGTGGGGCCACGATATTCACCGTGCACCGAGCGCATGACATCGGCCCATTCGCCCGTTGTGACGCCCGCCCGCGCGGCGGCGATTGAGGCGGGCATAATGTTTTCACCGGCCCGTGCGGCGGCGCGCAAATCGGCCAACGCCCCGCCTACAGCCTCTGCGTCGCGCGCGTCGCGCCAGTCGGTCAGCCGCCCGATCTGTTCAGCCTCGACCGCCGGATCAATCACCATGATGCCGCCACCGGCTGTGACCAATGGCGAAGGCTCGGCCTCGGTGAATTTATTGACCCCGACGACCACGGTGTCGCCGCGCTCAATGGCATTCACCCTGTCGGCATTGGATTCGACCAGCCGCCCCTTCATGTAATCGATCGCCGCAATCGCGCCGCCCATGGCATCGAGATTGGCCAATTCCGCCCGCGCGCCCTGTTTCAGCGCCTCGACCTTTCCGTCAACCACCGGATTGCCATCGAAAAGATCGCCATATTCCAGCAGGTCGGTTTCATAGGCCATGATCTGCTGCATCCGCATCGACCATTGCTGATCCCAGGGGCGCGGCAGGCCCAATGCCTCGTTCCAGGCCGGCAATTGCACGGCGCGCGCGCGGGCGTTTTTCGACAGCGTCACCGCCAGCATTTCAATCAGAATGCGGTAGACGTTGTTTTCGGGCTGCTGTTCTGTCAGGCCCAGCGAATTGACCTGCACCCCATAGCGAAACCGCCGCATTTTCGGGTCATCCACGCCATAACGCTCGAGGCAGATCTCATCCCACAAATCGACAAAGGCGCGCATCTTGCACATCTCGGTGACGAAGCGGATGCCGGCATTGACGAAAAACGAAATGCGCCCGACCAGCGCCGGGAAATCCGCCGCGTCCACGCGGGGGCGCAATGCGTCCAGCACCGCGATACCGGTGGCCAGCGCAAAGGCCAGCTCCTGCTCAGGCGTGGCACCGGCCTCCTGCAGGTGATAGGAACAGACATTCATCGGGTTCCATTTCGGCACGTTCGCATAGCAATATTCGGCCACGTCGGCGATCATCCTGAGGCTTGGCTCAGGCGGGCAGACATAGGTGCCGCGGCTCAGATATTCCTTGATCAGATCGTTTTGCACCGTGCCCTGCAGGGCGGCGATGTCGGCCCCCTGTTCTTCAGCCACGGCGATATAGAGCGACAAGAGCCAGGGCGCGGTCGCGTTGATTGTCATCGAGGTGTTCATCTGATCCAGCGGGATCTGGTCAAACAGCGCCCGCATATCGCCCAGATGGCACACCGGCACGCCGACCTTGCCGACCTCGCCGCGCGCCAGGGCGTGATCGCTGTCATAGCCCGTCTGTGTCGGCAGATCGAACGCCACGCTCAGCCCTGTCTGTCCCTTGGCCAGATTGCCCCGATATAGCGCATTGGACGCCGCGGCAGTGGAATGGCCGGCATAAGTGCGGATCAGCCAGGGGCGGTCTTTTTTCGGTGCGGTCATGGCGGGGCTCCGGACTCGGGCGTTGAAATCTTATTTCGTCAGCTCCGGTATATTGGGAATAAAAATACCTTGTCAACGCGCTGCATCGCGGCAAATCGCTGCGACTGCATTCAGGCGGGCTCTTTGCGGAAGGTCATGATCAGCCCCTTGTCGTCGGAATGATCGCTGCCCGGATTGTCATAGATCGAAAACTCGCGGAACCGGACCGGCGTGATCTGGCCGCGCGCCACCATCTGGGCCAGGGCCGAACCAAATCCGGCGCTGTCCAGCACCTCGGCGATCACGGTGCAGACAAAAAGCGCGCCGGGCCGGGCGATGCGCCACAATTCCGGCAGGCACACGGCACCGACATGGCCATGGGTAAAGGTGCCGGTCGAGACCAGCCCGCCATAGCTCTCTGAGGCAATATCCAGCGTGCCGGTCAGGTCGCCAGTGAAAAACCTTCGATAGACGCCTTTGCCCTCGGCCACGCGCAGCATCTCGGGCGAGAGGTCAATCGCGTCGATCACGGTGCCCGCCAGCGCCTCACCCAATAATCCGGTGCCAGCACCAATATCGAGGATCGGGGTGTTGTCGCTCGATGCGGCCCGGAACACGCGCGCCACCTCGCGCGGCGAGGCATAGCCGCGCGCATCGGCAAAGCTGGTGTCATAGGTGTCGGCCCATGCGCGGTAAAACTCTTTGGTTTCTTTTGCATCGCCAAGCGCATAGGCGCTATCGAGATCGGGTTTAGGCATCCTGCGGCTCCTGATGGCTCAGGGCATCATGGGGTATTTGCATGATTGAAGCCACGGGCATTTCCTGCCACCGTCGCGCGCAATGTTCACGATGATAGATGTCCCGGCCTGGTTGCTGATCCTGATGCTGCTTTTCGCGGCGGTAACGGCGTTGGACCGGGTGCTGATGCCCTCGGTGCGCTGGTATCTGCGCCGCCGGCTGGAACGCGCGGTCGAACGGATCAACCAACGTCTGTCGATCCCGATCCAGCCCTTCAAGCTGGCGCGTCGGCGCGACACCATCCTGCGGCTGCGCTATGACCCGGAGGTGGCCAAGGCCATCGTAACCTACGCGCGCGAACACAACATCCGCGAGGATGTGGTGGCCGAACGGGCCGAACGCTATGCTCGCGAAATCGTGCCGTCCTTCTCGGCCTTCACCTATTTCGGCTTCGCCATCCGCGCGGCGCGTTTTCTGTCGCGCTCGCTCTACCGGGTGCGGGTGGGCACTGAAAACACCGATGCGTTGGAGGCGATCGGCCCCGATGCGACCGTCGTTTTCGTGATGAATCACCGGTCCAACATGGATTACGTGCTGGTCACCTGGCTGGCGGCGCAACGCTCGGCGCTGGCCTATGCGGTGGGCGAATGGGCGCGGGTCTGGCCGTTGCAGCCGTTGATTCGCAGCCTGGGCGGCTATTTCATCCGCCGCAAATACAACAATGCGCTCTATCGCAAGGTGCTGGCGCGCTATGTGCAGATGGCGACCGAGGCCGGCGTCACCCAGGCCGTGTTTCCCGAAGGCGGGCTCAGCCGCAGCGGGGCCCTGCGGGAGCCGAAGCTGGGCCTGCTCTCCTATATCATCGACGGCTACCGGCTGGGCGAAAGCCGCGATGTGGTGTTTGTGCCGGTGGCTCTGAATTACGACCGGGTAATGGAGGACCGCACGCTGATCCGGGCCAATACCGAGGGCGCGCGCAGCTTTCGGTTCTCGCTGAAGCCCATCTACCGGTATCTGCGCAATCTGGTCTGGCAAAAGATCACCGGCCGGGTGCATCGCTATGGCATTGCGGCGGTCAGTTTTGGCCAGCCGATGCCGCTCAGCACCTTCATGATCGAACATCAAGGTCACGCCGAGACCCTGGGCGATGAATTGATGGCGCGGATATTACAGGTCATGCCGGTCGTGCCCTTTCCGGT
>Ga0316207_10003678_pt1 | contig 14022 bp, 11 predicted proteins | sample 6weekpyrite_MG_FD_204943 | JGI IMG/M metagenome (GOLD analysis project Ga0316207, IMG submission 204943) | Microbial mat bacterial communities from mineral coupon in-situ incubated in ocean water Damariscotta River, Maine, United States -... | ecosystem: Environmental > Aquatic > Marine >... | reverse complement strand
ATTACCGAATTGGCGAGGAGCTCCCAGGCAACGCCATCTTGAAACATGTTTATGCTGATCGCGTGATCGTTGAGCGAGCAGGACGTCTTGAAAATCTATATTTCCCCGAGGTCATATCTTCCGGTATTTCTGCGGCCAATGACAACCTGCCTGACTACAGTACAACGCCACCCCCGGTTCCCATCAGAGCGCCTCAAACTTCGCCAGACTCAACAATGGATGCACGCAAACAGAGCATCAAAGACCGCCTGAGCAAGCTGAGAAAACGCATCATCAATAAACAAAACTAGGGCTCTGTCTGTGATTGCCGCTGTCAGACACCGATTACTACGACTTTGCTTTTTTTCCTCGTTAATGGCATGTCTTTTTGTGTCGGCATTCACGGTTGTAGCATTGGAGTTAAATGATGACCTAATTCGGTTTATTGAAAAGCGTTTTGGCGCGCAAGCCACTCAGCGCCTTCGCCAATGGGAAAAAATTGCCAACCTGAAAACAAATCTGGATATCTCTGAAAAGCTCTCCTTGGTAAACCGTTTTTTTAATCGCGCTGAATTTGTATCCGATATCAAACATTGGGGTAAAGAAGATTACTGGGCGAGCCCGGTCGAACTGCTAGCTACCAATGCCGGCGATTGCGAGGACTACTCGATTGCCAAATACTTCACGCTCAGGGAAATGGGCGTTCCTATCGAAAAAATGAAAATCACCTATGTCAAGGCCTTGAAATTGAATCAGGCCCACATGGTCCTGGCATTTTATCCCGAGCCCGGCGCTGAGCCACTGGTGCTTGACAACCTGATTAACGAAATCAAACCCGCCTCCGAACGCGATGATCTTGTTCCTGTCTACAGTTTTAATGGTGAAGGCCTTTGGTTATCGAAACTGCGCGGCCAGGAAGGCAAGCGGATCGGCGATGCAAAAAAACTGGAAAGCTGGCAAGAGCTGCTGGATAGGCATCGCACGCTGATGAAATAACAACGCCGCCTTGCAAACCCTCTCTCAACGGTACACACATAAAAAGTATTGACGTTTACGTAAACGTTATTTAATAATACTGTCAAATCCTGGCGAGCATACTATGAGCAAGACCTACTCTATCGGCGAACTGTCCAAAGAATTCGACATCACCACGCGCACCATCCGCTTTTACGAGACGGAAGCATTATTGCACCCACTTAGAAAGGGGCAGACCCGGGTTTATAGCGAGCAAGACCGCGTCCATTTAAAGCTGATTCTAAGAGGTAAGCGCCTGGGCTTTTCGTTAGCCGAGTCCAAAGAATTGATTTATATGTATGACCCGGATAGCCCAAACCGAAAACAGCTCTTTCGGCTGATGGAGAAAATCCAACAACGTCGTGAGTTACTGCAACAGCAGTGTGAAGACATTAAGGTCATGCAACACGAGCTGGATGAAGCAGAGCTTCGCTGCCGGGAAGCACTCGACAACACCTCAGAAATTACTGAATAACACATGAGTTTGGCAAGAAACTCACATTATGCGACTTTTAGAGACGACAACAGGATAAGACAATGTCCATATCAGCAATAAACTTTGATCTTGGCGAAACCATCGATATGCTGCGCGAACAGGTGAGCAACTTCGTCACCAAAGAAATTTTACCCATCGCCGCCAAAACCGATTCGGACAATGCGTTTCCGAACGCCCTGTGGACCAAACTTGGTGATATGGGCCTGCTTGGCATCACCGTATCTGAACAGTATGGCGGTACGCACATGGGTTATTTGGCACACGCCATCGCCATGGAGGAAATCAGCCGGGCCAGTGCTTCCATAGGGCTCAGCTATGGCGCGCATTCAAATCTTTGCGTCAATCAAATTTACCGTAACGGGACAGATGAGCAAAAACAACGCTATCTGCCCAAGCTGATTTCAGGTGAACATATCGGCGCCTTGGCCATGAGCGAAGCTAATGCCGGCAGTGACGTGGTTAGCATGAAACTAAAAGCGCAACGCCAGGGAAACAGGTTTATTTTAAACGGCAGCAAAATGTGGATCACCAACGGACCCGATGCACAGACCTACGTCATCTATGCGAAAACAGAGCCCGAAAAAGGACCGCATGGCATCACCGCGTTCATCGTAGAACGAGATTGGGCAGGCTTTACCCGCTCACCTAAACTCGACAAACTGGGTATGCGCGGCTCAAACACTTGCGAGTTGGTGTTTGATAATGTTGAAGTGCCAGAAGAAAACATACTCGGTGCAGAAAATGCCGGTGTCAAAGTTCTCATGAGCGGGCTCGATTACGAACGCGTGGTGTTGTCGGCGGGTCCAATTGGTATTATGCAAGCTTGCCTGGATCTGGTCATTCCTTATATTCACGAACGCAAGCAGTTCAACCAGCCCATCGGTGAGTTCCAACTGATTCAGGGTAAAATAGCCGACATGTACACCACTCTCAATGCCAGTCGAGCTTACCTCTATACGGTTGCCAAGGCGTGTGATCGTGGTGAATCGACACGCAAAGATGCCGCGGGGGTCATCCTGTATTGTGCAGAAGCGGCGACCCAGATGGCGCTGGATGCCATTCAGATACTTGGTGGCAATGGTTACATAAACGAATTTCCTGCGGGGCGTCTGCTCAGGGATGCCAAATTATATGAGATCGGCGCAGGCACATCGGAAATCAGGCGCATGCTGATTGGCCGTGAATTGTTTATGGAAACGCGTTAAGGACGGGATCGTTAATGACTCAAATTCAATCACAGATAGATACGCGTTCCGAAATTTTTCTGGCCCGAAAAGCTGCGATGGTCGAGCTGGTGTCTGATCTGCAGGACAAAATTCAGCAAAGTGTTCAGGCCGGCGGCCCCGAAACTGCCCGGCGCCAACAGGCGAAAGGCAAGTTACTGCCACGCGACCGAATCGCCAGACTGATCGACCCCGGCTCACCGTTTTTAGAGCTATCACAGCTGGCAGCATATCAGGTTTATCAAGACAATGTGCCAGCAGCAGGCGCTATCACGGGCATTGGCCGTATCAACGGCATTGAGTGTATGATCGTCGCCAACGATTCGACCGTCAAAGGTGGCAGTTACTACCCTCTTTCGGTGAAGAAGCATTTACGCGCACTCACCATCGCCGAAGAAAATCGTTTGCCATGTGTTTACCTGGTCGATTCCGGCGGCGCTAATCTGCCCAATCAAGATGAAGTTTTCCCGGACGAAGATGACTTCGGCAATATTTTTTATCGACAAGCCAATATGTCTGCTCAAGGCATTCCTCAGATAGCCGTCGTACTGGGCTTGTGTACCGCGGGTGGCGCCTATGTCCCGGCAATGGCCGATGAAAGCATCATGGTCAAAAACCACAGCACTATTTTTCTGGCAGGCCCCCCTTTGGTCAAAGCGGCAACCGGCGAGGAAGTCAGTGCAGAAGATCTTGGCGGCGCCGATATTCACTGCAAGCTGTCAGGCGTCGCCGATCATTACGCCGATAACGAAGAGCACGCGCTGAAAATTGCACGCCAGTGTATCGCGCATATCAATTGGGTCAAACCCGACTCGGTGGCCACCAAAGCCATTCGCCCGCCAAAATACCCCGAAACAGATATCGACGGCGTGGTGCCAATTGACTTAAAAACGCCCTACGATGTCAGAGAAGTCATTGCGCGTATCGTAGACGATTCTGAATTTGCCGAATTCAAACAGTTCTTTGGCGAAACACTGGTCTGCGGTTTTGCCCATCTATTTGGCTTTCCGGTGGGCATCGTTGCCAACAACGGCATTCTGTTTTCAGAATCCGCACAAAAAGGCGCGCACTTTATCGAGCTGTGCTGCCAGCGTAAAATCCCGCTTATCTTTTTGCAAAATGTCACCGGTTTTATGGTTGGCAAGGCTTATGAAGAAGGCGGCATCGCTAAACACGGCGCTAAAATGGTCAACGCCGTTGCCTGTGCCAAGGTCCCCAAGTTCACCATTATTATTGGCGGCAGCTTCGGTGCCGGTAACTACGGCATGTGTGGTCGCGCCTACCATCCGCGCTTTTTATGGATGTGGCCTAACGCACGAATCTCGGTGATGGGTGGCGAACAGGCCGCTGGCGTGCTGGCACAAGTCAAAAAAGACAGCATGCAGAAAAAAGGCATGAAATGGACCGATGAAGACGAACAAAATTTGAAGCAGCCAATTATTGATCAATTCGAAAAACAGGCGCACCCCTACTATGCCACTGCCCGTTTATGGGATGATGGCATTATCGCCCCGCACGATACCCGAAAAGTGCTTGGGCTGGCGATTTCGGCTTCGCTGAATGCGCCGATTGATGAGACACGTTTTGGCGTGTTCCGCATGTAAAGGTAGCCGCTTGTAAAGGATAAGCTCATGAATCATTCCATCGAAAACAACGCCACCTTGCTGAACATCGACGACGGGGTCGCGAGTATTTCGTTAAACCAGCCAGAAAAGCACAATGCCTTTGATGACACAGTCATTGCCGAGCTATTGCAACACCTCGACACCATCAAACAACAACGCGATATTCGCGTCGTGGTACTGCGTGCTGAGGGCAAACATTTTTGTGCAGGTGCAGATCTGGCCTGGATGAAACGAATGGCCACGCTCAACTATCAACAAAATCTGGATGACGCCAAGAATCTCGCTTTGTTAATGGCCAATCTGAACGCGCTGCCACAACCCACGATCGCGAGAGTTCAAGGGGCAGCCTATGGCGGCGCAATCGGCTTAATAGCCTGTTGCGATATCGCGCTGGCCAGCGACAATGCCCGTTTTTGCCTGAGCGAGGTCAAACTCGGTTTGGCGCCCGCGACGATTGGTCCCTATGTCATTGCCGCGATGGGTGCTCGCCGCTGCCGTCAGCTGTTTCTCACCGCCGAAGTTTTCAGTGCTGAACACGCAAGCGACTATGGTTTGGTGCATCGTGTGGTGCCGTTAGATACGCTCGACGATCAGCTGGCGAACGTTATTAAGCAGATAAGCCAGGCAGGCCCCAACGCTACTATTGCCGCCAAAAAACTAATTCTTGACCTAAACAACGACAACGACGACCCTTCTGCCATGACCAGTGCGCTGATTGCAGAACTCAGAGTTTCTGAAGAAGGTCAGGAAGGGCTTAAGGCTTTTTTTGACAAACGCGCCCCAAGCTGGAGGTCATGATGACAGGCCCCGCTAGCAAAGATCGCGTCACGATCATTGAGGTCGGGCCAAGAGATGGTTTGCAAAACGAACGTCAAGCCGTTTCTGTGGCAGACAAAGTCGAACTGATCCGGCTGTTGTCAGAAAGTGGACTACAGGAAATTGAAGCAGGCAGCTTTGTTTCACCAAAATGGGTGCCGCAAATGGCGTCGAGTGATGAGGTGTTCAAGACCATTGCTCGCCACCCCGGCGTTCGTTATACCGCACTCACGCCGAATGTTATGGGTCTTGAAGCGGCGCTAAAGTCGGGCGCCGATCAGGTCGCCATCTTCGCGGCAGCATCAGAATCGTTTAGTCAGAAAAATATCAATTGCTCTATCTCGCAAAGTCTCGAACGCTTTAAACCACTCGTAGCGATGGCTAAACAGAATAATGTCAGGGTTCGCGCCTATGTTTCCTGCGTTCTTGGCTGTCCCTATGAAGGCAAGGTAGAGGCGCGTCAAGTCATTGAAGTGACAGAACAACTGCTGGCACTCGGCTGTTACGAAGTTTCGCTAGGCGACACTATTGGCGTGGGGACACCGCACCAAACTGATCGTTTATTATGGGAATTGCGACAACACTTTGACGCCAGACAACTGGCACTGCACTTTCACGACACTTATGGTCAGGCAATCGCCAATACTTACGCCGCGCTGGAGCTGGGCTTTAGAACCTTCGATGCTTCCGTGGCGGGTCTCGGCGGCTGTCCGTACGCCAAAGGTGCTTCCGGCAATGTCGCTACCGAAGACGTCGTCTACATGCTGAATGGCGCGGGCATTGAAACGGGGGTTGATCTCAATAAATTAATCGAGGCGGGTCAGTTTATCTGCAATGTATTGCAACGAAAAACCCAGTCCCGCGCTGCAAATGCGCTAAGCATAAATCAAAAAAATGGAGCATCAGCGCGTGACTAAACTTCTTTGGACCCCTTCGGAGCAGCGGATTCAGTCGAGCAATCTAAGCCAATTTATGGCGTTTGCCCGTCAACAATCGGGATTCGAAGGCTCGGAATATCCTCAGCTGCACCATTGGTCAATCACCGATAAAGAATCTTTCTGGCAAGCGATCTGGCAGTACTTTAAGGTCGTTGGCGAGCCGGGAACAAAAATACTGAGTGACGCAAAACAAATGCCGGGAGCAAATTGGTTCCCAGAGGCTAAACTGAATTTTGCGGAGAACCTGCTGCGTCACACAGGTCAACAGGCCGCAATTATCGAACGCGGTGAAGATGGGCGTCGAACAGAAATAAGTTATGACGAATTAAGGCAACAAGTCGCCAAAATCGCCCGGCATTTACGAGAGCTGGGCGTAAAAAAAGGCGATTGCGTTGCGGGCTTCCTGCCCAATAGTCAATACGCGGTGATAGCAATGCTTGCCACCGCCAGTCTGGGTGCAATCTGGTCATCATGCTCCCCAGATTTTGGTTTCAGCGGCGTACTGGATCGTTTTGCCCAAATCGAACCCAAAGTACTGTTCGCCACCGATGGTTATTACTACGGCGGTAAGATTATTGACTCACTGCCATTGGTCACGAAAATGCACGCCGCTCTGAGCAGCTTAGAGCAAGTCATCATCACCCCCTATTTAGACGCTGAGGATCGTGATAGCGGTTATCAGCAAGCCGTGTCAAACTTTAGCAGCTGGACACGAATTCAGCAGACTGCGTCACCAGCAAGCCTGCACTTTGAGCCAATGGCATTCAATGACCCCTTGTATGTGCTGTATTCCTCTGGCACAACGGGCAAGCCAAAATGCATCGTACACAGCATTGGCGGCACCTTGCTGCAACATTTAAAAGAGCTGGCGTTGCATACCGACGTAAAAAAAGGCTCAACGCTATTTTACTACACCACCTGCGGCTGGATGATGTGGAACTGGCTGGTGTCTGGCCTGGCCCTTGGCGCGACCTTGGTCATTTACGATGGCTCGCCCTTCCACCCTGACAAGCGCATTCTGTTTGATATCGCCGACCAGGAAGATATCGAAATATTCGGCGCCAGCGCCAAGTATTATTCTGCCTGTGAGAAATTCGGTCTTAGACCCAGGCATTCTCACCAATTGTCTTCACTGCAAAGCATTTTATCGACCGGCTCACCGCTAACACATGAGAGTTTTGATTACCTGTATCAAGCGGTCAAAGAAGATGTTTGCGTGTCCAGTATTTCAGGCGGTACCGACATTATCTCCTGTTTCGCGCTCGGCTGCCCGACCCTGCCCGTGTATCAAGGGGAACTTCAGTGTCTGGGGCTGGGAATGGACGTGGCATTCTACGATGAGCAAGGCAAAACACTTGAGACCGGTAAAGGCGAGCTGGTCTGTCGACAACCCTTTCCGTCTATGCCGAGCGGGTTCTGGAATGACGATCAGGGCCGTAAATATCACGCGGCTTATTTTGAACGCTTCCCTGGAATTTGGGCACATGGCGATTATGGCGAGCTAAAGCCTCATGGCGACGTCACGCATTTGGAACAGCAAGGAGTGGTCATTCACGGGCGATCCGATGCGATACTCAACCCCGGTGGCGTGCGAATCGGTACCGCTGAAATTTATCGACAGGTTGAAAAAATCGATGCGGTATTCGAGTCCATTGCCGTCGGGCAAACCTGGCAAGACGATGTTCGAATCGTGTTATTTGTACGCCTTAAAGAAGGTGAGAACCTGGGTCAGTCATTAATAGATAACATCAAAAACACCATCCGCCAAAACACCACGCCTCGACATGTGCCCGCAAAAATCATTCAGGTTGCTGACATTCCTCGCACTTTAAGCGGTAAAATAGTGGAACTCGCCGTTAGAAACATGATTCACGGCATTCCCGTCAGCAACACCGATGCGCTGGCAAACCCGGAGGCTTTGGCACTGTATGAGAACCTTCCCGATTTGGCGAATTAAGTATCTGGCACTGGTGTTACTATTTAGCTCAGGCTTAGACGCAACGACCAAACAAACCAGCGACGATATCGCACCGGAAAGCGGCACAGCCAAAACGGCCAAGCAAGCGGTCAAGGCTCAGGATTTTATCATTGCTGCCGCCCACCCGCTCGCGACCCAGGCCGGATTTGACGTACTAAAACACAACGGCAATGCCATTGACGCGATGGTGACGGTGCAAGCGGTTCTCGGTCTGGTGGAACCGCAATCATCGGGTTTAGGTGGCGGCGCATTTCTACTGTATTACGATCAAAACCAGCAACAACTTCGCAGTTTCGATGGTCGGGAAACCGCGCCTTTAAATGCACCCGGCAACCTGTTTATGTCTGCCAATGCGACGCCGATGGCTTTTTTCGATGCGGTGGTCGGCGGGCGTTCAGTCGGAACGCCGGGCACCGTCAAATTGTTATGGGACACACATCAGACATTCGGTCGACACAAGTGGTCTGCGTTGTTAGCACCTGCGATCAAACTTGCCAGAGAAGGCTTTAAAGTCAGCCCACGCCTGGCAAATGCCATTCAGAAAGATCGAGACAAACTCAGATCAGACCCCGTCACTTCGCGCTATTTTTTCCCTGATGGGCAAGCACTCAAAGCTGGGCAAACACTCCGCAACCCCGACTATGCAAAAACGCTGACGATGCTGGCAAAGTACGGCGGCGACTACTTTTACCAGCAGAATTTCAGCAAACAGATCGCTAATAAAGTGCAACATGCGGACAAGCCCGGCTACCTTTCCAGCAAAGACTTTGAAGCCTACCGGGTCATTGAACGCAAACCCGTTTGTTCTGCCTACCGTGACTATCAAATCTGTGGCATGGGGCCGCCCAGTTCAGGGGCGCTTTCCGTCAATGCGACACTGGGGATGCTGCAATCGATCCCCCTGAAAGATCTGTCACCTTCAGAGCCTCTAGCCTGGCATTACATTGCGGAAGCCTCTCGCCTCGCCTTTGCCGATCGCGGTATGTATATTGCCGACCCGGATTTTATCACCGTACCAACGGGTCTGTTGTCCACACCTTATTTGGCTGCACGCGCCAAGCGCATTCACCCGACTCAAAGCTCGAAAAACATTCAGCCGGGCAGACCTCCCAATGTTGCACCAAACCAATACCAACCGGCGCGGTCGCCCGAGCAGGACTCAACCACACACTTTGTAATTGTTGATCAGGATAAAAACATTGTCTCGATGACCAGCACCATCGAAAACGGCTTCGGTTCACGACTCATGGTAAATGGTTTTCTGCTCAACAACGAATTGACCGATTTCTCCTTTGCACCCACCAAAAACGGTGCTTTGGTCGCCAACCGCGTACAAGCCGGAAAAAGACCCCGCTCATCAATGGCGCCCACGATCGTATTCAAAGGCGATACCCCCTATCTGGCACTGGGGTCACCCGGTGGTTCTCGCATCATCAATTACCTTACCAACAGCTTGATCGCAATTCTGGATTGGAATATGGATTTGCAGCAAGCCTTCAACCTGCCTCACATCGTCAATCGCTTCGGCACAATGGATATCGAAGAGGATACCCGCGCTACCTCGCTAACAGATCGCTTTGAACAGATGGGTTACAAAACCTCTGTACGTAACCTGAATTCCGGCTTGCACGGCGTTCAGTTTAGCGCCAACGGCATGATCGGCGCCGCTGATAGTCGCCGGGAGGGTTTGGTGTTGGGTCAATAAATTAATCTCTTAGGGTTTAATTCCCCGCAACTTGTTGCGTAACAAAATGTAGGTTGGTGTTGAGGAAATACCCCGTCCGCTTGCGGCGGGGAAGTTTATTCCCGTACATCATCCAGTTTATCGTGACCATGTACCCAGATTAAAATGCGTTAAGCGCCATTTTTCGTCGCAAATAGGCAATTTTATGTTGATGCGGTAAATCTTTCGGGCAGTTATCTTCGCAGCCCATGAGTGCCATACAACCGAACACGCCTTCGTCACTCCCGATAACGTGATACCAGTCAGCATCCGATCGGTTATCACGTGTATCAATTTCAAATCGTGCAACCTTGATAAACCCGACCGCCCCCAGAAACTGATCTCTCATTCTTTTCGTTGCGCAGGCTGATATGCAACAGCCACATTCGATACAGCGGTCCAGCTCGTAAATTTCGTCGGCAAGGTCCGGCTCCATCTTTTCTTCCAGGCGACAGAGGTCAATTTGTTTTTGTTGTTCAGAATGAATCCATGTTTCCACTTTCTCACTCATAGAGCGCATAAACTTGCCGGTGTTGACTGATAAGTCACCAATCAGCTCAAACACCGGCAGCGGCAACAGTGAAATAACGCCGTCTGCAAACTCAGAGGTTAGCGTTCGGCAGGCCAGGCCGGGCTTGCCATTGATGATCATGCCGCAACTGCCGCAAATTCCTGATCGACAAACGAAGTCGAATTGCAGGGAGCGATCAAATTTTTCCCGAATTTCATTGAGCGCAATAAAAATGGTCATGCCGGGCGCTTCAGTTAACGTATGTGTGACAATGGTGGGGCGATCTTCCTTGATTTGCGGGTTGTACTTAAAAATACGAAATTCGAGCGTTCGTCCTTCAACGGCGATTCGTTTTTCTTGTATGCGAGGTTTATCCTGAGTCGCGTTGTGTGCGTGCTTGCTGCTCATTTAAAACCCTCTCCTATCCGTTCGTTTTTGCCTTGATATTTTTCAGGTACTTCATAAGACATGAGCGCACTTTGAATTGTGTATCGATTGGCATTGGGAGGCATTCCTGCGTGCATCTCTTCGATTTGTTTTTTGCGGACAGCGGTATCAGGATGGGGGATCGTATTGTCGATACCATAGCCTCTAGAGCCTGGCGGAATCTCCATCGTCATGATATCGAGAGGTTCATAGCTCAAAGTGGGCATATCGGCTTGCGAGTCCTCCCAGTTTACTAGTGTTCGTTTCAACCAATCCCGGTCATTTCTTTCGGGAAAGTCCTCTCGCGCATGGGCGCCACGGCTTTCTGTTCGGGCTAATGCGCCACAGGCAACCGTCAAGGCCAGTTTAAGCATTTTGGGGACACGAATGGCCTCAACCAATTCGGGGTTTGAACTGGCAATTTTGTTGTGAATAGCGATATTTTTGCTTTCATCTAGCAAAGATCGGAGTTGTTGCACCGCACTTTCAAGCTTATCCCCGCTGCGGAATATTCCGACCTTGTCCATCATGACCTTTTGCATAGACTTTTTAATCTGAAATACGTCTTCACCGGTACTTCGGTTAAGAAGTTCGTCGATTTTTTGTCGCTCGATATCCACAAAGTGCTCGATCGTGGATGATTTGAAATTAAGCGTGTGCGTTGCGCAGTAGTCGGCGACATACTCACCCACAATCATACCAGCCACCGCCGTTTCAGCAACCGAGTTGCCCCCAAGCCGATTAAAGCCATGCATATCCCAGCAGGCCGCTTCACCGGCAGCAAACAAACCTGGCATACTGGTGCTTTCTCCGGTGTAACGGGTTCGAATTCCGCCCATGGAATAGTGCTGGGTGGGCCTTACCGGAATAAAATCAGTGGCGGGATCGATACCCAAAAAATAGTGGCAAATGTCTTTAACTTCTCGAAGCTCCTTATTGATATGCTGCTTGCCGAGTAAGGTAATATCCAGCCAGAGATGATCGCCGTATCTGGAAGCCACCCCTTTTCCTTTACGCATGTGTTCGGTCATGCGTCGTGAAACTACATCGCGAGACGCCAGTTCTTTTTTTTCTGGTTCGTAGTCCGGCATAAATCGATAACCGTCTTTGTCTCTCAATATACCGCCATCCCCCCGGCAACCTTCTGTGGTCAAAATGCCAACCGGCACGATCGCAGTCGGGTGAAACTGAACCGCTTCCATATTGCCTAACGTGGCGATACCGGTTTCCAAAGCAATCGCAGCTCCGATTCCCTCACAAATAACGGCGTTAGTCGATACTGAATAGAGACGACCATAGCCACCACTGGCAATGGTCGTTGCCTTGGCAACATAGGCAATCAGTTCGCCGGTGATCAGGTCTCTGACAACGGCACCCTGGCAAATACCATTTTCATGAATGAGGGCAATGGCTTCTTTTCGATCATGGACAGGAATACCCAATGCAATCGCCTTGTTATCCATCGCATACAACATGCTGTGTCCGGTGCCATCAGACGTATAACAGGTTCGCCATTTTTTGGTGCCGCCAAAATCTCGGGCGGCGATTAAACCATGCGCTTCATCACGCTCGGTAATGGTTATTTTTTCTGCGTCAATCACCACCTGACGCTCGCCTCGCCTGACTCGGCTCCAGGGCACGCCCCACGTGGCCAGCTCACGAATTGCTTTGGGCGCTGTATTGACGAACATACGAGCGACTTTCTGATCACAAAGCCAATCGCTTCCTTTTACGGTATCGGAAAAATGAACATCTTCATTATCTCCCGCCCCTTTTATCGTTGCTCCCAAACTTGCTTGCATACCGCCTTGCGCAGCAGCTGAGTGAGAACGCTTGGCCGGAGTCAATGACAGTACGATGGTATCAAATCCGCGAGACTGACTGGCAATGGCCACCCTTAAGCCAGCCAATCCCCCACCAATCACCAGAGAATCTGTTACCACAGTCTTCATTTTTGAGTCTCCTCGGAGGGATAGAGAAGTGCCGGATCACCGGGCCGGTACTTCTCGCCCGCTTGATCCTGATGGGCAAGGCCAATTTTTATATACGCAGCAAATGACGCAATTCCCAGTACCAAAAAAAATACGGTCAAAAAATTCTTTATGGCGGATAGTCTCTTTCGCGTCGCCCTCGGATTCTTACCATCAAAAATTCCCCATTTGATCGAAAGACGGTACATACCGATCGTGGCGTGTAGTTCCACCGCGAACAGCAGAACAAAGTAGACTGGCCACATATGGCCCGAAACAAAACGATCAGCGGAGGCATACGGCCCAATTTGATCGGATTCTATGATGATCATGTAAAGATGAATTGAGCCCAAAAAGAACATGATGAACCCGGTTAAAAACTGGGTATACCAGAGGTAGGTATCGGTATGCCGCATCATGCTCACCTGGTCTCGCAGAATTTTATGTTGCTTCCACGAGGAAGGAAATTTCCGCAAGGCAACCGCTGCGTGAACCACAAACAGTACAAAAATAAAAATGCCCGTCAGGGACACCAAAATTGGATAACCCTCTTCACCTGACGATAAAAATCGGGCCTCCATTATCCCAGACACAAAGTACATCGCATCCTCTCCCAGCAAAATACTGGAAACAAGGATGATGTGTACCCATAAAAAAAAGCCCAGTATAAGGCCGCTAATGCTTTGTACAATATCGAGACGGGCTGGCGTTCGACTATTGAAATTTGGGGTATTGGGCACGTTGTTCATGGGTCACTCTTTTCTGGTTTTCTGGTCTTACCCTATTATTATGATTGGCTAGTCTGAACCACAGACTGGAAAGCAACTATGATTTGTGTCAATAGAAATGTGTAGTGTGGAGAAACCAGGCCTTTATTCTTTCTAGTCCCTACAATTATTCACCGTTGTCCAGGATAATTAACTGACGCTTAACAATACAGACAGGCATTTGCTACATTGACAATCTCCGTTGAAATCATCACAGGCTTAGACCAAATCGCTGCGGATGACTGGAACGCCATCGCAGGCCAAAGCTATCCATTTACCCGCTATGCGTTTCTACAGGCGCTTGAGACAAGCGGAGCGGTTGGCGAAGGCAGCGGCTGGCAGCCACGGCACGTGTTGGTATATGAGCACTCAAAACTGATGGCCGTCATGCCGACCTATCTCAAGTCCCACAGTTATGGCGAATATGTATTTGACTATGCCTGGGCCGATGCATATCAACGCTACGGTCTCGACTACTATCCAAAATTAGTCACGGCAATCCCTTTTACGCCGGTTAGCGGCCCCCGCATCTGTATTGCTAAAGGGCAGGAGCAAG
>Ga0316207_10003677_pt1 | contig 14022 bp, 17 predicted proteins | sample 6weekpyrite_MG_FD_204943 | JGI IMG/M metagenome (GOLD analysis project Ga0316207, IMG submission 204943) | Microbial mat bacterial communities from mineral coupon in-situ incubated in ocean water Damariscotta River, Maine, United States -... | ecosystem: Environmental > Aquatic > Marine >... | reverse complement strand
TTTTGGCTGACGGTAAACGAAGGTGATTTTTCTTCGTGGAAGGGGCAGCGGGCCTGGTAGTCGCGGCCGGCCTTGCGCAGTGGTACGCGGCTGTCGATGACGTCGACGATGTCTACTCGGTTGAGCAGTTCGTCGATAAAATGTTGTGGAATACGGCCTGCCATCAATCAAAGAATATCTTTAGTTGGGTTGCGGCGAAACGATCAGTTTAGCCGTCGGGCAGGTTTTTTCAAACAGAAGCTAGTTTGTTTTTGACTAGTTGGCTGGCTTGGCCCATATCTGCGCGGCCCTGGATGCGGGGTTTGAGTGTGCCCATTACTTTGCCCATATCTTGTGGGCCAGCGGCGCCGATGTTGCTGATGATTTCGGTGACAACGGCATCGAGTTCTGCAGCATCCATCTGCTCAGGCAAGTAGTCTTGCAGGATGACGATCTCAGCTTTTTCGGTATCGGCTAGTTCCTGGCGTCCGGCGTCTTCGAATTGCTTGATCGAGTCGCGGCGTTGTTTAACCATCTTTTCCAGGATGGCAAGTACTTGCTCATCGGTGGGGGTGGATCTGTCATCCACCTCTTTTTGCTTGATGGCCGCTAGGGCTAGGCGAATAGTCGCCAGACGCGCCTTTTCTTTGGCGCGCATGGCGGCTTTCATGTCTTCTTGGATTCGCTCTTTCAAGGTAGCCATGTTTGCCGCTGTCCTTGTGTTAAGAGGTGCTTAGTAAAGACGTTTGCGATGAGCTTGTTCGCGCATAAGCTTTTTGTGCTGACGCTTAACTGCAGCAGCGGCTTTGCGCTTGCGTACGGCTGTTGGTTTTTCGTAGCACTCACGGCTGCGAATCTCAGATAGGACGCCAGCCTTTTCGCAGGTGCGCTTGAAGCGACGCAGGGCGATTTCGAAGGGCTCGTTTTCTCTCAGTCGTACTGATGGCATAAGTATCCAGTTCCTTAAATAATGCGATTTAGGCTTGTCAAGGTTCACCCGTGAGGGTGAGAGGGGCGCTATTTTAGAGCAATACGCTGAATTTGCAAAGGGCTGTGATTTATTTGTTGCTGCTGCAGGCCGGGCAGGATGGGTCTTTGCTGAGTTTTAGTCGGCGTGGGGACATGTTTAATGTATCTATGGTGAGTAGTTGGCCGGTAAGTGGTGTGCCTATTTTGAGTATGACTTTCAAGGCTTCCGCCGCTTGAATGCTACCGATGATGCCGACAAGTGGTGCGAAAACGCCGTGGTCATGGCAGGTTTGCTGGGCTTGGTCGGGCTCATCTACATTGTAGAGGCATTGGTAGCAGGGGGCGTCTTTTGTGCGCGGGTCAAATACGGCAACTTGGCCTTGGAAGCGGATTGCAGCGCCACTCACGAGCGGGATTTTGTTGGTGAGACTGGCCTGGTTGATGGTAAAGCGGCTGTTGAAGTTGTCGCAGCAGTCAATCAGGATGTCTGTTTCGTTTGCTGTGTGGCTGAGCTGGTTCTTGTCCGCGCGATTGCATATTGCTTCAACCTGGATTTCAGGGTTGAGCGATAGCAGGGTGTCGCGTAAGCGTTGAGCTTTTGAATGCCCTATGTCATTGCTGTTAAAGGCAATTTGACGTTGAAGATTGCCGAGGTCGACGCTATCGTCGTCGAAAATTGTGATATGGCCAACGCCGCTGCTGGCCAGGTACATAGCGACGGGTGAGCCGAGTCCGCCTGCGCCGATGATAACTGCTTTGGCTTGGCTGAGGCGGGCCTGTCCTGCCAGGTCAATTTCTGGTAGGAGTAGGTGGCGGCTGTAGCGGTTGAGCTGGTCGTTGCTGAGCTCAGCTGTACTCATGTGGTGTAGCGATAAAAAACATCGATTGGCGTGCGGCCGTCATCTGCCCAACCGCCAACGGTATAGATTGCGTTGTCGCAGACGGTAACGCCCATTGCGCAAGCGGGAGCAGGCAGTGGTGCAACCTGTTGCCATGAGCCTGTTTCGCAGTCGTAACGGGCAACGCGGTTGTGAATGTCATCATCACTGTAACCACCAAAGACGTATATCTCATCGCCAAGTTTGGCGCTGCCGAGGCCGGCAGCAGGCCATGGTAGGTTGAAGTTGTCTTGGCTTGACCAGGTGTTACTGCTTGGATCGTAGATTTCGATGGTGGTGAAGTTGTTAAAACCTTCTGGTCGGAAAGCAACGCCGCCCATGGCCAGGATTTGGCCGTCTTGAGTGACAGCGGATAAGGCAAAGCGTGGCGTCGGAAGTGGTGCGATGGCTTCCCACTTGCCTTTTTCGATATCTAGACGTTCGCAGTAATCAAAGCCGGGGTCGGTCTTGGGGCCACCCTGAGTTGCATCTGGGTGGTGGCCGCCAAGGACGTAGATCGAGTTGCCTAATACTGCGACGGCGGGATAGTCGTGAGGCATTGTCAGGTCGGGGCCTTTTTCCCAGCTGTCAGAATCTGGGAGGTAGATTTCGACGGTAGTCAGGAATCGGAACATACCGTCTTCCTGGCGAAAGCCGCCGCCCATGACGTAGATCTTGTCACCGACTGTTGCGGCAACAGTGCCTGAGCGCAGTGTGGGCATGTCTTGGAGTTTCTGCCAGTTGCCGGTTTTAGGGTCAAAGCAAATGGCTGAGTCGAGGCTTTTGAAATTTGGGCCGCCGCCGCCAAAAGCAAAAACCTTGTCTTTGTAACTGGCTACCGATGGGTGAGAACGGGCGATTTCAAGCGAACTGAGGTTGCTCCATTCACCAGGTGACTGTGGTTTGTTTGTTTTCATTGATTGAGTATTGTCATATTATATTTTGTCTGGGCAACTCTACTTAAAACATTCTGACTGTCAATAGTGTTGGTGGAGGCTGGTGTATTGAATGTTTTGGTAGTGGTTTTGAATATTTAAAAGTAAATGCCCCCTGAAGCTGTCGGTTGTTTGCTGTCGGGTGATTGGTTATGATGCTTTTTCTTCTAGTGGGGCTATGCTTGTGTGGTTGCATGGCTGAAAGCGGGGTTAAGTTCTTTTACTAGTCCGTCGATATATCATTATAGAGCGTCATGAAAGTCTGCGGCAAATCAGGCTGTGTTAGTTTGGCTAGAGTTGAGCTGGCTGTCTATTCAAAGAACAGTGGTTGTGTTAGTTTTGCGTTAAACAGAGAGGGCGGCAAGTCTGTATATGTACTTGCTGTGGATGGCCAATAGATTTTCTGTTGGTGTTGGAAGTGATTGTGAGGGCTGTCAGCCAGTCTGGTATGAAAACAAATCAAGAAGATCGAGTGGATAATGCATCCACAATTCAAACGCAGAGTCATGTGCCAGTACAGGCGCAAGATGCCTTGCCACCTTTGCAGGACCGTTTCGGCAGGACTTTCGACTACGTCAGGATAGCTGTGACGGAGAAATGTAATCTTCGTTGCACGTACTGCATGCCCGAGGAGGGTGTTGACTTCCAGGGTAAGGAAAAGATTTTACAGGGCGACGAGGTGCTTCGTATTATCGGCATTCTGGGGCGCATGGGGATAAAAAAGGTGCGTTTTACTGGTGGTGAACCACTGGTTAGAAAGGATATTGTTGATTTGGTTGCAGGTGCTGCAGCTACGCCGGGTATAAAGGCTGTTCATCTTACCACCAATGGTTTGTTATTTGATCGTTATGCGCAGCAATTACGAGGTGCCGGTTTAACTGGCGTCAATATTAGTCTCGATACAATGGATGCGGAAAAGTTTGTTCGTATCACACGACGTGAAGGCCTGGGAAAGGTTAAAGATAGCATCCAGCTTGCGTTGGATATGGGTTTTCCTAGAGTTAAGGTCAATGTGGTGTTGATGCGAGGCTTTAATGAAGGTGAGTTAAGGGCTTTTACCGACTTGGCTGTTGATCACCGATTAACTGTTAGATTTATAGAGTTTATGCCATTTGATGGGCATCAGATTTGGGAAAGTGGCGGTCATTTTGCTAGCGCCGAGAGCTTGGTAAAACAGATCGAAACCTTTTATCCGGGTATGAAACCTGCTGACGGTACGCGGACTGAGCATCATATATTTCAGGGTGAGGGGCATGCCGGAAAAATTGCTGTTATTCCAGCGTTTACCCGGAGTCTTTGTGGTAACTGCTCCCGTATTAGGGTGACGGCAGATGGTAATGTGCGGAACTGTCTCTACTCAGATAAGGAATTTAGTTTGCGTGAGATGATTCGTCAGGGTGGTACGGATGATGAGATTGTGTCGGTGTTTAGAAAGGCCTTCGATGAAAAAGAGGAAGATGGTTTTGAGGCTAAAAAAGCTTCTTCTGAGCAGCAGGTGTCAGTCAATAGTATCGGCCGGGCCAGTATGACTCAGATCGGCGGCTGATTTATAGTTCTTGGTAAGTGTTGCGTCTCTCAGGTTTTGTTGAGGGAGCTTTTTGTTGACCTAAAAATTACTAGAGATTTAGAACGATGAGTGAATTAACCCATTTTAATGCTGCCGGTGAAGCTTATATGGTTGATGTTGGTGATAAGGCAGAAACGGTTCGCGAGGCTGTGACAGAAGGCTGGATTTATATGGAGCCTTCAACATTAGAAAAAATTATGCAGGGTGATCATAAAAAAGGTGACGTGCTTGGTATTGCCCGTGTTGCTGGAATTATGGGGGCTAAGCGAACGCCTGATTTAATTCCACTTTGCCATCCTATTATGCTGACAAATGTTGATCTGAAATTGACGGCCGTGCCAGAGAAAAACGGTGTTTATTGTAAGTGTACTGCGCGCTGTAAGGGACAGACAGGCGTGGAAATGGAAGCGTTGACTGCGGTTCAGGTCGCCTTATTGGTTATTTATGATATGTGTAAAGCGGTTGATCGCGGCATGGTTATCAGTGGCGTAGGATTGATGGCCAAGTCAGGCGGCAAGTCTGGTTCGTGGACTCGTGAAACCTAATACAGTTTGGAGTATTGAGTAGTGAATATTTCTGTTAGATATTTTGCGAGTTTGCGCGATCGTATGGGGCGTGCAGATGAGGCGCTTGAGTTGGATGGTGATTCGGCAACCGTATCTGAAATATGGGCTAAAGTGACTGATGGTCAGCCAATTCCTGATAGCACATTGATTTCAGTAAATATGGAATATACAGATGCTGATGCTGTCCTGAAGGATGGTGATGAGTTGGCATTTTTTCCACCAGTGACCGGGGGTTAATAGCGTGAAGGTCATTGTTCAGCAAGAATCATTTGATCCTGGCCAGGTAATTCAAGAGTTTCAGGATGCATTGCCGCGCGGCAAGCATGGTGGTGTTGTCTCTTTTGTTGGCACCATGCGCGATTTTAATGATGGTGAAGATGTTGTCTCCATGACGCTTGAGCACTATCCTGGTATGACTGAGAAGCACATAGAACAGGTTTGTGCAGAGGCTGCCGAGCGATGGGGTATCGTAGATAGCTTGGTTGTGCATCGTTACGGTGAGATGTTTCCAAATGATGCGATTGTGCTGGTGGCTGTTTGGTCAGCGCATCGAGCAAATGCTTTTGATGCCTGTCGCTTTATTATTAACTACTTGAAAGCACGCGCGCCATTTTGGAAGTGTGAGACAACGACTGCTGGTGAGAAGCGCTGGGTTGAGCATAATTCAAAAGATCCGAAGGCTGAAGTTTCTGATTCTGAAGAAGTGAAACGATCAGCTTAATATTAATAGCGGCGTTTTGCTGTGTTGGTAGTGGATACGATTGAGGTTGTGGCCGGGTGAGAGAAAAAGAAAAAGCTACTCGGGTGATTTTAGTTAGGCATGGCGAGACAGGTTTTCCACAAAATCGGATTTATTGCGATTCAAAAGAAGATCCAGCATTAAGCTCTACGGGGCAGGAGCAGGCTGAACAGGCAGCGGAGTTTCTTTCGCTGGAGAATGTTTCGGCTATATATGCGAGTCCATCCCTGAGGACGCGAATGACTGCAGAGGCGATAGCTGCGCATCATAAGCATTTGTCGGTTGATTTTGATTCTGGCTTGGTGGAGCGGAATTTTGGCGACTGGGAAGGAATGTATTTTGAGGAAATTGAATTTCAATTTCCTACGAAGTATAAAGAATGGAAAGAAAATCAAGCGGCATTCAAAATAGGGTCAGGTGAGTCGGTATATGACCTGGCCGAGCGAGTGGTTCCGGTAATATCTAAAATTATCACTGCTCATTCGGGCCAGACAGTGGTTGTGGTTGCTCATGTCGGTCCTATTAGGGTTCTGCTGGCTAAGGCGCTTAATCTACCGGTTGAGGGCTACAGGCAGCTAGCCATTGATCCTGCTTCTGTGACAGGGGTTGATTATGGTGTTTCTCAGAACAATTTGATATTTATGAATTTTCACGGGCGGCATTTTAAATCCAATAAATATTAGTTTTTTTGCATAAACAGCTAAAGTCTTCTGCAAGTTAGGTCGATACATTTACCAGGAAGGGATGTTGTCATCTCTGTTGACTTGGGATTTGTAGGAGGCTTTAAAAATGAGTAAGGCATTCAGAGCGGCAAGCTCAATAGGTGCGGCGGCATTGGTGCTTTCAGGTGCATCGATGGCGGCTTCACCAACGGGAACATTTGATGCGTGGGGTGTTGCAGCAGGCGCGATTACCCCTACATCAACTGGGGGAACTGGCACGAATTGTCCGGCTGGTTTTACCTGTGCGACAGCGGTGACTGGTGAGGGGTTCTATCAGCGTCAGATCACGGAAGACGCAAGCGGAAACGATTTTTTTCAGACGATTATTACAGATAAAACAGCCTCTGGTACGCCTGGTGGGCTGTCATTTTCAGACGAAAGTTATGTGCGCACCGGTAATGTAAGTGGTTTGGCTGACAAGACGCAGATGAAGGAAGTGACCACAACAGGCACTTTGACTGAAACCTTTGAAGGTTCTACGGAGCTGGGTACTGGTTGGGCAAATGGCGGTGGTGATGATCTGGCGCAGATCTATCAGGGCATCATTGCTAATGATACAGCATCTGGTGCGGAGGATTTCGATGCGAAATTTTGGCTGAGACAGCTTGGGCAGGAAGGTGCTGCGGGCAAGCTCATGAGAATCAGTAGTCAAGTTGATATTCAGGAGGCGACTACTACTCCTGCTGCTGGCGCAGGTTCGCAAGATTTTGTGCTTGTTGAATTGAGTGGTTCTGAAAACGGGCTCGGAGGTACTGCCGATCTTGGTGCTGATGGCTCAATTACCTGGGCTACCGGTGATCGTATTAAGGCTATCTGGGTTGGTCAGGATATGGCGGCAATTGATGGTGTGCAACAAGAGTTTGGATTTACTGCCTATGAGGATTTCACTGGTGGTACAACAGGCGCGGTAGATACGTTTAGCTTGTTGTCAGGTTCATCTGCGGCGCCAGTTGATTGGGATGTCCCGACTTGGGGTAGTTCTTCAGCCGCGGATGCTGGCCCATTCTAGGGCATATACGTAAACTGCGTTTTAATTTAGTAGTATGAGAAGGAGGGGTTTAGCCCCTCCTTTTTTTGTGAGAAAAAAATTAATTGGGTGTGGCGGTATCTGAAAATTGAGATGACAAAGTGTTGTTGATGTTTATTACTTTGAGCTTTACTAGTTGTGTATTAAAGCATGTTGCTGTATTTGTTAAAGAAACAATCCTTCATAGTTCAAGTCTGTTGCGTTTGTAGGTGTTTTTTATGTCTCGCGGTGGGATTGAAAGTCTGGATATCCAATCGAGTTGTCCTTACAATTGCCATAATATTTGCTGGCTGTTTAACTGTTAATCCCAAGGTTAACGAGTCTTTGTGCTTGCAACAGGGGTTTAATTTTAGTGGTGTCTGCCTTGACAGTGAAAAAACAGTGTTATACATTGTGCAACAAGTACATTTTCAAGAGTTGTTTTAATAATTTTTTAACGTGTTCTGTTGACTGCAACGTGTTGCAAGTGGTAAAAATACTGATAAATGCAATTAGGAAGAGATGATGTTATCTCTGTTACTTGAGATTTTAGGAGGCTTTAAAAATGAGTAAGGCATTCAAAGCGGCAAGTTCAGTGGCTGCTGTGGGACTAGTACTTTCAGGTGCGGCGATGGCGGCTTCACCAATTGGATCGTTTGATGCATGGGCTGTAAGTGGTGGTACAATTACCCCGACTACAACAGGTGGGAATGGCGCGAATTGTCCGGCTGGTTTTACCTGCGCGACAGCGGTGACTGGTGAAGGGTTCTATCAGCGTCAGATCACAGAAGATGCAACCGGAAACGACTTTTTTCAGACGATTATTACAGATAAAACGGTTAGCGGCACGCCGAGTAATTTGCCATTTTCAGATGAGAGCTACGTGCGCACGGGAAATGTAGGTGGCTTGGCCGACAAACAGCAGATGCGGGAAACGTTAACAACCGGTACTTTGGTTGAAACCTTTGAGGGTTCTACAGAGTTAGGTACAGGCTGGGCGAATGATGGTACTAATGATGTTACGCAGATCTATCAGGGTATCATTGCAGATGATACGGCGTCAGGAGCTGAAGATTTTGATGCGAAATTCTGGTTGAGACAGCTTGGGCAGGAAGGTGCGGCAGGAAAACTCATGAGGATCAGTAGTCAGGTTGATATTCAAGAGGCAACAACGACTGCTGGGGCAGGCTTGCAAGAATTTGTGCTTGTTGAGCTGAGTGGTGGTGAGAACCAGAATCCAGGAACAGCAGATCTGGGTGCTGATGGCTCAATTAGCTGGGTAGGTGAAGAGCGTATTAAGGCTATTTGGGTTGGCCAGGACATGGCTGGAATTGAAGGTGTCGGACAAGAATTTGGTTTTACTGCCTATGAAAACCTAACAACACCAGCGCTAGTAAACACATTTAGCTTGTCGGGTGGTTCAGCTGCAGCGCCAATTGATTGGGATGCCAATGTTTGGGGTAGCCCATCTGCCACAGATGCGGGTCCGTTCTAAGGTGCAAGAAAGTTTGGTGGTGTAGAAAGGAGGGGCTGCGCCCCTCCTTTTTTTTGTGCAAAATATCCTTTAAAAACAAAGGGAGTGGGTTCGATAGGATGAAACGCAAAGTATCATTTTTTCTAGTTGTCTTGGGTGGGTTGTATTCTGTGGGTGGGCTTGCTGCGGGAGATGTTGCCGTAGAAAAGATTATTCAGAACTGTGAGTATAAAAATCCCGGTAGTGACCAGCGATCTGTATTAACGATTGAGTTGATTGATAAGGATGGCAATCAGCGTAAGAATGTTTATCGTAGGTTCTGGAAAAATCACATGGGGGAGGGTGGTATTGCGGACAAGATGGTGTTGTTTACCGAGTTTCCGCCGGATGCAAAAGGTACAGGGTTTATGCGTTGGGGGTATGCGGCCAGTGAGAACAAGATGGCGGATCAGTGGTTGTATTTGCCGCATTTGAGAAAAGTGCGGCGTGTTTCAGTGCGTGATCCGGGTGATAGTTTTCTTGGTTCAGATTTGACATATGGTGATATTGAAGATAGATCTATTGGTGACGATACATATGATTTGTTGGAAGGGGGGAGTAAAAATGGTGTTGAATTTTACCAAGTAGAGATCAAGCCAAAAGAAGACGGGGCTTTGTATAGTAAAAAAATATCCTGGTACAAGAAGGATGCGGGTTGGGAAAGTTGTGTAAGGGTGAAGACGGATTATTACGACAGGCAGGGAAATATACTAAAGAAACAAAAGCTTACGTGGCAGAAGGTGGCTGATGCGTGGGTATGGGATAGAGTGCTCGTAAACAACATACAAACAGGTCATAAATCTATTTTCACTATTGAGGATGTGCGTGTGAATGTGGGGGTTTCATCACGGATATTCACGGAGCGCGCATTAAAAAAGGGTATGTAGTTAAGGGTTGCTGAATGTATGAAACGGCCTGATTGACACTCAGGGTTTAAATGTATAACATTGTTATACATTTGTCGGTGTGAGGTTTCATTAAATGGAAAATATGCGCGCGATAGGAAAGGCTAGGCGTGATAAGGCTGTTTCTATTTCAATGAAAAGAAAGGAAGAATATCTTGGTGCGAGGGTGCCAAAAGCATTGCGTGATAGGGTGGTTGAAAGAGCCAAGAAGTTGGGGATTCCTGTTTCAATTTTGATTAGAAATACACTTGAGGAAGCATTCAAAGAGGATGCGCAAGATGAGGGTGTGTTAACATCCCCCGCCAGCTCAAATGGCAAAAAGATAATATCCGAAAGTTTCAGCTCAGTTATAGGTTGGGAATCAATACAGTTAAACAAAACAGTCGAGTGTTCTGGTTGCGGCTTGGTGTTGCAGAAGGGTGCGAAGGCACATATTGGTTTAGGTTCTCAGCAGCCTGTAGTGATCTGCTGTGCCTGCAAGGAACGTATTTAGTAATTACATGCATTGGTAAAACGATATGAGTAGACATCTGGTCGTTTATGCGGGTGTCTTGCTGTGTGGTTTGTATAGTGCTGCGTTGTTTGCGCAAGAAACAGATTTTGGTCTGGATTTTGATTCCATTTTTACTTCACCAGTGGAGAGTGAAGAAAAGCTTGGTTTGTGGTCAAAACTACGACTAAGTGGGTATTTGAAGAATGAAACGGCATATCGCGTTCGCGAGCCTCGTTCAATGACCAAAATAAGAAATATCGCCTACCTTAATGCTGAATATCCATACAATGACACTATAGGCATAACTTTTAGTGGTTGGGCCTATTATGATCTAGTGTATGACTTATTTAATTATGAAACGATTGCGGCACGCTTGGAGAGAAACTCAGAAGAGCCCTTAGCATTTGTAGAAAATCTTGATCAAGATAAAGATAGTCCGGTGGCAGATATTCGCGAGCTATATGTGGATATGTCATTGGACAATATGGATATCCGTTTAGGAAAACAGTACATCATATGGGGAGTCCTTGAGGGTGTAAGAATTGTCGACGAGTTAAACCCTATGGACTTTAGAGAATTGATTCTGCCTGATTTAATAGATTATAGAATTCCACTTTGGAGCGCCAAGCTGGATTATTACTCAGATGTTGGGGATATACAAATAGTTTGGATTCCAGAATTAAGGTTTCATCAGCCTGGCCCACCAGGGTCTGAATGGGAGTTGCTGCAAGAGGTGCCAGGAACGAGGAAGCCTGATTCATGGACATTAGAGAATTCAGAGTTAGGATTGAAGCTGGATACTGCGTTCTATGATGCTGAATTGTCATTTAGTTATTTGTATACGTGGGATGATTTTCCGGTAATTTTTAGAACAGTGAAAATTGGTGCTAGCGCAAGTGAGGGCCCAGAATTTTTTCCTTCATACACAAGAATATCTATGTATGGATTAACGGCAGTAAAACCAATAGGGGATTACATATTTAAATCCGAGATGGCGTATGTGGAAAATAAGTTTTTTGGTCGAAGCAATGTCGCTGACGAAAACAACGACGGCTTTGTAGATACAAATGGTGAGGTTCAAAAAGACCACATAAGATGGGGGGTTGGTGTCGATTTCGTGGCGATGAAATGGGACATGGCAGTTGGAATGATGCAGTGGATAATTTTGGATTACGAGGACAATCTAATTCAAGAGAAAGTTGACACATCGTACAATGTTTTTGTAAGGCGCGAATTTAACGAATATTCAATGACAATACAGGCTTTGTGGATTTATTTACAGCAAATGAATGAGTCATACTTGAAGCCAAAAGCAATATTTCAATTAAATGATAGTTTTCAGGTTGCAGTAGGTCTAGATTTATTTGATGGCTCTAAGTCTGACTTTGGCTTATCAACAGTAACGGTTCAAGGTCAATTTAATGCAGAAGTCCAGCGTGCCCAATTCCTAGGAAATTTCAATAATAATGATAGAGTGTTCTTCGAACTAAAATACTCATTCTAAGGTGAGATTGTTTTGAAAACCTATTATAAATTCGTAACTTCTTATCCAAAGCTTGTGCTTACGTTGGTGTTAGTTATTACCGTGTATATGGCGCTCCAGCTAAATAAGTTGGAATGGGAAACAGATGCGCGTGTATATATGCCAAAAGGTCATGCGGCGATAGAGTATGACGAAAAGATAGAAAGAATATTTGGGGCGAAAGACGCAATTGTCATCGCAATTGTCAACCAAGAAAAGACAATCTTTAATAAAGAAACATTAGAAAAAGTACAAAGAATAACCGAAAAAGTATCGGCACTACCGTCAGTCATTGCGAATAGAAACCTTGATGTTGCATCACTATCGACTTCAACCCTGTTTGAAGGTGATGATGACAGCGTGGGTGCAGTCAGGTTAATGCGAGAACAGCCAGAGAGCGATGCGGATATTGAACAGATAAAAGCAAAGATAAAACAACATGAAGATATTCTAATCGACAATCTTGTTTCAGCTGATGGAACAGCAGCAATGATTCGCGCCAAGGTTAAAGAAGGTGTTGATAATCGCTATCAAGCGTACTGGCAGATAAAAGCTATAGTGGCCGCAGAGTCAGGGGCCGAAGCTGAATGGGGTAGTTGGGGAGCCGGAGACTGGTCGTCGGATGACTCTGGGAATGAAGGTGATGGAAGCAACGAATGGTCGAGTAATTCCCAAGGCTGGCAGCAGCAGAGTAATGACAAGGTAGGGGCGGCAGTACTAGATAATGGTGACAAGTTTTTTATTGCCGGTCGACCAGTAATAGAGGTAACTTCAGGCCTGCATGCAATTGAAGATATCAAAGTGATGATTCCATTGCTGATTGTGGTGATGTCAATTGTATTGTTTTTGATCTTTAAGACTGGGCGTGGCGTATTACTGCCATTGGGCGTGATGATGGGGACTATTATCTGGACTATGGGGGTAATGGCGCTCATCGGTGTGCCTATGTACACCATATCCACAATGCTGCCCGTTATATTGGTGGCGGTGGGGATCGGTGATTCTGTTCATTTCATGAGTAACTATTACGACAAGGTTTTAGAGGATCCATATCAAAAAAGTAGCGATATTGTAATGTCTACATTGCGAGATTTAAGTCGCCCACTTGTTGTGACTACCCTGACCACAGGGATAGGCTTTCTAGCATTATTATTTGCCGAAATGCCGCCATTCAAAATCTTTGGTTTGTTTACTGTGTTAGGGATAGTTTTCAGCTGGCTGTTAACAATAACCTTCGTTGCTGCAATGCTGAGCATCATGAAACCAAAAGTGTCTGGTTACCTTGAGCGTAAGCGTTCGATGCGTGTACATGATGGCCAAGATGGTCTTACCAGGGTGTTAGTAAAAATGGCGGGTTTGCTAACACATAACCCAGCTAAAGCCGCGATGTTTGCCGTTATTTTGATTGCGGCTGTGGGGCTGGGAACATCCAATTTATTTGTGAATTCAAGCTGGATGGGGGACTTTAAGCCTGATAGCGAGGTTGCGCTATCTACTAACGTTTTGAATGAAAAGTTTTCCGGTTCAATAACCCTGAATGTGGTTGTCGAGGCAGATGAAAAAGAAGCCCTTAAATCACCGGATTTGTTGAAAAAAATTGAAGCACTACAGTCGTATGCTGAAAGCTTGCCATTGGTGGGTGATAGCTTGTCGGTCGTAGATTATCTGAAAAGCTTGAATAAGAGTCTGCATTCAATGCAAGAGGAATATTATCGAATTCCTGATAGCCGCTCGGAGATTGCCGAAGGTCTGTATTTATATTCTGTATCTGGTCAGCCGGAACTGCTTGATGAAGTGGTTGATTATGATTATCGAACAGCAAATGTCATGGTCATGATCAAGACAGATGAGACTATGCATCTACGCAGAATTATAGATGGTCTGGATGAATATGCTCAGGAACTATTTGCCGGAACGGGTGTAAAGGTAAATTATGCGGGTACGGGAAATAACTCTTATATTTGGGCTGACCTACTTATTGATAGCCAGACAGTTGCTCTGCTGTTTTCGAAGCTGGCAATATTTTTTATGGCGATGTTGCTGTTGCGTTCCATCCCTGGTGGTGTTGCGATAGTCTTGCCTGTTGTAATTACAACGACCATAGTGGCTGGCTTTGCTGGCTGGGTTGGTATTCCTTTAGATGTCTCTACAGCGCTAGCTGCAGGGATTGCGATTGGTGTTGGTGTTGATTACGCCGTTCATTATGTGTTTCGTTATAAGGCGCATCG
>Ga0316207_10003676_pt1 | contig 14024 bp, 3 predicted proteins | sample 6weekpyrite_MG_FD_204943 | JGI IMG/M metagenome (GOLD analysis project Ga0316207, IMG submission 204943) | Microbial mat bacterial communities from mineral coupon in-situ incubated in ocean water Damariscotta River, Maine, United States -... | ecosystem: Environmental > Aquatic > Marine >... | reverse complement strand
ATGAACCGCCTCAATAATCGACCGAGAGCGACAAGGGGTGGAAAATCACCCAATGAATTATTTATGGGGCAGCGAGTGGATTTACTCGCTGCATAATTAAATTGCAGTTATTACTTGAAACCGCGAAACTCAGAATTCTCAATTTGGTCAAATACTTTTTGACGCCGACTATCTTTTAAAAACGCTAGGACAGGGCGTTGATAAAGATGGTGTTTTGGTTGGTGGTTATGCTGTGCCGGTGGATGTATCAAGCACGGTCTGTCCTGCTGTCACAAGTCCGACTTTTTCTACGTGTTTTGGTTATCAGAGTGCTGGCGAGCGCTGGATTGTTAATGGTATTGATTTTTCCTCAATTGGTATTGATGGCGTTGAATTTTGGTTTGAACCCTCTGCGGTTGATCTGGATGAATATGATGAAGGGAATCTGGAGGCAGATGAACATTCATTTAAGTTCACCAATGTAGACATGAATGTCGTGGTCAAAATATGGAAGACTGATGGTTCATTGGCCACACGATCTGATAATGCGGTGGTATATGACCAGGCGCATGCTTTTGCCGATACTATTACAAGCCATTACGATGAAATTGCTAATGTGCCGGGATTTGAGGCCTTAAAAAAACTTGAACGCCTTGCCAAGATCGTTGCGGTGGTTCGTTGGTTAAGGGATAACTATATTCCTGTTGATCTTGCTTTCTTAGCAGATTACGTTCCCAAAAGTGTAGTTACACCCACAAAGGTCAATCTGCTGCAGCTGTGTGATGGTGGTGGCTCTGTTGACGCAAACAACAGTGGTGATTACGTATACGGTGAATCATGTGGTAATAAAATTGTTGGTGGTGTTCAGTATATTCTCGAAAATAATCCTTCAACGATTCTAAATGCTGATCCGCTGATAGCGGCGGCTACGGCTAGTGCAAATCGCGTAGAAAATGCGCAGACTGTGGATGATATGGAGTGGAGGTTTAGTTACGGTGGTGTAAATTATCAAGGTATATCTCAGACTGTTGCTGCAAGTGAGAAGGATGGTAATGTCGCTCGCAGTTCAGTAGATCTTGCTTTTCCTAATCTGTCAGGCCAGCCCTTGGCCTTTACTCGTTATTATGATTCATTTTCTGGTATAGAGAGTGGCTTTGGCCCTGGTTGGTCTGAATTGCCATTTTCACTGAGTTTTCCTGAATCGTTTAGTGTGATCTGTCCTGATGGGCAGACGCAATGTAGCGTTGGTGAACCGAATGTGGTGATTGATCCTACCAAAGTTGTACTGACTGACCGTTTGAGTGGCAAGGCTGTTCCATTTGTTTATGGTGGTGTTATGTCATGGCCGGATAACCCCCCTGGTTATCAATATCGCGCCTTTTATGTGTCGCCGCGTAGCAATGACTGGATATTCGATACACCTGCGGGTTACTTTATTTATGAGCAACGTAATGCAACCAATCAGGTAACCAAGCAGGTTTGGTTTGAACCCCGTGTCGATGCCAATGGACTCAAGGTTTTTGCTGATCCTCGTTATGTGGGTGTATTCGGTAGCGGGCCTGATGATGATAATGATGGTGTACCTGATGGTGTTTGGCTGGAATATATTTACAATGCTCAGAATCGTCTGTCTGAGATTGAAGGCGTTGCAGGCAGCCCAAGAATTAAGATTGATTATTTAGGTAATCGTATTTCTCGCGTCTGGTATGCTGCAGCGGATGGTACGCGTGATGTGGATTATAGCTATAACAATAGCCGTTTAGAAACAACAGATCGTAGTGGCCATGTTATTAAATACACTTATGATGATTTAAATGATAACTCGTCAGGTGTTGTAGCACGTATTGATGATGTGACACGTAATGAAATTCTCAGTAATGTTCAACCTGACCTTGAAAACCGTTCGACTGAGACCACGACTGAGGGTAATTCTGCGCTAACTGTTAGTCATGATTACGACCGTATCACCGGACTGACTACTCATACCGATAGTTTAGGTCGTGAAGTCGAAGTTCAACGTGATCCTCTCAACAATCGTCTACAGAGTGTTTCGAAAACAGCGCTTGTAGATAATGTATCAGCAACCTTGGGTACAAGTCGCTTATATGAAGATGTAAATCCATTGGCTGGCCCCACGACGGTCACTGATGCGCGTAATAATTCGACAAAATACACTTATGATGCCGACGGCAATGTAACCAGCATCACTGATGCCTTGAATCGAACAACTACAATACAGCGGGGAATCGATATAAGTGATAATCCGAGCGATGGGCTTTCGGTAACAGTTGTGACCGACCCAAAAGGTCGTGCCAGTTTACGTAAGTATGATATGGGTGGTCGACTAGTTGAAAGCCACCGACGTGTAAATGTAACTAGTGATGAAGTGAATGCTGATGGTGTTATTGAGTTCGTTATCGATTACTCACCTGATGTTGGTGGTTATAGCCAGGTCATTAGTTATGATCCAGTAACAGGTGGTGTTGATAGCATTACCAATACAGTAAATGAATCAATTCAACATTCAAATCGAAACAGCTTTGGCCTAGCCGAAACAATTACTTCGGCAGCGGGTTATGCCACTAATGTTAATTACGATAGCCTTGCGCGTGTGCGCACTGTAAAAGGGCCAGCTGATATTGCCGCAACGATAACAAGTTATGAAGAGACAGGCTTGGCGCAAGATAGCGTTAGCTCAGTCACAACACCTGTCGGTGCAATCACTCAAAACCTTGATGTCGTAAATCGTCAACGCAGCGTAACTGATGCAAGAGGGATTACAACCACCTATTTCTATAATAGAAAGAGCCAGCTCGAACGTGTGGTTGAAATCTCACCTGATGCCAGCACCATACTCACCACTCAATATTTTTATGATGTATTCGGCAAACTCGATTACAAATTGCTGCCTAATGGTGCAAAGGTTGAATATGACTACGATGGCTTTGATCGTCTCACCGCTATGCGTGAGATCGAAGTTGCTGCTGGGCTAAGTGGCAACACAGCGCCAACATTGATTTCAGTCCCACCTGCTAGCAATATCATTGATATAAATACTGGCGGTGCTTTTGATCTCAATGCTTCAGATGCCGATGGTGACAGTCTAGTTTATCAATTAGTTTCGGGACCGGAAGGACTGAATGTTGATTCTGTAACAGGCATGATGACTTGGGCACCAGATGCGACGCAGATAGGTGAATTCACCGTTACCGTTCAGGTAGTTGATGGTAATGGTGGTGTGAGTGATCTGACGTTTACAGTGACGGTTCAAGGTGTACTTAACGAAGATAATAATTGGATAAAAACTATTGGTGGATCTGGTAATGAAAGTGCCACAGATGTGACAATTGATAGTATTGGTAATCGGACTGTGGTGGGTCGGTTCGAAGGCATTGTGGATTTTGATGGGTCTGGTCCAGATCTACCTAAATCACCGAACGGTCGTGACGATGTGTTTGTCACTCAGTATGACAGCCAGGGTCATTACCAATGGACCAAGACGTTTGGCGGTAGTGATAATGACTTTGCTACTGGCGTGACGGTCGATAACCAGGGCAACATCACTGTGGTGGGTATATTTACAGGTACTGTTGATTTCGATGGTGAAGGTTCAGCCCCCCCCATAACATCCAATGGTTACGATGATGTATTTGTTACTCAGTATGATAGACATGGAGATTACCAATGGACTAAGACGTTTGGCGGTTCTTCTAGTGAATGGGCTAAGGATGTAACGGTTGATAGCCAGGGCAACATCACTGTGGTGGGCCAATTTAGAAGTACTGTGGATTTCGATGGTGAAGGTTCAGCGCCCCCCGTAACAGCCACTAATGGGTTTTATAACAATAAAGCGTATATCACACGGTATGACAGCCAGGGTCATTACCAATGGACCAAGACGTTTGGTGGAAACAATTCCGGTTCACCAGCAACTGAGGTGATGGTTGATAGTCAGGATAATCTCACTGTGGTGGGCTATTTTACCGGAACTGTTGATTTCGATGGTGACGGTGCTGATTTCCCCAGAATAAGTAACGGTCACAGGGATGTGTTTATGATCCGGTATAATAGTCAGGGGGCTTATCAGTGGGTTAAGACGTTTGGTGGCATCTCGGTAGATATGCCTTCTAGTGTGATAGTTGATGGCCAGGACAATCTCATTCTTGTAGGACAATATTATGAGGCTTTTGATATCGATGGTGATGGTGTTGATGACCTCCCCAAAACAACATCAACATACGGTTCCGGTGATGTATTTATCACTCAGTATGACAGCAATGGGCATTACCAGTGGGCCAAGGCGTTTGGCGGCAGTGATGCCGACAATGCTACTGGCGTGACGGTCGATAACCAGGACAACATCACTGTGGTGGGTGGATTTAGAGGTACTGTGGATTTCGATGGTGAAGGTGTTGACCACCTCAGAACAACAAACGGTTACGATGATGTGTTTATCACTCAGTATGACAGCCTGGGTCATTACCAGTGGACTAAGACGTTTGGTGGTGTCTCGGTAGACATACCTTCTAGTGTGATAGTAGATGGCCTGGACAACATCACTGTGGTGGGACAATTTAATAGTACTGTTGATTTTGATGGTGGTGGTTCAGCACCCCCTATAACATCCAATGGTAATTCTGATGCATTTATCACAAACATCGCTCAAGATACTGATGGTGATGGTTTGCCCGACAGCTGGGAGCAGGCGAATGAACTAAATTATTTGAATGCTGCAGATGCGTTGTTTGATTCAGATGGCGATGGTTTTACTAATATTCAAGAATATCAAAACGGCACAAACCCAACCATTTTAGACGCACTGATAGCCAACGATGATGTCTACAGTATCAATATAAATAGCAGTGCTAATGCACTGCCAGTTCTCAGCAATGACCATGCTGTACAACTAACACCTCTATCGATAACTTCGGTTGGTGCTACGAGTGCTGGTGGCAGTGTTGTTGTTAACGCAGCTGCGGATGGATTGTTTTATACGCCTTCAGAAAATTATGTTGGTAGCGAGATCTTTAGTTACACAGTAAACGATGGCGTCAGTTCTAAGGTTGCGACTGTAATTATTGCTGTCGGTATTCCTGTACCTAATGCTAATGATGAACCAACTGCTAACGAACCCCCAGGCGCTAACGAATCCCTAATCGCTAACGAACCCCCAACTGCCAATGCAGGCCCTGACATAATTGTGAATGAAGGCAGAAAAGCTTATTTAAATGGTAGTGGAGAAGATTCTGATGGAAACGTCGTCGGGTATACCTGGCGTCAGGTTAACCCGCCATTTGTTACCATTAGAGGTGCTGCAACGGCCTCGGCAACTGTTCTAACACCGACAGTCACTGTGGTGACTAGATTGACCTTTGAACTTGTTGTTACCGACAATGGCGGTGCAATTTCATTGGCTGACGAGGTCACGGTTATCGTTAACCCGGTCAACGAAAAACCAACCGTCAGTGTAAGTGCTGATCAATTTGTAGATGAAGGGACTGTCGTAAGCTTGACAGGCAGCGGCAGTGATACGGATGGCACTATTGATCGATTTGTTTGGCGTCAGGTTGAGGGCATTATCGTTGACATGACGGGTGCCAACACGCCAACGATGAACTTTACTGCGCCGAATGTTTCGGATGTGACCAACTTAGTCTTTGAACTAACCGTGGTTGATAACGAAGGTGGTGCCTCGCCTGCCGGCCGGGTCGTTGTGACTGTCAATTCGATCGGTGTTAATCCAGATGATGATGAAGGCACAGCCGTTCATGAGGTTGTTTGGACGGAGTTGGTGGGTGCAACCGCCGATGAAAATACCTTAGTAGCGGCTGAAAGGGGATGGGAAAACTCAAGCGCCGCTTCAGAGCAGGTCATTGGTGTTGATGGGGCGGTTGAGTTTATCGCCACTGAAAAATACACAGAGCAAATATTTGGTCTGACCAGTAGTAACTCTTCTGCTTCTTATATGGGGATTAATTATGCCTGGCATGCACGAGGTGGCGGTTATTTATCTATTTATGAAAATGACAGCAGAAGGGGGAATAATCACGGACCCTACCAGGTTGGTGATTTGCTGAGTGTTGAGCGGATAGGACAGACCGTTTATTACAAACAGAATGGTGAAACGGTTTATATCAGTACTTTGCCATCAACAGGTACGTTGAAGGCTGCGGCCGCACTTTTTGATGTGGGTGAAAAGTTAGTCGATGCCGTGATTGTGGGTGCCATAGTGGATGCCGATGGTGACCAGATCGATGATGTTTGGGAAACCGCCAATGGCTTGAATCCGACTGATAGCACAGATGCTTTACTTAATAGTGATGCTGATAGTTTGACGAATCTTGAGGAATATCAAAACAACACCAACCCAATGAGTTGGGACAGTGATGCCGATGGCATGAGCGATGATTGGGAATTAAGCTATGGACTGAACCCGCTAGATGCGAGCGATGCCAGCCTTGATCCTGATGGCGATGGTATTGATAGCCTGACTGAGTATCAACAAAAGAGTGACCCACTACATCCAGCAGGTATTGAGCAAGTCATCTGGACTGACTTGGTTGGTGTGACTGCTAATGCCAATGCCTTGTCTAAAACAGCTGACTCGGTTTGGGGTAACGCTGGGGCAGCATCACAACAGATGATTCTTGATGATGGTGCGGTTGAATTTACAGTCACATCGATGGGTGATTATCCTGCGTTTGGATTATCTAACAGCAATGCTTCTGCGTCTTTTGACACGATTGGCTATGCGTGGATGATACAAAGTGGGGGTAAGGCATTTACGTATGAGAATGGCGTTTATACGACTGGAATTGTAATTGTACAAATTGGGGATGTGCTGCGAGTCGAACGCATTGGCACAACAGTAAATTACCAGCACAACGGTGTAACGATCTATACCAGTACTGAGCCATCAACAGGCACGTTAATTGCCGATGTTGCAATGTTGGCGAATGGTGGCCAGATTGTTGATGCCTTAATTTACGGAGCTATGGCAGATTTTGATGTTGACCAAATTGATGATGTTTGGGAAACCGCTCATGGTCTCAATCCTAACGATGCAACTGATGCCGCTCTTGATGGCGATGTCGATGGCCTGACGAATCTGCAGGAATTTCAACTCGGTACTAATCCCACTAGCTGGGACAGTGATGCCGATGGCATGGCCGATGGCTGGGAAGTGCAGTATGGTCTGAATCCGTTGGATGCCGCCGATGCCGGCCTGAATCTGGATCAGGATAATTTCGATAACCTCACGGAGTACCAGCAGGGCAGTGATCCCACTGTATGGCCTCCAGGTATAGACATTGTCTGGACTGATCTGGTGGGTATGGCTGCCAATGGCAACACCTTGACCAAAACAGCGGCGACTGCTTGGGGTAATAGCGACGCTGTTTCACAACAGATGGTTCGTAATAATGGCGCCGTTGAATTTACCGTCTCATCGACGGGTGATTACCCTGTATTTGGTTTATCCAATAACAATGCTTCTGCGTCTTACGACACGATAGGGTATGCGTGGATGATGCAAAGTGGGGGTGATGCTTTTGTGTATGAAAATGGTGTCCGCAGGTCACTAGGCTATGCACAAGTACAGGCTGGAGATGTATTGCGTGTCGAGCGTATTGGAACAGCAATTAATTATCAGCACAATGGTGTAACGGTCTATACCAGTCCTGAATCATCAACAGGTACGTTGATTGCCGACGTAACAATCTATGTGGCTGGTGGTCAGATCGCTGATGCCCTTATCTATGGTGCCATGGCAGATGCCGATGTTGATTTAATCGATGATGTTTGGGAAAGCGCCCATGGTTTAAGTCCAAACGATGCCGCAGACGCAGCTCTTGATGGTGATTCAGATGGCCTGACGAATCTGGAGGAATTTCAACTTAACACCTATCCTAGCAACTGGGACAGCGATAACGATGGTATTCCAGATGGTTGGGAAGTGCAGTATGGCTTGAACCCGCTGGATGCCTCTGATGCTAGCCTGGATACAGATGCAGATGGCATTGATAACCTGACGGAGTATCAACAGGGTAGTGAACCTACATTCTCGCTACTCGGTGTAGATATTGTTTGGATAGATTTGCTTGGCATGACAGCCAACGGGAACTCATTGACTAAAACAGCCGCCTCGGGATGGGGTAATAGTGATGCTATTTCGCAGCAGGTAATTCAGCAAAATGGCGCTGTTGAGTTTACGGTTGCTTCGACATCTCACTATTCTGTGCTTGGTTTATCCAACAGCAGTGCCTCTGCGTCTTACGACACGATAGAGTATGCGTGGATGATACAAATGGGGGATGCATTAACGTTTGAGAATGGCGGTTATGCGGGTGGAGTTGTAAGTGTACAAATTGGTGATGTGCTGCGAATTGAGCGTGTGGGTACAATGATTAGTTACCAGCACAACGGCGTAACAGTTCGCACCAGTAGTATTCCATCCACCGGTACGCTAATTGCCGATGCATCGATTAATCACAACGGTGCTCAGATCGTAAATGCCTTAATTCATGGTGTCATGGCAGACGCCGATGTTGACCAAATCGATGATGTTTGGGAAATTGCCAATGGTCTCAGTCCAAACGATGCCACAGATGCGGCCCTTGACGGAGATAGCGATGGGCTGACGAACCTGGAGGAATTTCAACTCAACACCAACCCCACCGACTGGGACAGTGATGCCGATGGCATGGCCGATGGTTGGGAAGTGCAGTATGGGCTGAACCCATTGGATGCCTCTGATGCCAGCCCGGATCTGGATCAGGATAATATCTATAACATAACAGAATACCAGCTGGGCAGTGATCCGACGCAGCCACCACCCGGTGTAGACATTGTCTGGACTGACTTGGTGGGTATGACGGCAACAGGCAACACACTAACCAAAACTGCAGACTATGGCTGGAATAACTCTCATGCTGTTTCAGAGCAGGAGATTCGTAAGAATGGTGCCGTTGAGTTTTCGTTCACCTCTGAGAGTGCCAACTCTGCTGGTTATCCAAATTTCTCTGAATTTGGCCTGTCTAGCAGAAATGTCGCGGCGTCTTACGACACAGTTGAATACGGATGGAGAATTGAAGGGTCTGGCAAAGCGGTTGTATATGAAAATGGCATTCGTACAAATACATCTGTAACGCTTCGTCTAGGCCAAACGCTTCATGTTGAACGGATTGGTAATACGATTCTATATAAGCATACTGGACAAATGGTCTATACCAGCAATGATTCACCTACTGGCCCATTGGTTGCCAATGCTTCAATGCTTCTGATGGGGGACCAGATTACTAATCTAGTAATGCATGGTGCCATGGCCGATGAAGATGTTGATCAAATCAATGATGTTTGGGAAATTTTCTATGGTTTAAATCCGAACGATGACTCAGACGCTAGCCTCGACAGTGATATTGATGGCTCGACGAATCTGGAGGAGTTTCAACTCAATACCAACCCTAACGACTGGGACAGCGATGACGATGGCATGGCCGATGGCTGGGAAGTACAGTATGGCCTGAATCCACTGGATGCCTCTGATGCCAGTTTAGATCCGGATGTAGATGGCATTGATAATCTGACTGAATACCAGCTGGGCAGTGAACCCGTATATGTAAAAGTCAGTGTAGATGTTATTTGGACAGATTTGCTTGGTGTGACGGCTAATGGCAATACGTTGACTAAAATTGCCAGCACGGCATGGGGTAATGCTGGGGCAGCCTCGCAGCAGCAAATTATACAAAATGGTGGTGTTGAGTTTTCATTCATTTATACGGCTGGTTATTCCGTGCTTGGCTTATCTAATAGTAATGCCTCTGCGAACTTTGACACGATAGATTACGCACTGAGAATAGAAAGTAATGATTATTTTACTGTCATTGAAAATGGTGTTCAAAAGGGTACTTTTGGACCTGCTCAAATTGGCGATGTGCTGCGTGTTGAACGCATCGGTACCACTGTTTATTACCAGCATAATAGCGTTACGGTCTATACCAGTGCTGAACCATCAACGGGAGCGTTGATTGCCGATACTGCGATTGCTTATAATGGAGAACAAGTTGTTGCTGCTATGATTGATGGGGTGCAATAACATAGATCTGAAATCAGTAAAGGTTCTTGATAATTGCGCTGTAGCTTTTTTTATCAGGATGACAGTTGAGACTAACAACCTGTTTTTAAGCAAGTTGGTGATGAATAATCTGCTTACCTTGGGAGACTGAATAAGTCATTCCGGTGTAGGCTGGGGTAATGAAACCATATATTTCATTAGAGCTTTCCTAGCTACCGGAAAAGAACAGCATTAGTTTTTTATACAGGCTGGGGTTTCTGTCTCCATCAATACTAATCGGCGGCTAAGTACAGTCTCGATTGTTTTCCTTACCCTTTTCGCATAGTTTTCGAGAAACATTCTTTCGTGTAAACCTTACTCCACGCTTTGACAGGGTGCGACACTTTGTCACATTCTCAATTTGAAAATCAGGCGGTAGTCTTAATCCCACAATAATGCTGTTCACAATAAAGTAGTTGGGAGTAAGAATGACCATGTCACATAAAACACCTGTTGCTGTATTTTCACTGAGCTTGTTGACGATTGCTATGTCTGGGCTGAGTGTTGCGGCAGACCCTGTCACCTTGGGTGAGGTGACTGTTACCGGTACTCGCGAGGCGCAGGCCATTGCTGAAACAGCCGCCTCTGTTGGCGTTGTTGATAGCCAGGCCATCGATGAACTGAAGGCGGCTCATCCGAGTGAAGTCATGGGCAAGGTGCCGGGTGTGCATGTCAATGTTACCGGCGGTGAAGGGCATATGACCGCCATTCGTCAGCCGATTACTACCAGCCCTGTCTATCTCTATTTGGAAGATGGCATTCCAACCCGTTCGACTGGTTTCTTTAATCACAATGCCCTGTATGAAATTAATCTGCCGCAGGCCGCTGGTATCGAAGTCAGCAAGGGACCGGGCTCGGCCTTGTATGGTAGTGATGCCATTGGTGGCGTAATTAACGTGCTGACCCGCCCTGCACCATTAAAACCGGAAGCAGAAGTGACTGCCGAAGTGGGTGAGCATGGCTGGCAGCGTGTCCTTCTGAGTGGCGGTAATAGCATGGGTGATGATGGTTTTCGTGCTGATCTCAACCTGACCCATACCGATGGCTGGCGTGATGACACTGAGTATGATCGCCAAAGCGCAACCCTGCGCTGGGACAAGTTTCTTGATAGCGGCGCATCATTGAAAACCGTTGTCAGTGGTTCCAATATTGAACAGCAGACAGCAGGTACATCCAGACTTTCAGAAGATGATTATCTGAATGATCCAACCAAGAACACAACGCCCATTTCACTACGCAATGTTGAAGCCCTGCGTGTTTCAACAGCCTATGAAAAAGAGACCGAGGATACACTGGTCAGTATTACGCCATACGCCCGTTACAACAGCATGGAACTGTTGCCAAACTGGTCGCTGAGTTATGACCCATAGCACTACACAACCGAGAATGTCTCGGTGGGCCTGTTGAGCAAATATCGATATGATTTTGCACCGCAGCGTACACGTTTGATTGTTGGTCTGGACCTGGATCATAGCCCGGGCTCTCGCGATGAAAATGCTCTAAATGTCACGCGAGTAGATGGCATCTATACCAGCTATACCGAAGGTGATAAGACCTATGATTATGACGTGGCCTACACTGGTGTTTCGCCCTATCTGCATGTGGAAACCTCAGCTACTGACAAGCTGCGCCTGACGGGCGGTCTGCGCCTTGACTATATGTCTTATGACTATGAAAACAACCTGTCTACCTTAACGACAGGCAGTCATCGCCGTCCTGATAGTACGACGGTTAATTTCGATCAAGTCAGTCCTAAGTTGGGTGCCACCTATTCCTTTAGTTCAAACCTGAATGGTTTTGCTTCCTACCGTAATACATTTAGGGCTCCCAGTGAAAGCCAGCTATTTCGTCAGGGCCAGGCAGAAAATACAGTCGACCTGAAACCGGTAGATGCCGACAGCTTTGAAGTGGGCATGCGTGGCAAGGCCGGTAAGAGTGGTTATGAAGTGTCTGTTTATCACATGACAAAAGAGGACGATATTCTTAGTTACCGCAACACGGTTGATGGCACTCGTGAGACCCAGAATGCCGGTGAAACTAAGCATAGAGGTATCGAGCTGGGCTATGACCGTGGCTTGACCAAAACCGTTGCTATCGATATCAGCTACAGCTATGCCAAGCACACCTATGAGGCATGGAGCCCTAAAACAGGTGTCGACTACAGCGGTAACGAAATGACATCGGCACCACGTCAGATAGGTGACATACGCCTTAACTGGCGTCCAACCCAGCTCAATGGCGGTCGTGTTGAATTGAACTGGTCTCACCTGGGCAGCTATTGGCTGGATGCTGAAAACAGTCATCGCTATGACGGTCATGACGTTTATCATCTGCGTGTCAATCACATGGTTAGCAAGCAATTGGAACTGTTCGGCCGTATAAATAACCTGACGGATGAACGTTATGCCACGGGTGCTTCTTACAGCCAGTTCCGTGGTGAAGAGTTTGCGCCAGGTCTGCCGCGCACTGTCTATGCCGGTGTCAGCTATAACTGGATGTAATGTTTATGCAGTGGTTTAGAGGTTTGTTGCTTGGGCTGATTGCCCTAACTATTCCCCCCATGGGCTATGCCCAGCAACACATTCATCACGGTGGCAATGCTGCCGTGGTGAGTGGTCCTCCAACAATCGCAACTGGCCGTGTTGCCACGGCCAGTTTTGATGTTAACGGCAAGCTGTGGCTGGCCTGGCTGCATGGTCAGCATATCTACGTCAATTACTCCGATGATTTGGGCAAGAGCTTCAGCTCGCCAGCCAAGGTCAATCCCGAGCCGGAAAAGATTCATCATAACGGTGAGGCACGGCCAAAAATAGTTGTTGATAGGCAGGGGCGAGTCTTTGTCGCCTATACCCAAAAACTGCCTAAGCGTTTTACCGGCAATATTCGTTTCAGTCGTTCAGTGGATGGTGGCAAGAGCTTTTCAACGCCGCTAACGGTTAACGATAATCTGGATGTGATCAGCCATCGTTTTGTCTCAATGGCACTGGACGCCGATGACAAACTGCATCTTGTCTGGCTCGATGGCCGTGACTTCATGGCCGCCAAAAAGAAAGGCCAGGACTATAACGGTTCGGCGCTGTATTACAGTGTCTCTGAAGATCATGGCGCCAGCTTCAAGCCAAACACCAAGTTGGCGGATTACACCTGTCAGTGCTGTCGCATCGCTATGGCACTGGATGACAAACAACAGCCGGTGATCCTGTGGCGTCATATCTTTGCCAATGATTCAGGTGATGGCATTAACCGTGACCATGCCATTCTCAGTTTAAGCAAAGGCAACATGATTCAGCGCGTTAGCTTTGAAAACTGGGCGGCGAAAAGCTGCCCCCATCATGGCCCGGCGCTTGATATTGACAGCGATGGTCGTTATCACATGACCTGGTTCAATATCGACAATGGCAAGCCTGGTCTCTATTACGGTCATTCAGATGATCAGGGCAAAACAGTGTCAGCTGTTTACAATTTTGCCGGTGGCAGCGATCAGGCTCAGCATCCCGACTTGATCAAGTTTAATGGCAAGATCTTTTTGCTATGGAAGGCCTTTGATGGCCAGCAGACAACGGTCTGGTTGAAACAGTCGAGTGATGCTGGCAAGAGTTGGAGTGAAGCACAAAGCATCGCCGCCACTGACAAACAGTCCGAATATCCCTACCTGTTGAAACATGCTGAACACCTCTATCTGTCATGGCATGTGCCGGATGAAGGCTACCGATTGGTTGAAATCAGCGGGGCGGGGCAGTGAGTCGTCTGCTTGCTGTGTTGATTTTATTGTTGCCACAGTTGTTGCTGGCAGCAACACCAAAATTCTTTGTCAGTGGTTCGATGGCCGAGATATTGGCAAGTCAAGATGCAAGCCCGATGATTGTCAGCTTCTGGTCTATCGATTGTCCGCCCTGTTACAAAGAGTTGCTCATCTGGCGTGAACTGAGCGAGC
>Ga0316207_10003675_pt1 | contig 14027 bp, 6 predicted proteins | sample 6weekpyrite_MG_FD_204943 | JGI IMG/M metagenome (GOLD analysis project Ga0316207, IMG submission 204943) | Microbial mat bacterial communities from mineral coupon in-situ incubated in ocean water Damariscotta River, Maine, United States -... | ecosystem: Environmental > Aquatic > Marine >... | reverse complement strand
CTAAATACCTGAACACGTCGATTATAGGAATCTGCTACATAAATTTTTTGTTGTGGGCTGATATGAATGCCGCTTGGCAACCAGAACTGGCCGGGCCTCTGGCCCTGCTCACCAATAGTCATTAAAAATCGCCCTTTTTTATCGAATAACTGAATATTATTTAACAGGGCATCCACAACATAAATATGCCCCTGTTTATCCATGGCAACCCCCTTGGGTCGCGACTGATTACCACTGGACTGACCTGCCTCACCAAAACTGCTTTGGTATTTCCCTTTCAGGTCAAATAACTGGATACGAAAGTTAAGTGAATCGGTTACAACCAGAGTACCTTTATTTTCCCAGATCAGTGTCGGGTAGTTAAATTCACCGGCTTTCTCACCTCGCTTTCCGAAGCGTTTTTTTAATTTTCCGGTTTTGTTAAATATCAGAACCTGGTGCTTTCGGGTATCAACCAGATAAATATCCCCGCTTACTGGCTCTACAGCTACTCCAGTAGGTTGTTCCAGCCCTGCACTCAACTCAAGCGCTGATGCATGGGTAGCATCTTTTCGAATGATGAGAAGTTGCGCCAGCTTTGAATCACTGACATACACATTGCCTTTAGCATCTGCTGCCAGGGCAACGGGTGAGGGTAAATCAATACCATCTTTACCCTTGATCAACTGGTAGGACTGGTCAAGCATGTCAAAACGATGTACCCCACGCACACCAGGATCGGCAACAAAGATGAGTCGATTATTGACGGTAACTATGGCCATGGGGCGTACCATTCGTGTTTCATCTTCACCAAACACAATATCACCAAGCCATTGCCAGAAGCTTCGATCTATTCCCAACTCCTGTGGAGTGGAAAAAGCCTGTTCAAAAGCAATTCGCGCAGTTGCCGGTGGTGCAGGCCAGACTGGCCTGAGATAGTTCTTGTTGCTCTGTTTAGTATCCATATTGGCACAGGTGCTAATAATGAACGTGGCAGCCATGAACAGAATGGTGCGAATTATTTTGATATTCATATAAGCCTCTTAAAAAAACCTGCGCAAAATAAACTTGATTGCCCACCGCTCACGCACCACATCATCCTGCTCTTCAGAGGAAAAATGCGCATCTGTTATCAGGCTTAGCTGGCGATGGGACCAGCTTAATTGTACACGCTGAATTTTCTGAGTTCGATCCTGGATACCACCGGTATCGGTTTCGTAACTGGATTCAAAACTCAGCTGGGTCCTGAGCCAGGGCCGGGACCGTAGTCGCATAATATAACCCGTCAGGTCAACATCTCCTGTGGGGTCTTCACTTTCAGTTTCCTGGCGACGCGCCGAAAACCGAAGGCTGGTTAACCGGGGAAGCGGCATTTCTATATAAGCCTTATAATTTAACTGGGTATAGGAGTTAATGTCTTCTTCGTGATCTTCGAAGTAGGCTTCTCCCCCCAGGTTTATGCCATTAAGCAATGGCCGGTCTATACGGAAACCATAGGTTAAGCTGTTTATCGAATTCAACTGAATAGTCGGGTTGCCTTCACGTAATTCCTGTTTTAAATCACGGTAGCGGATATACATTTCATAAAAACGTGATGGATCCCAGATAATCTGATAATTGTTATTGATCAGATCAAGGGCAAAAGTGCCACCTGTCTCATAAGTGTAATCAACTAGTACAATCTGCCCATCGGCTATATTACCGGTGGCTAAACGTTGAATCTGGGTTTGTGAGCCAATCACAATAACCCGATAATCTGGCTCGCCTATGTCTCTTCCTTCCTGGTTATACCTCTGTGTGCGCCCAGTATTCCAGACATCAAGAGGCAATTCACTACTGTCAACAATAATAAAGTCCCGATTCAGGGTAACCGGGGACGTTCCATTCATCTCATGCTCTTCACCAAAAACTTCAAATGAAGTATCGTCTGACACCTGGTCACGATAAGCCACCCCACCGTTATAGCTAAGCTTTATTGCACCAATAGATGTCAGTTGGTCATGACTGATCAGGTAATTAATACCCGCACTCTGGTAATCAAGGCTGGTAGATTGACTGTCTTCGGCCTGTATATCCATACTCGCATTGTAATTCTGGCCACTGTAACCGACGCCGCCATTAGCGCTTTTCTGTGTAATTTCTACGCTTTCCTCTTCAGAATCATTGTAAATAAGACGATAGAAAGAGGCTATTTTTGAGCTATGTTGCCAGTTAAGCACGGGGTTGATGCGCAACTCCTCACGTTTTGGAAACTCCTCCTGGGTATTGTAAGACATGATATTAACTAACTGCCCCTGATTGCTCTCTCCTAAAAGATTTTTTGAATCAAAATAGGTGGATGTTGTACTGGTTGTTCGTGGCACAATTGTCAGATCAGGATCAGGGCTACCACTACGTGAATCACGGTTATTGATCTGATAGGAAAGCTGCGCATGATTGCCTACACCATATGGGAGAAAGAAGCGTATTTCAGAATGCTCAAGCTCATCATCGGTGATCTGTTCAAGGCCCTCACCCGATGTCGTTTGGCGATAGGCATTAAGAGAAATTTGCACCGGTGATATCGGCTGCAACAATGCCATATCAACACCATACTTGATATTTTCCTGCAAAAAACGACCACCCAGCCCAACTGAGACAGACGGATTCTGCTTGTCATAAAACAGGGTAACCGGATAGGGTTTCTGCTTAAGAAAATCCAGGCGAGCATTAAGCCCGGTCAGTTCCTCATTATTACTGTTTTCTTCATCCAGGGTCTCGAAACTGCTCTGGTCAAACAGCAAGCTACCACCCAGTTCCATACTCAGTAAATTAGGATGAAATGCGTAGCTGTTTGTATTTATTCGGTATTCTTCCTGAAAGGTAGGGCGGGTATCCTGTTGGGTTTTAACACCAGATTCATCATAAAAGGTTTGTTCATCAAACAAATAGCGAAAGGCAAGCTCATTTTCGATATCGGTAATCGTAAAAGCTTTGATTTCGGCGGCCATAGCACTGGGTATATTTAAACAAAACCATATCAATATTCCCTGTATTATGACCAGAAAATTTTTTTTGCCTCCCAGAGTCATATTTTCTATCTTCGATTCTCATTGTTATCGTTATTTTTCAGTCTCTGTAATCGTATAATCCATACCTTTCATACGACCATAACCAAACACATTCACCTTGCTACTGCCAAACTGGCTGGCTACCAGAATAATGTATTCAATCTCAAAATCGGGCTTGGCATACTGACGGAAATAATCGACATTTTTATAATCGATGACAACATCGGTGGGCAGATTAATATTGGCACGATTAGAGCCGGGTTCACCATAAAACATCATAAGTTGGCCCTCGTTGTTGATTACCTGGACATTTTCAAAAGCCGCATCGACCACATGCATGCGCCCTTCATGATCAACAGCAACTCCCTTGGGACGGGCAAACTGCCCCATACCTGTGCCCACTTTGCCGAAGCTTTTAACGAACTTGCCATCCAGGGTGAATTTCTGCACCCTGAAGTTACCGGTTTCACTGACATAAAGATGATTATCAGGGCCTAAAGCCAGATTGGTCGGGTAAAATAACTCGCCTTCCTTTGAGCCGACACTACCTATAGTGTAAAGCTGTTTATCGGTGATTTTATCGAGCACCACGACACGGTGATTCTGGATATCGGTAATAAATAATTTATTGTCTGCAATGAGCACATCAGAAGGTTTGTATGCTTTGCCATCACCAATAACTTTTACAAATTCATTCTTTTTATCATATACCAGTACCAGGCTACGAATAGTATCCGTAACGTATTTATTGCCCTCAGCATCGATGGCAATATTAATGGGTTTTCTCATTTTTCCCGAGAATGACCCATAAATCATATCAAATTTCTTCTTTTTCAAATCAAATAACGCGTACCCTGGGCCCCTGATGTCGACCACATAAAGCACACCATCTTGAATAGCTACGCCATAGGGTTTATTGATAACCGCAACTTCTTTGGATTCATCACCCAAAATAAAATCACTAAACCCACTGCCATCTGCAGTCAGGTCATTGGGGCCAGAAAAACTGGTCAGATACTGAATTCTTGGGGGACTGGGTAAAGGTGGATAAAAAACACTTTGCTTGTCTTTGTCAGATAATCCAGCACATCCTGAAAGGATGGTTAATAGAATAAATGACGATAGAAATAATTTGGTTGCTAGTATTGTTGAACGCACAATACGCCTCTCTAGATGCTGGACAGTTATTGTGGTGCTCAGAAAACTGAGCCCGTTGAATGGATCTTCCACGAACCATGGAAGATCCACCGGGACATTTTACTTATTATGGCAGGTTAGGCAAATTGCACTGCCCGCTTTGCTAACTTTGAGGAAAGGCTGGTCATTTGTGCCTGGGCCAACAAAGTTATTATGAACATCATGGCAAGAAGTACACTGAACTTTGCCGCCAGATAGCATCAATGTTGCTACTGTACCAGTTCTGGTTTTATCACCACCAGCACCAATAGTTACAGGAGCAGTAACAGGATCGTGCAGGCCTGGATCAGTTTGTGACAATGTAGTGTCATAAGTAATTGAAATTGGATGGTCATTAGTCATGTCACCACCAATACCAACTGCTTTTTGAGCATTATTCATCACAACGGTACCTACATTTCCACCAAAGCTATCGATAGCAGTAACACCATCATGGCAGGACAGGCATAATTTAGATGTGCCAGTTGGCTGCCCATCAATAGTTGCATCCAGTGTATTTGAAGAATACATTACAAAAGTTTCTGCAGTAATTGCATGGTTCCACAGGGGCGCATCACTCACAGATGTGTCTGAATTATGTGGTGTGTGGCAAACTACACAAATTTCCCCGCCACTGTACCCATTACCTGATAAGTCATGGGCTGTACCCACTATTGTTCCAGCACTAGCTGTACCCGAAAATAACCCTGCTGCCATTAATGCTACAGTTGAAGCAACAAATGTTTTAGTTAGATTTTTCATTTTCCTGTACCCTTAATTAAAGATATTCTTATATCTTGTTGATCGGTTATAAAATTTCATTTCTCTATATTGGGGAGGTGTACTCAATAGTTAAAATGCTTCTTTTTTTACCCTCTTTAGCCAGTTTTTTTGCCTCCCTGACTTTATTTATTTATTATTTTAACCCCCATCTCCTGACTCTGATTTAACTACCTTTGCCCCACCTCCATATTGATATATATCAATTGAACAGGTCTTGCCTAATACTTGTAACAATTTTCTTTGAGTCAGGTCAGGTGGGCCTAACAGACATCAAGACATCAATTCCAGCGCATTTGAAAACACGGTTAAAAGTGCTTTTTTAAAGCAGTTAAGGCAACAGCATATTATTTATCAGGTGCTATATCAACCATTTTCCATTAAATAACAGGCCCACTAACCCATTACTACAGACCGCTGTTTCAGGAGCCCAGCTGAAGTGCGACAACCCACTGAAGAGTCTGGCATTCCACTACACCCATAAACTGAATATGTTATCCTTAGCCGTTACTTTGCAGCATATAAATATAACCAGTACAGCATGATTAAAGAAATCCAGATACGCGGCGCACGTACCCATAACCTGAAAAATATCGACCTGGATATTCCTCGAGACAAACTGGTGGTAATCACCGGTCTATCGGGCTCTGGAAAATCATCACTGGCTTTTGATACGATTTTCGCAGAAGGCCAACGGCGTTATGTAGAATCTCTTTCAGCCTATGCCCGTCAGTTTTTATCGATGATGGAAAAGCCGGATATGGATCATATTGAAGGCCTGTCCCCTGCGATTTCTATCGAACAGAAAACCACTTCCCATAACCCCCGCTCCACCGTCGGTACGGTAACGGAAATTTACGATTATTTACGCCTGCTATTTGCCCGTGCCGGTACACCAATGTGCCCAGACCATAATATTGCTCTTGCGGCTCAAACCGTGTCCCAAATGGTAGACCATGTATTAGCTTTACCCGCCGACACCAAACTTATGCTGCTGGCCCCCATTGTCCAGGATCGTAAAGGTGAACATAAAGAATTATTTGAGGATTTAAAACGCCAGGGTTTTATTCGTGCACGTATTGATGGCAAAACAATTGAGCTAGATGAAGTCCCTGAGCTTGAAAAAAATCATAAGCACAGTATTGAAGTGGTGATTGACCGATTTAAGGTACGTGAAGATTTAGAATTACGATTAGCTGAATCATTCGAAACCGCATTAAATCTCACCGATGGCATAGCCCGTGTGGCCTACATGGATGAAGCTGAAAATAAAGACGACATTGTATTTTCATCACGCTTTGCCTGCCCGCAGTGTGGTTATAGTTTAAGTGAGCTAGAGCCCCGGCTGTTCTCTTTTAACAACCCGGCCGGTGCCTGTAGTGAATGCGACGGACTTGGCCAGATACAACATATCGATCCCGTGCTTGTTGTCAGCAACCCTTCTTTAAGCTTACCCGGTGGAGCTGTACGTGGCTGGGACAGGCGTAATGCCTGGTATAACGGCATGCTCGAAAGTCTTGCAAAGCATTATGGATTTGAGCTGGATACCCCCTTTAATGAGTTAGCCAAAAAAATTCAGCAAATTATCTTATTTGGAAGTGGCGAAGAGGATATTGATTTCAGCTACCCTTCAGTAAAGGGGCGCATGAAAACAAAAACCCATCCTTTCGAAGGCATCATTCCTAATATGCAACGTCGCTTCCGCGAAACCGATTCATCCGCGGTGCGTGATGAGATGATAAAGTATTTTACCGATCAGCCCTGCCCCAGCTGTGACGGCCAGCGCTTAAATAAAGGTGCACGTCACGTATTTATTAGTGATCATTCTCTACCTCAGATCACACATCTATCTATTTTTGACTGCCTGGCGTTTTTTGAATCACTGGAACTTAAAGGTAACAAGGGGGAAATCGCTGAAAAGATTGTTAAGGAAATTTCCTCAAGATTACAGTTTCTCGTTAATGTAGGTTTAAATTATTTATCCTTAAATCGCAGTTCAGATACCTTGTCGGGTGGTGAAGCCCAGCGTATTCGACTGGCTAGCCAGATTGGTGCTGGCCTGGTAGGCGTAATGTATATTCTTGACGAACCTTCGATTGGCTTGCATCAGTGTGATAACGACCGTCTGTTATCAACCCTGGTTCATTTAAGGGATTTAGGTAATACAGTCATTGTAGTAGAACATGATGAAGACGCCATTTTAAGTGCGGATTATGTAATCGACATAGGCCCCGGTGCCGGTGTACATGGTGGTGAAATCGTAGCCTGTGGCACACCAGACGAAATAATGGCTAATGAGAAATCTTTAACCGGACACTATTTATCCGGCCAACGTAAAATACATATTCCTGAACAACGAATCAAACACTCGGGAAAAACCTTTAGCATCACAGGGGCTAGCAGCAATAACCTGCAACAGATTGATGTTGAGATACCGGTGGGCTTAATGACCTGTGTTACCGGTGTTTCCGGCTCTGGAAAATCGACCCTTATCAATGAAACTTTATATAAGTTGCTGGCTCGGGAAATTAATGGTTCATCCGTCATTCCAGCAAAATACACAGCTCATGTTGGACTGGATCAATTTGATAAAGTTGTCGATATTGACCAGGCACCAATTGGCCGCACACCTCGATCTAATCCAGCCACCTATACCGGCTTATTTACACCTATTCGTGAGCTGTTTTCTGGCACCCAGGAAGCTCGTTCCCGAGGTTACAAACCGGGGCGCTTTAGTTTCAATGTAAAAGGCGGACGCTGTGAGGCCTGCCAGGGTGACGGTGTGATTAAAGTTGAAATGCACTTTTTGCCAGATATTTATGTTCCCTGCGACGTATGCAAATCTAAACGCTATAACCGAGAGACACTGGATATTAAATACAAAGGGAAAAACATCAATGAAGTTCTCGAAATGACTATCGAGGATGCCGTCAGCTTTTTCCGCGCTGTTCCCGTAATATATCGAAAACTACAAACGCTGATGGATGTAGGTCTTTCATACATCACACTTGGACAAAGAGCCACCACCCTGTCCGGTGGTGAAGCCCAACGCATAAAACTGGCACGCGAATTATCCAAACGTGACACAGGCAACACAATTTATATTCTTGATGAACCCACAACCGGCCTTCATTTCCATGATATCGAACAGCTCTTAGCAGTACTGATTCGCCTGCGTGACCATGGCAATACCATTATCATTATCGAGCACAATCTGGATATCATTAAAACCGCAGACTGGATTATTGACCTGGGGCCAGAAGGTGGCTCAGGTGGTGGTAGAATCATAGCCCAGGGCACACCGGAAGAGGTTGCCAATAATAAAGACTCCTCGACTGGACACTATCTTAAGAAAGTACTTCTTAAGTCAGGGCAAGTTTAATTATCCCATTCATCGACATTTCTAGAGGTGCTGCTTTCCGCAAACCAGAAAGCCCTTCCGGTTCTCAACTCCATTTAAACTGTCCTTTAAAAAACAGACTTATTCCCATTAGAGAACGTTGATCAACTAAACCTGGAAGCAGTCTCAAAGCCGCCTAAAACTATTAGCCTGCCTAAAAAAGCTACAAATCTCGTCTAAACTCTAATCTAGAGTCCACCACTAACTCGATATATGAAACTTAAAAACCAGATACTAATTGCGCTTTTTATCAGCGGGTTATTCCCCCTGGCTATCGCATTTATATATGCTATCTGGCACAGCTCAGTTATTACAAAAGAATTGTCATTAGATACAGCGGACCAACGCCTTGAAGTAACAGCTGAGAAATTGTCTGCCTATTTTAATTCGCGACTTATAGAAATAGAAATGCTAGCTAGAAATCCGCAGGTTCAGCGGATGGACTTTTCAATTATGCGTCCGTACCTGATGCAAAACCTGCAGTTTAAAAACCAGCATTATGAAAAATTTATCGTTGGCCATACTGACGGTAGCTTTCACAATACCGCTGGAGGAAACCCACACCTCAAAATGCTCAGGACATTCGATGATAAATCCGCCAGTGCAAAACCTAAAAATATACGTAAGCGAGATTACTGGCAATACACCGTGGGTAACAATTCAACTGACCAGAGACGATTATACATATCCAATCCTATGATTTCTTATACAACAGAAGTCAAACAGATTGTTGCCACCTCGTCGATTCACAATTCTGATGGCAAAACAGTTGGACTTTTAGGTGGCTCACTTCCCTGGAAAAATATTCACAACATCATTCAGAAGCTGGAACGCCACCTGGTTGAAGGCTTCTCAGGCCAGGCAAAACTTGCTTTAATTAGTAAGGATGGAACCTACTGGTATCACTGGAATCCCCAAAAAGTTATTCACCTGGCAAGAGATGAAGAAGGTAATTTTTTATTAAGTAAAAATGGAGAGAAACAAACTATTAAAACAAATATTCTGGATTCAGATTCCTATCAGATAAAAAATTTAGCACCGTCAATTATTAGCGGGAAGGACTCCCTCATTTCTATTAAACAAAACAACAGTATTACTCATCATATTTTCAAGCCCATACTTTCATCGGGTTATATTTTACAGCTTACTATACCGGATAGTGTGTTAAGCGCACCAACCTGGGGCCTTGTAAATATGTTACTCGGTGTATTTCTTATTGCGACCATTATCGTTATATCGCTGACGCTTTTCATATCAAAACAAATTACATCTCCTTTACTTAGCTTTACCTCATCCGTGGAAAAAGTAAAACATGGTAAGCTGGATAAGGTTGATATTTTTAGCCGCACATCAGAATTTAATCATCTGGTAAATGCATACAATCAAATGATTAAAATCATCAAACAACGTGAACAATCTCTATCTGAAAGTGAAGAGAGATTTTCATTAGCAATGCAGGGTGCAAATGATGGATTATGGGACTGGAACATTATTACCGATGAGGTTTACTATTCTCCCAGATGGAAGCAGATGCTAGGCTATGAGAAAGATGAACTCGAAAGCAAAATGAGTACCTGGGAAAAATTGCTCCATCCAGACGACCAGAAAGACATACTAGAATCACTAAATAATTATCTTCAAGGAAAAACATCATTATTAAATAAAGAGTTTAGAATGATACACCAGGATGGCCATGTGGTTTATATTCACACCAGGGGTGTTGTAACGCGTAATGATTCAGGCAAAGCCGAAAGAATGGTTGGTACAAGCATTGACATTACGGCCCGCAAAGAATATGAGTCACAGCTACATGAACTTAATACAAACCTTGAGAAAAGAGTCGAGAACCGAACACACGAACTTAAAAATTTAAACAAAGAGCTGCTATTAGCATTAGATAACGCTGAAAATGCAAGCAGAGCAAAGGGTAACTTCCTTGCCAATATGAGTCACGAAATTCGCACACCTATGAACGGTATCATCGGACTAACTGAACTTGTATTACGCACTGAATTAAATCCCGCACAATCAGAATATCTTACAAAATTAAAAGCATCAGCTGATTCACTATTACATATACTCAATGATATTCTTGACTTCTCAAAAATTGAAGCAGGTAAACTTGATATAGAATCTATAAGTTTTAATTTTTTATCTGCTATTGAAAATGTAATCAGTTTATTTAATGTCAAGGCTAAAGAAAAAAATATTGAGCTTATCTTGGACATTAGTAAGTCAATCCCTGTATATGTGATAGGCGATCAATTTCGACTAATTCAAATATTAAGTAATCTCACTAGCAATGCAATAAAGTTTACAGAAAAAGGAAGTGTAACAATCAAAATTCAGAATGCCAGCAAACAAGGCTTTTTGACTTTCTCTATTATCGACACAGGTATTGGTATTTCTGAACAAGCTCAGAGCGATTTATTTAAATCTTTCACACAGGCTGATAATTCTACTTCAAGAAAATATGGAGGAACAGGCCTGGGCCTGGCTATCAGTAAACACCTGATTAATATGATGCAAGGTTCGATTGAGCTTGAAAGCAAAGAGGGGTATGGAACACGAATCAGTTTTACACTTCATCTAGCCGCTGACACTACGTTAGAAAAAGGCAAAGAAACTGGTGGGATAAGAAAGCAAAACAAAGAAAATCAATCATATACATCTGACACACTAGCTGGTGCAAAAACACTACTAGTAGAAGACATTAAAACCAACCAGCTTATTGCCAACGAGTTTTTCACCCAGGCCGGTATGCTGGTCAGCATTGCTAACAACGGAAAAGAAGCTGTTGAAATGGCTATGCTTTCCCATTACGATTTAATAATAATGGATATACAAATGCCTGAGATGGACGGTTATGAGGCCACCAGGCTCATACGCTGCATGAAAGAGTATAGAAACACACCCATTATCGCGATGACAGCAAATGCCATGCAAAACGATATCGAACTTAGCCTGCAGTCTGGCATGAATGGCCACATATCAAAACCACTAGATGTAGATAATGTCATATCAGATATCGAAAGGTATTATTCTCACGGGTAATTTCTGGCTATGATCACATTATATTTAGCCTCACTGTTGTCTTGTTAACACCTAGAGACATGGGGTTGAAATTAGTCACCCATTCTACTATTCAGTACTTGACACCCAGGGAATATGGATTAAATCCAGAAAACAGGAGCAACCTGCTTCTACGACTTATTTTCACCTTTGTAGAGTTTATAAATACACTCACCTTCTATGCACGGATTTAGTCACACTATTTTATATTTGCACACCTATGATGCATCAAAACTCTGTAATGCCAGTTCTCACTCCATAAAAATGTGGCATTACTATTGCAATAGCAGTATTCAATTACTTAATTTCATAACTGTCCCTTTAAACATTAAAGACACTATTTATATATTACACCTGGATTCTAAACAATGAATATAGCACTTGTTTACAGCAGTACTAATCTGCAAAACCAGACAGCCATTCAACTGGATGAAGTTGGTTATACCGTTAATAAAGCATTTTCCCTGTTATCATCCTGGTTTCATTCCGTGAGCCATGAAGAAACGGACCTTCTGGTCTTTTCAATTGATAGACCAAATGAATCTTTCCTGAACAAATTAAATCTACTACAGAAAAAAACCAGTTTCCCCATTATTGTTTTATCACATGATGCCTCACATGACGTTATTGAAAAAACTATCCTGGCGGGTGCAGATTCATGTGTTGTCGGTACATTAACCAGTGAACGCATTCTTAGTATTATTGAAATAGCCATAGCTAGAAATAAAATTAATCTGCATCTTGAAAAAGAGGTTACAGACCTGAAACGGGAAATAAAATCTCTTGAAAGCAGGCTCTCAGATCGAAAGGATATAGACAGAGCAAAAGGCTTATTAATGGCATCATATAAGATGGATGAAGTTGAAGCCTATAACGCACTAAGAAATATGGCTATGGACACAGGTAACAAACTGGGTGATGTTGCACGCAATCTTATTTCCATATCTAAAATTTTAAACTGATAAATTGAATTTTAACACTTCCCTAAGTAATCATAAAAACTATTAAGACTTTGTCACAGAGACTCAGAGAACACAGGGGAATATTGTTAATTGTAGAGAGGATCAAGCGAAGCTGATCCAGCGTTATAACTAACACTTTAGATTTCTCACCGTCATAACGCCAGATAATATTTATTTCTTATTAAATTAATTTGCACAATATTAGTGCCCGCACAAAACCATTGCACCAAAACACTCTGATTTCAAATTTAATGCAGAATTTTACATCTATACCCTGGCGTTGTTTTCCCATTTAATCAACAACTTATAATATTTGGCACGCTTAATGAATAGTATTTAACAAACATGATCAACGGCGATCTTTTTAATTAATATCAACTAACCATAATACACAGGACAACGACGTCCTCACTCCTGACGGTGCTTTGAGTGAAGAGTCGTTTTTTTGCATTATTAGAACTGGAGAACCTATGTTGTTTAACTCAAACAAAAGAACAAGACGAAGTTTTATTAAAAGACTTTCACTTGTTATTGCCCTTGGTTGCTCATTTGCTAACACGAGCATTGCTGAAGAACTTAAGCTTGAAAAAGATGAGCTTAAATTTGGTTTTATTAAACTAACTGATATGGCTCCTCTTGCAATAGCCTATGAAAAAGGTTTTTTTGAAGATGAAGGCTTATATGTAACAGTCGAACCACAGGCCAACTGGAAAGTATTACTCGACCGAGTCATTGATGGTGAACTTGATGGCGCACATATGTTAGCGGGCCAACCCATAGGTGCAACAATTGGTTTTGGCACCAAAGCGAATATTATTACTGCATTCAGCATGGATTTAAATGGTAACGGAATTACTGTATCAAATGATATCTGGAAACAGATGAAGAAAAACATACCACATAAAAATGGAAAACCTGTTCACCCTATAAAGGCAGATGCACTAAAGCCTGTTATCGAAAAATACAAAAATGAAGGCAAACCATTTAATATGGGTATGGTGTTTCCAGTCTCAACTCACAATTATGAACTTCGTTACTGGTTAGCGGCTGGTGGAATACACCCTGGTTATTACGCGCCTAAAAAGGGTGATATTTCAGGGCATATAGATGCTGATGCATTACTCTCCGTCACCCCACCACCACAAATGCCAGCTACTATGGAAGCCGGAACAATTTATGGTTATTGTGTTGGTGAACCATGGAATCAACAGGCCGTATTTAAAGGCATAGGTGTACCTGTTATTACGGATTATGAAATCTGGAAAGATAATCCGGAAAAAGTTTTTGGCGTTAGTAAAGCATGGGCTGAAAAATATCCAAACACTCACCTGGCAGTTATTAAAGCTTTAATTCGTGCAGCTAAATGGCTGGATGAAGATAACAATAAGAACCGCCCTGAAGCAGTTAAAATACTTTCACGAAGTGAATACGTCGGTGCCGATTACGATGTAATTGCCAATAGTATGACTGGAACTTTTGAATATGAAAAAGGCGATAAACGTGAAGTACCAGACTTCAATGTATTCTTCCGTTATAACGCAACTTACCCTTATTACTCAGACGCAATCTGGTATTTAACACAAATGCGTCGCTGGGGACAGATAGCAG
>Ga0316207_10003674_pt1 | contig 14028 bp, 13 predicted proteins | sample 6weekpyrite_MG_FD_204943 | JGI IMG/M metagenome (GOLD analysis project Ga0316207, IMG submission 204943) | Microbial mat bacterial communities from mineral coupon in-situ incubated in ocean water Damariscotta River, Maine, United States -... | ecosystem: Environmental > Aquatic > Marine >... | reverse complement strand
CAGGCTGTTCATCTTGCCATGTTGTTTATGCCAATGATCGTGACCCACGTCACTCGGGACCTTATGCTGAGTTCGGTCATAAGGGTAAAACCCAGACAATTGACCCAACTATTGATAAAGACGAATCTGGTCATCCAATTAAGCATGAGTTCTCACGCGCGATTCCGACTTCTCTGTGTATGAACTGTCACATGCATCAACCTAATGTATTCGTTAACAGCTACCTTGGTTACACCATGTGGGATTACGAATCAGATGCGCCTCACATGTGGCCTAAAGAACAGCGATACCCAACCGCATCTGAAATTCGCAAGATCAATCAGCACAACCCTGAAGAAGCAGCGATCCGCGGTAAGTGGAGCGATCGTGAATTCTTGGAAAAGGTTTGGGACAACAACGAAAATCTCGAAGACACCCAGTTTGCCGATTATCACGGACATGGCTGGAACTTCCGCGCCATCTTTAAACGTGACCGCAAAGGCAATATGCTCGATGCCGATGGCAATATCGTTTCTGAAGAGGATCCAAAATGGGCTAAGAAAGCCGTGCATATGTCATCCATTCACCTCGATGTAGGTATGCATTGTGTCGATTGTCACTTTGCCCAAGATTCACATGGCAATGGCCACATTTATGGTGAAGTTGCACAAGCGGTAGAAATTGATTGTATGGATTGTCATGGTACAGCTGATGAGTACCCTACTCTAAAAACATCTGGTCCTGCAGCACCTCCAGGTGGTCACGACTTAGCTCTATTACGTACACCAACAGGTAAGAAACGTTTCGAATGGCGTGAAGATAAACTTATACAACGTTCTTCTTTGTGGCCCGACCGTGAATGGGAAATGTCACTGGTTAAAGATAACGTGAATCCTGATCATGATGACTTTAATGCCAAGTCTGCTCGTGCCAAGTTGATGTCCAAAAATAAAGAAACCTTTGAATGGGGCCCGGGTGTTTCAAAAGAAGACCGTGCACACAAAAATGAAGAAATACTTTGTTTTACTTGTCACAGCTCCTGGGCAACCAGTTGTGCTGGTTGTCACTTACCGATTCAAGCAAATTGGAAATCGGAACGAGGTCATTATGAAGGTGGCGAAACGCGTAACTATGCAACTTATAACCCTCAAGTAGTACGTGATCAAATGTATCAACTTGGTAAACATGGCCCTGTTAAAGGTGGTCGAATTGCACCTGTACGCTCATCATCGGCATTGGTCTTATCTTCACGCAACTCCAACCGCGAGCTGATTTATATTCAACAGCCTCCAGTTGCAGCAAGTGGTTATAGTTCACAGGCCTTTGCTCCGCACTTCCCACATACTACGCGTAAAACAGAAACTAAAACCTGTACTGACTGTCACTTGTCTGAAGCAAATGACAACAATGCCATCATGTCGCAACTGCTGTTACTCGGTACAAATTTTGTTAACTTTGTTGGTTATTACGCATGGGTAGGAACAGAGGATCAAGTTATTGGTCAACGTGTAACGGAATGGGATGAACCACAAGCTGTCATCGGTAGTTATTTGCATAAATATGCCTACCCTGATTGGTTTAAGGACCACCTTGATAATAACCGCGTGTTACCCGAGAAACTCGAATACGTATTCCGTCATAATTCAAACGCAGCTAACTGCCTACAAATGCGTGGGGAATACTTGTATGTCGCGGAAGGTACCGATGGTACTCAAGCCTATGATGTTGCCAGCATTGCCAACAAGGGCTTCTCGCAACGCATCATCACTGCACCGTTTAGCCCGCTGGGTCATAACACACGGATTAAATCCAAGAATGCGACTTGTGTTGTCTTACCGACGACTCAACCCATTCATGCCGTTCGTAGTCGCAGCAAGATGATGCAAGAAGTTAACCTTGAGCAACAAATGCATCCGATTTACGACAATATGTTTATTACCGATTCAGAAGAAGGTCTGATTGTTGTTGATGTCAACACCCTCTCAGATGGCGAGCCGCGTAATAACTTCTTTGAGCGTAAAGCAACGTGGAATGAAAATGGTGTGCTTAATGGTGCGAGTCATCTCACCATTGCAGGTTACTACTTCTACATCACTACCCCGAAGGGTGTTGTTGTTCTTAATATGGATGATCCAACCAAGCCGAAATTACTTAACGTCATTCCAATGAAAAACCCACGTGCGACAACCATACAATTCCGTTACTTGTTCGTTACAGATGATGAAGGCTTTAAGGTTGTGGATGTCACCGTACCTGAACAGCCTAAGATCGTTGAGAATGCCTTTATCCCTCTCAAAGATGGCCACCGTATCTACGTAGCACGTACCTATGCCTATGTTGCTGCGGGTAGTGAAGGCCTTGTGATCATTGATGTAGAAAAAGCCGAGCAACCCAAGCTATACATGAAATACACTGCCGATGGACAACTCAATGATGCCCGCGACATTGTTATTGGCTCTACTAACGCGTCATTAATTGGTTACGTTGCAGACGGCAAAAATGGTCTTAAAGTACTGCAACTGACATCGCCAGACTCACAGCCTCGTTTCTACGGTTTTAGTCCTGAGCCTGTACCAGAGCTCATTGCAACTGCACCGACCAATTCGCCTGCACTTGCGCTTTCTAAGGGTTTAGCACGTGACCGCGCGGTAGATGAGACAGGCGGCCAAATTGCCGTCTTTGGCCGAATTGGTTCTCGCCCATTCACATTAGATGAAATGAAGAAGCTCTATCTAGATGAACACGGTTCACCTTATTTCGTTCACGATGATGCGAAGTTAGACGATATGGTTCGTGCAGAAAAGAACAAAACCCTACGTCGCAAGGCCGGTACTAACTAGTCATGCTACAGGCAAATGCGCTGGCAGGTGAACGCGCCGGCCAGCGACTCTACTCTGATGTGTCATTTCAACTGCAAGCTGGCGACCTACTCCATGTCAGTGGCTGTAACGGCAGTGGGAAAACGACTCTATTACGTATGCTCTGCGGCCTGACGCTCCCCGCAGCAGGTGAGATTTTCTGGAATCAAAAAAACATTGCATCTCATCGTGATGAATTTAATACCGATTTACTCTACATCGGCCATCGCCATGGTATGCACAGTGATCTGAGTGGCTTAGAGAACTTACGGCTTTCTGCCCAACAACACTCAAGCAGCGCAATGCTTTTCTCCGCCCTTGAAGATGTTGGCTTAGGTCAGCACCTTGAAAAGCCGCTACGGCAACTCTCTCAAGGTCAACAGCGCAGGGTTGCGCTAGCAAGATTATTACTTGAGTCACGCAAGCTCTGGATTCTTGATGAACCATTAGCCGCTCTCGATGTGGATGCCGCCGAATGGTTCAGCCAGCTACTTACCACGCATCTAAAACGTGGTGGGATGGCTGTCGTTACAACCCACCAAGAAGCCAGCTTTATTTCTCATGTCAGCATTAATGTAGAGCTTAGCTAAGTGACTTATAATCTGGGCTTATTTGCATCTTGGCAACGAGTATTAAAGCGCGAGCTATTACTTGCCTATAAACAGCGTAACGATATTCTCACACCGCTGATATTTTTTATTATCGTAATTAGCTTATTCCCATTAGGCATTGGTCCTGAACCAGACACCTTGCGTACTATTGCGCCAGGCGTCATTTGGGTTGCTGCGCTGTTAGCTACCTTGTTATCGCTATCGCGTCTCTTTAATAACGAACTACACGATGGCACACTCGAACAATTATTACTTACACCGCAACCGACCAGCATTTTAATATTCGCAAAAATCACATCACACTGGCTGACGACAGGCTTACCTTTAGTGCTAATAAGTCCATTACTCGCCCTCAGCCTTGATATGTCAACGACGGCATTAAGCTATACTATGCTAACCTTATTGCTTGGCACCCCTATTCTCAGCCTCATTGGTGCTATTGGCGCAGCACTCACACTAGGTTTGCGTGGCGGCGGGGTATTATTAGCTTTATTGATCTTACCGCTTTACATTCCTGTTCTGATCTTTGCCACTGGCGGCATTATTGCTGCCAGCAACGGTTTCTCAGCTGAGGGCCACTTATCTCTTATCAGTGCATATCTTATCATCACCCTTATTTTCGCCCCCTGGGTGACCAGTTATGCCTTAAGAGTGTCTCTAGACTAGTCGGTATTTATGAAAAAAAGTTCTGGTAAACTATGCACATGGCGATATTAAATCAAAAAGGAATTCAGCAGTGATATTTCAAAAATATGCTGCACCAAAATACTTTTACCCCCTGGCAGGTAAATGCCTGCCATGGTTTGGCTGGCTGTGTATTTTGACACTCGTCGCTGGGCTTTATCTAGGCCTATTTGTTGCGCCCCCCGATTACCAACAAGGTGAAACCGTTCGCATCATGTTTATCCATGTGCCGAGTGCCTGGATGTCGATGTTTGTTTATGCTGTGATGGCCGGTGCAGCAGCCGTTGGCCTGGTTTGGAAAATAAAGCTCACGGATACTTTCATTGCAGCTAGTGCACCGATTGGCGCTTCATTTACGTTGCTTGCCCTGCTCACTGGTTCACTTTGGGGTAAACCCATGTGGGGCGCATGGTGGGTTTGGGATGCACGGTTGACCTCAGAGTTAATTTTATTATTTTTATATCTTGGTTTTATGTCACTGCAATCAGCGATTGATGACCCACGTCGCGCTTCACGTGCAGGTGCCATTCTATTATTAATTGGTGTTATTAACCTACCCGTTATTCACTACTCAGTAGAATGGTGGAACACTTTACATCAGCCCAGTTCCGTCGCACGTATTGATGGACCACGAATCCACAGTAGCATCTTAACGCCATTACTGATCATGGCAGTAGCTTTTAAACTTTTCTTCATCAGTGTTGTCCTTATACGTATGCGTTCAGATATATTGGAAAATGAAGCTGGATCTCGATGGCTACAGGAGCAAGGCGCATGAACTGGGAAAGTTTTTTTAATATGGGCGGATATGCCCTCTATATTTGGGGAAGTTACCTTCTCGCATTTGTTATTCTTGGGCTAAATGTATGGTTACCATTACAAAAATATCGCAAACAACGACAAAAAATAAGGCAGCAATATGAAACCGCGCCATAAGAAAATAAGTCTTATTGCACTGGGCGTGGTTGGCCTTTGCACTGTAACACTGCTGATTCTCAATACCTTCAGTAGCAATATTGTCTTCTTCCACTCACCAACAGATATCTCAAAAGGCAAGGCACCTGTGAACCAGACCTTTCGTCTAGGGGGTATGGTAAAGACTGATAGCGTCAAACATAACAGCGATGGCCTACAGGTTAGCTTCACTGTCACAGATACAATTAAAGACATTGATGTTACTTACAAGGGCATTCTGCCAGACCTGTTTCGTGAAGGACAAGGCGTGGTTGTACAAGGTAAGTTACAGACAACCGGTATATTCAAAGCGGAGCAAGTCCTTGCGAAGCATGATGAAAACTATATGCCACCCGAAGCGAAAGCGGCGCTGGATCAGGCCGCAAAAACACTACAAACACCTTAGTTTACAAGGTCAAATCTAATTAAAGGCACTTTCCGTCGCTCAGATCTGCTATGATTCGGCCTCGTTAATTGGATATTTAGGCATTTTAGATATGAGTAAATCCCTATTTATAACACTGATCCTTGCAGTCACTGTGACCGTCTCAATCGTTGGCGTGGTGCTCTACCAAGGTGGTCGAGTTGACCGTTCAGACCTCGAAAAACTCAATGCGACTGTATTTCGAATACCACGTACTATTAGCCCCTTTGAACTCATGGACCACAATGGCAAGCTTTTCAACCAAGACTCACTAAAAGGCAACTGGTCATTTGTTTTCTTTGGCTATACCAACTGTCCGGATGTTTGCCCAAACACGCTTTCAATTATGAACGTAATGGCGAACAAGTTAGAAAAGAACCAGCCTGATAAGGTGATACCACGCTTTGCGATGGTCTCGGTTGATCCTAGCCGTGATACCGTAGAAGTATTAAGCAAATATATTCCTTATTTCAATAATTCTTTTATAGGTTTAACAGGCACATCAAGCCCACAAATTGATGCTATTACTAAGCAATTCGGTATTCCGTATTTTATAAAAAAGGAATCACCTGCAGACACACAATATGAAGTGCAACACAGTGGGGCTATTATCTTAGTTAATCCCGAGGGCAATCTACACGCCTTATTTTCTGCACCGCATGATGTAACCCGTCTATTAAATGAATTCACCCTGATTCGATATATACATGAGCAAGGCTAATGAGAAATTTTAGAAACATTATCACTATACTGATGCTTTTATTTCTCCCTACATTGGTTGTCGCCGAGGTGTCAATAGAAGACACATGGATACGAGAAGCTCCACCTGTCAGCCGCGTACAAGCAGCCTATGGCATTTTTAAAAACAGTCTTGCACATGATGCTGAAATCATTAGCGCAACGAGTCCTGCTTTTGAACGAATTGAGTTTCATGAAACTATTTTAGAAAATGGCCTCTCAAAAATGCAACAACTAACATCAATTAGAATTCCTTCACAAGGTAAAGCAACACTACAACCAGAAGGCATGCACATGATGCTCTTCAACCCTACATCACCTGTGAGTGCAGGAAATAAAATTAATATCCATTTCAAGTTTCGCAATGGATATACAACCAGCTCTCTTTTTATTGTAAAAAAAGCGACCGGCATTGATCACCACCAACACATGCATCACTAATTCTATGTCAGCTATTACTAATTTCTTTATTCGAATAATCCCTCAACATGGCTTATCGAACCTTGTATACAAATTAACTCGTATTCGCAGCCCTTGGTTCAAGAACTGGACAATACAGTGGTTTATCAAACAATTTAATGTCGACATGAGCCTCGCTATGCAACCGGAACCTGAAGCTTATAAAGACTTTAATAGTTTTTTTACTCGCCCACTGCGACATGGTGTACGCCCCATTTGCAGCAAGGGCATAGTTTGCCCAGTTGATGGCACTATCAGCCAAATAGGCCCCATTGTTGATGACACTTTGGTTCAAGCAAAGAACCATAATTATGATCTAACAGCGCTACTCGGAGGCTCTGCAGCCCTTGCCAAACATTTTAGGAATGGTAGCTTTTGTACCATTTATTTATCACCGCGCGATTATCACCGTATTCATATGCCTGATGATGGTAATTTGCGCGAAATGACCTATGTGCCAGGAAAATTGTATAGCGTAAACACCTATACAGCTGAGACAGTCCCTGGGCTATTTGCAATTAATGAGCGTGTGATAAACATATTCGAAACAGACAATAGCCCAATGGCATTAATACAAGTCGGTGCAATTAATGTTGGCAGTATGGAAACCGTTTGGCATGGCATGATAACACCACCCTATGGTAAAGAAATTACAACTTGGCGCTATGATAAAGAACATATTGAATTACAACGAGGCGATGAAATGGGGCGCTTCAACATGGGCTCAACCGTGATTTTACTCTTCGCAAAAGATGCCATTCAATGGCAAGAAAATCTAAAAGCCGCTGATACTGTACGAATGGGGCAATGTCTGTCCGAAATTATGCCTCTTTAATATTTCCTATAACAAACATCTGATGTGACATTTTTACTCTTTTAAGCCGAAGTAATTGGGCGCAACAATTTAAGAGAAGCTCTAGAATTTACTTAAATTAAGTATATTTAAGGAGGCAACAATGTACATATCAAGCAGGCATCTTTTCACATTGATATGGGGGCTATTTTTTATCATCTTGAGTTTGCCCGCTTTTGCATGACAACTCCATGGTTTAAAACCCATTAATCCCCCCATATGCTCACAAGGTTAGTTTTCTACTCGATTGATGATGCGGTAGAAACCGCTGAGATCGAGTCCTCACCCGCAATAAGCATTAATAAACGGTCGATTCCTACAGCAACACCTGCGCAGTCCGGTAAGCCTGATTCTAATGCTGATATCAGATTTTCATCTATCGGTAACTGAACTAACCCCTTCTTCTTTCGCTGGATGTTTTCTTTTTCAAAGCGTAATCGCTGTTCCGCTGCATCGGTTAACTCGTGGAAACCATTAGCAATTTCAACACCATTAATAAAGAGCTCAAAACGTTCAGCTACACGCGTATCCTTCTGGCTTACTTTGGCTAATCCGGCTTGTGAAACAGGGTAGTCATAAATAAAAACCCTCGATTGACCAAAAGCAGGAATGACTACTTGATCTACGAGTAAATCACACCAATCACCGACACTTGCATCCGCCATCCCAATAACCTGTTCAAGCCCATGTTGATGAGCACAATCTGCTAACGCTGCAGGATCAGTCTCCAAGGGGTCAATGCCCGCATGTTTAATAAAGGCCTCTTGATATGTCATCTTTATTATCGGTGTTGGTGAGTGACCCATTACTTCATCAAGTAATTCCCCCACTTCCTCCATTAATTCATGATGCTCAAATCCTGTCCTATACCACTCCAACATTGTAAATTCAGGATTATGCTGCCGGCCAGCTTCGCCATTACGAAAGACTTTACACAGTTGATAAATTGCACCGCTTCCAGCTGCCAATAGTCTCTTCATCGCAAACTCTGGCGATGTATGTAAATACAATGTCTCTGACTCCCCGGGCCCCGTATAGTGCATGCAGAAACTTTCAATATGGGGATCAGTATTACCGGCAATAGACAAGGCAGGAGTATCTACTTCAAGAATATTGCGCGCATAAAAAAACGCGCGAAGCTGTCTTAGCAGCGTTGCACGTTTCTTTAATATATCTAGCGACACGGTTGCTCGCCAATATTGAGAATGCTTAGTCATCTTCCTTAGCACGACCAACATACTCAGACGTGCGTGTATCAACCTTTAATAGCTCACCTTCATTAATGAATAAAGGCACGCGAACTACCGCCCCTGTTTCCATTGTTGCCGGTTTGCCACCGCCACCCGAGGTATCTCCTCGAACACCTGGATCAGTCTCAGTTACTGTAAGCAACACAAAATTTGGTGGTGTAATTGAAAGTGGCGCACCGTTCCAAAGCGTTACCGTATAGGTATCCTGCTCTTTTAACCACTTTGTATTCTCACCCACCGCATTTTTATCAGCACCCACTTGTTCAAAACTATCTGGATCCATGAAATACCAAAATTCACCGTCACTATAAAGATATTGCATATCAGTATCCATGACGTCTGCTGCTTCAACTGATTCACCCGATTTATAGGTTCTGTCAATTACCCGGTTTGTCTTCAGGTTACGAATCTTAACTCGGTTAAAAGCCTGGCCTTTACCTGGCTTTACAATCTCATTTTCAACAATGGCACAGGGATCGCCATCAATCATTAATTTGAGACCATTACGAAATTCATTAGTGCTATAACTGGCCATGCTATCCTCTCTAATTCCTGCGACACTTATCGCCTATGACAGCCCGTATGCGGTATGATGCGAGCCAAATCATTAATCTGGTTGCCTATGATACAGGGAACACCGACAATTTTGCAGCTTAATCGATGGCAACAAAGCCTGGCGCAGTCTGTTACTGATCCTGCTGATCTGCTTGAACGCCTAAACCTGCCAATATCGCTGCTACCTGCCGCTCGTCAAGCCGCTGAGCTATTTGGCTTAAAAGTGCCCTTACCTTATTTAGCCCGCATCCAAAAGGCCAACCCTGAAGACCCATTGTTGCGCCAGGTTCTACCCCTTGGCGACGAGTTACTCAACGTTGAAGGCTTCACCTCTGACCCTGTTGGTGACCACAACGCCATGAGAAGCCCTGGGTTGCTCCATAAATACCATGGCCGAGCACTTATTCTCGCTACGGGTGCCTGTGGAATTCATTGCCGCTACTGTTTCCGCCGCCACTTCAATTATGCTGACGCGAACCCAGCTAAGAACCAATGGCAGGAAACCATTGAGACCCTCCGTTCAGATAACAGCATCAATGAGGCCATACTCAGTGGTGGTGACCCACTTAGCCTTTCAGACCAAAGACTAGCAGGACTTATCGCTGAACTTGAGCAAATCCCACACCTTAAACGCCTGCGAATCCATACTCGATTGCCCGTGGTTCTACCAGAAAGGATTACTAAGCAATTCCTCGAATTGTTAAATAACACCCGCTTAACCACTGTGATTGTTTTACACATAAACCATCCGCAGGAAATTGATAACGATGTTAAATCTCTCTGCAGCCAACTATCTGCAACGAACAGTCAACTTCTCAATCAGTCTGTTTTACTTGCTGGGGTGAATAATTCAATAGAAACCCTGTGTCAATTAAGTGAGCGTTTGAGTGATTGTGGGGTGCATCCCTACTACCTACACCAACTCGATAAAGTTGCCGGTGCAGCCCACTTCAGCGTATGTGATAGCCAAGCAAAACAACTACATAATGGACTCCAAGCACGTCTTTCAGGCTACCTAGTACCTAAACTCGTGCGTGAAATAGCGGGCGAAGCTGGAAAATCTGCGCTATAATTATCTTTGCGAATATTGGATTATTATCGTTATCTAATAATAACTTAATGATCTTGCAAGACGGTTTGCTGTCATGCCGATTGGGGTTCGGTTAAAGCATAGGGAAGGGATTTATGTCTGAGATAGTCGATTTAAGCGGGTTGGCAATTCCTGCACAACAGAGCTCGGATAAAACGTCGTTTGATGTCCGGCCAAAATTCATAGAAAAGTGGATCACGAGTTTACCGATGGCAAATCTCGGTGAAACCTCACGTTTAGTTTTTAAAGCCGTGGTTGAAATTAATCGTCTTGAGATGCCCGTTCCGCAACGCTATAAGGCAATGGAGCTATTACGCAAACCATGCCACTACATCGTCGAATCTCTTGAAAAACATTTTGCAGGCCGACCACTACCGCTAAATGAACGAAACCGAAAAATATCAGAACTAGCTCGCGCATTACTCTCTGAGCTCTCGGTTGGTTACAAAATTATAGCTAGGCAAACAGAAACATCATCTCGCCCAGATCTAAAGTTGCTAACCTGCGCACTGCACCGCTCAATGAGTTACCAAGGTTTGCTACTACTCCGTGCTTACCAGGTCTATGCACCTTACCCGCGTGGTATATGGAAAGAGTTGCACACTACGTATCACTTCATAGAGTCATATGATTTACTTAATCAAGTAATTAAAGACCCGTTAAATTTATTGCCTGGCAATAGCAGCATTGAATCGCTCTACAAGAAAATTTTATTATTATCTTTATCAATGCCCTACCGTCTACACCGAGGCGAAATTGACAAAGTCTGTAATATGCTGAACCAGTTTGTCAATTTCACTCGCCTAGATAAAATAACTAAAGACGTACCACCTGCTGGTTTATTTATTATTGATCTTGGCCACGATAGTCAACCTGGTTATTTAGCAATGCATCAGAGCAATGATTATCGTTCCTGTCGATTATTAAATACCAGTGAAATGGTTGTTAATATCAATGAAGAATTACAATCAGCCGATTCTACGTTACTGAAAGATGTTTCACCTGATTTAGTGACAAGGTTGCTAGGTGCATGGAGTATTTTGTCTAAACGTAGTTTTTCACGCATCCAGCGTGATGAATCCTATGCAAATGTTGCTTTTGGTTTAAGTGCCGCGCATCATTTTGTTAGTGGAGAACAAGTATTTTCTCCAGCATCTAATAAAGATAACCCCGATGATACTTCTGGTGCTAATAGTAAAATATCTGATTTCCACTCAACCCGCGTTAATGCTATCTCAGATGTAACTACTGGCCCCGACTTCTGGAATATGAACTACACCTATTCTGATAATGACCCAACCAGAGCAGAACCGGCTACGACATCTTTGGGAAGCCAAACCGTCTCATCACAGGGGTTTGAATACGAAACAATTCAACTAGGCATGGCGAATGTCAGTGCGGGTGGATATTGTCTCGTGTCACAAGACAACATTAATTTTTCGGCCCACGTTGGTGATTTACTCGCTGTGCGTGATGCAGATGATCCTTCTCTTGAGCAATGGGGTATTGGCGTTGTTCGCCGAATGTTAAGCAATCGTAACGGCAGTATCGAACTTGGTATTGAAATGTTAACACCTAATGCGGTTGCCGTCGCAGCACGCTTGGAAAGCGAGACTGATTCTCAATCTGGTTCTGATTACCTGCGTTGTCTCATGTTACCTGAGTTAAGAACTATCGAACAACCTGCAACTATCATTACCCCTGCAATGCCATTTAAACTAAATAATCGCATTCGAATAAACTTACAGGATAAATCAATTATTGCCGTCTTATCTCGGCAACTGGAATCTACTCGCAGTTTCTCTCAATTTGAATTTAACGTCATTGAAGAAGATATTTTGCACGATAAAGACGACACTACTATGGAAGGTCCCATTAACGAAAATGATTTCGATTCTATTTGGTCTAGCTTATAAGGTTCTATAAACTCAATACAACGATAAAAAGGGTGATGAATAAATCACCACACCGCCACTGAGAATTGTATTAGGTGTAAGCTCAATAAACATCAGTGCATCATCTGGAATCGGCAGATTACATTTAATACCTTTATTTATACCCAGTTCAAAACCCAGACGCTCATAGTAATCAGGCTTACCTGCCGCAATAATAGCGGCAAAGTTTCGCGTCTTAGCAATTCCTTCCGCAATCTCAACCAATGATGTACCTATACCTCGATGCGACTGTGATGGCACAACTGACATTGGCGCCAAAAGTAACACGTCCTGATCGCCTTCTTTATGCTCAAATTTGGCTGGTGTTAACATACAGTGTCCCACTAATCTTTCATTAAATTCAGCAACCAACGACAGCTCAGCCAAGTAATCAGGTCGTTGTCGAAGTTCGGCGACTAACTGCGCCTCAGCCTCTCCTTCAAATGCACTTAAGTTGACAACATCAATTGCTCGGAAATCATCGGGTAACTCTGCTCTAACCTGTATATCCTGCATGATGCATCTCCTCATAATTTAGTGACTAATATGTTTGTTAATACCATTATTAGCAGCCAAACAAGCAACTGACAACCACTCATTTTTTATAAAAGACGACTAATTGAACAAATCACCTATCAATCAACTGCTGACGGGTGAATAAGATAAAATATATCTGCCAATACCATGATTTTTCAGGTTTTTTGATATATTATCTGAATGATAGATAACCATGTGCCGCATGCTTTACGGGAATAACAATGGATTCTGAGAATACGCTGCAACTACTTATCGTTGATGAGTCTTCCAACGATGCTGAATCAATTACGAATATACTTCGTAGTATTGGTTTAGCTGTTCGCGCTACGCGTGTCGAAGATGATGAAGACATGGAAACAGCGCTTAGTGAGCAGAAGTGGGACCTTATTATTACAGCTGATAAACTCACCTATATTGATGCCTTTCAAGCCATCAAAATACTTCAAAAATCAGAACGTGATATTCCCCTTATTGTTGTTGCCAATGGCGCAGAAAATATTACCGTTAGCCAGGCCTTAAAGGCAGGCGCAAGCGACCTCGTCCAAAAAGATGAAAACCCTGAGCACCTCCAATACGTTGTAAAACGAGAGTTACGGTCGTGTGAAGATCGTCGTAAAATCCGTCAATATAACAAGGAAAGTCGTGAAAGTGAAAAACGCTTTCGCTCATTATTAGATAGTTCACGCGACGCTATTACCTACGTACATGAGGGTATGCACATTTATGCCAACGCTGTTTACATGGAAATGTTTGGCTATCATGATCTAGATGAAATTGAGGGCATGCCAATCATGGATATGGTGTCTCCCAATGATCATGACCCATTCAAAAAATTTCTTCGCCAATTCACAAAGGATGATTCAGAAATAAACGGTGAGATTGAAGTTGTCGGAATTCGTACAGATGGCTCGGAATTTAATGCTGTAATGGAGTTTTCACCTGCATCTATCGATGGTGAGTCTTGTACACAAATTATTATTCGCACAGCCTCTGATAAAGAGCTACAAACACAGCTTAATATTTTAAGCCAACAAGACCTTTTAACCGGCATTTACAATCGTCAGCATTTTATGGAATTGCTCGAGTCAACAATATCGAGAGT
>Ga0316207_10003673_pt1 | contig 14035 bp, 15 predicted proteins | sample 6weekpyrite_MG_FD_204943 | JGI IMG/M metagenome (GOLD analysis project Ga0316207, IMG submission 204943) | Microbial mat bacterial communities from mineral coupon in-situ incubated in ocean water Damariscotta River, Maine, United States -... | ecosystem: Environmental > Aquatic > Marine >... | reverse complement strand
GGGCGCGAGTTCGTTGCGCCTCGGCAACCATATTGATGATTTGGGACAATAAGGTATCTGCACCTACTTTCCTGGCACGCATTAGCAAACTGCCCGTTGAATTAATTGTGGCACCTATCAGTTCATCATCTTTTGCTTTTTTGACTGGAATAGGTTCACCAGTCACCATGGACTCATCAACAGAACTTGTTCCTTCTACGACAATACCATCTACTGGTATTTTTTCGCCTGGGCGTATACGCAAAATATCGCCGACATGTACCTGATCAAGAGGTATATCCTCTTCAATGCCGTTCTCACGGACTAGGCGTGCAGTATTAGGAGCCAGTTCAAGTAACAATTTGATGGCCGCGTTGGTGCGCGAGCGAGCACGAAGTTCCAATACCTGACCTAGCAAAACTAAAGTGGTGATGACAGCAGCGGCTTCAAAGTAGACATCGACCCGCCCTCCTTCCATTTGCATGATGGCTGGGAACAGCCCGGGTGCGAGCAATGCTACCATGCTGTATAACCAGGCTACTGCTACCCCTAAGCCTATCAGGGTAAACATGTTCAGGTTCCAGGTTTTCACTGACTGCCATCCACGAACAAAAAAAGGCCAGCCGCCCCACAACACCACGGGTGTGGCCAGGAAAAACTCAATCCATTGCACCTTTGCCATTGTTAACCATGCTGGTAACCATGTAGGAACAAGATCTGCAATCATTGCGAGTATAAAAACAGGAAGAGATAATACTGCTCCAAGCCGGAAACGGCGAGCCATATAGTCTAGTTCATGATTCTCCTGTTGCTCTGAAATGGTTCGAGGCTCTAGTGCCATGCCACATTTCGGACAGTTGCCAGGGTGGTCCTGCACGACTTCAGGATGCATGGGGCAGACATATTCCTTTGTATTTGTAGATGTAGATGTTTGTATCTTCTCCAGCGCCATACCGCATTTAGGGCAACTACCAGGCCCATGTTGCTGTATCTCAGGATGCATCGGACAGCTATACAAAGTATTCTCGTCCGCATTGGTATTACCGGTTTGTGTTTTTGGTCTAGTATAGTAATTTGCATTTTGTTCGAAGCGATGAAGGCAGGTATCGCTACAAAACAGATATTCGTTTTCCATATAGGTAAAACGAAATTGACTGTTGTCCGAAACCTTCATGCCACAAACAGGGTCTTGTTTCATTTGCTATTTTATCCTCGCTATCTAAATACAGTGAAAAGGCGTGAAATCGATTCATAAAAAAGTATTATCATGGCTATTGCCTAACTCGTCTTTATGCATGAGAATTATCTTGTCGAAGCCATTGGTAAAACCTCATAATGGCAGCACCCATACATGGTAACGCCGCAAATCATACGTGGCTCCTGATTACTTCATAATCAATACATTGCCTGCAATCGTTTATTCGTTTGTACGAATACTCGAAATACTTTCTATGAGATGGCAAACGGAGTTTCCGTCCGGAATGCCATTTGGCATTTCTTTCCATTTAATGAGGGCGTTTTCCATGCGTTGCTGTAGCTCCAGCATTTCATCCAGCTTTTGGCGGTTCTCTTTAATTCTACACTGGAGTATTTCACGGACCCTCGGGCAAGGTGATAGTTTATGGTCTGCATCATGCATGATTTCTCTAATTTCACTCAAGGTATAACCCAGGTGCTTGGCCTGTTGCACAAATCGCAACCATTTCACTTCATGCGCATGATAGAGTCGATAATCATTGTTCGGGTCTCTGGTTGGTCTCAACAGCCCCATCCTGGTGTAGTACCTAACGGTGTGTTGTGTCGTATCACTACGCCTTGCAAGTTCGGTAACTGTTAGCATCTTGCGTAAATCGAACGCATTATTTTCTTTATTCATTTTCTTGATCCTCCTCATTTATTGCTCAATCTAATTAGCAATAATAATGTGGTTTTTGAGTCAGCATCGCGCTACATTCCTTGTTATATCTACATTTGGTAAAAGTATTATTTCTGTGTATTCCCAGAACAATCCAATTATCGATAGATAACAATGTACAACCTATGCCTTAGGCACAGGTCAAGCTTTTATATATCATTCCGTATTTAGAAGAATGAAATATAGTCCTGCTGCAAGATTTGAAACTTTTTCACAACTGCCTCGTTATAAAAAAACATACTGATAAACAAAAACATCACACAAATGTATGACGTGGTTTATAGCAAGAGGCTGTTAAACGCGAATGCGAAGAGTGGAAAGGTAGAGTTTAGTTGTGCCAGGTGGCGGGTGGTTATAATGATAACCAAATGAAATTAATACATTATTTAATTGGGCCTGGTACCTGATAGTGGGTATGACAGTAGTATCGTCTAGTTGCACCTGATAATTGGCCGAAAAGTCATCTGTGACAGGAACTGCAAGGTCATCTAAGTTTTCCAATGCTACTCTGCAATCATGGTTTGAATCATGATGATTCGAGTCTACTGAAGCATGATGATCTCCATGCGCGTCAGAATGGTGATGATTGTCCTGTGATTGATGATGGGAATCAGGTGGTTGTAATATAGATTCACAACAAGGCTGTAAAGTCACTATAGTCCATGATGCCAGCCATATGAACAGCATTTTCGTGGCTACTTGTTTCATGAGCGGTGGCATTTTCAGTATTCGTAACTAGTCCTGAGAATCAGTAACCAATTTTTAACTTAAATCAGTCTTGATGGCAAGCTATTTGTCTCATGTAACTGCAATAAACGAAAAAGAACCTGTTTGTCACTCATACGTTTTGGCGCATTCAATACAGTATACTTTGTTCATTTCACTAAGTGTAATATGTATAAAATAATTATCTTTAAGTTTTTAGTAATCTGGTTATCCTTTTCTACCTCAAATCTGAATAAACCCTGTAGAGCTATTGTCAAGAAATTATACAAGCTTGATAGTGTTAAATTATTATTAATTATGTGTGTAATTATATTGCGTTCGATATGGAAATTACTCAGGATTAAATCATTTGTGGAAGGTCATGGTATTAGTATCAGAAGAGATAGATCGGTGCCACATTATTTTTCAGCCTCGAATTATAAGCGTGTGGTAATGAATATGTATGAGCAGTTAACCAGCAAACTTGAAGTATTGTATGATCTCCCGTTGGTCCATCTGAATGAACTGCTGCCGCAACTATCAAGATTAAAAGTTCAAGCTAGTGTTCTGACCTTCTGTTATGACGATATTGCTACGCCTGAGGAAATTCAGGCTATTATCCAGTGCCGGGTCATCCTGCAAAGCATCGCAGGTTAAGGCGACTGTGTAATCTCCCTTGTCAAGAAAGCTGATGCTGAATGCATTGTCAGCTCGCACCTGGGCACTGGTTATAACAAAGGGAGCATTGCCGTCAATATCATCAGCAACAATGTCATGATTAGCGTATACATAGACGACCGCAGTGATTGCTCCTGAATTATCGAAGCAATTACTGTTGGCGCTGAGCAGACTGGCATCTACTGTTCCAGTAACGGAGCCTGTATCCAGGTCTTCCATGATTCTAAGGCTGGGACGTAATACATAGTCAGGGTTACTGCCTTCTGGGTTGAAAACTGATTTTCGTAAATCAAAATCAATTATAAACTGCAGGCTACCACCAAATTCAATTTTGAATGATCTTGTAACAGTCAGTCCGGATTCACTGCCTGCGGGCATTCTCAAGGGTATATCGGCGCCATTAATTGTGATAAAGGAGTTGCTTATATCGAGTTTAAGTTTAATCCAGTTATAGCTGCCTCTGGGTAGTGGTTCATCAATCAATAGTGTATCAGTAACACCATCCGTTAAAGTCATCATGTCGATGGATTTGTTATCATCAAAATCAATTGTGATCACACTGTCATCGGCCGGCTGGATTTCTATACCAGTAAATACAAGCACTATTTTTTCAGCCGAATCAACGGGGGCATCGGTCAGAGACAGGCTTAATTTTCCGCATCCTTGCAAGGTCATAATTAAGCCTAGTATCAGGAAAATCCATATTGAAGGTTTTTGATGATCAGACATGTTACCAGGTCCTGGGAATTCAACTCTATATATGGAGTTTACAATATTCTGCCTATGTTGCCAGTAGATTTTAGTTGTTTACGTATGTATTAATAAAGCTTTCAATGACTACTTCATAATCTGGTTGACTTAAAAGAAAGCCGGCATTATGGCTCCCCTTCATTCTAAAAAACTCCCTTGGCTGGTTGGCAGCATTAAACAGTTTTTTTCCATGACTATAGGGAATCATCTCGTCTTCCGAGCTGTGCATAATCATCACAGGGCATTGAATATTAGCGATCTTGTCCTTGGAGTTGAACTGGTACCGCATTATTATTAAATTAGACAAGTAGGGAATGATTGAAGAGGCCATGTCTCGTGAAGAACTAAAGGTGGATTCCATAATGAGTGCCGCTGGAGTGTTTTTGTTTGCCAGGTTTGCAGCAATGGCACCGCCAAGTGATCGCCCGAACAGGATTATTTTACGGCTATCAATGTCTTTTGTTTTGGTGAGGTAATTCCAGGCTGCATCGGCATCCTGGTACAATCCTTTTTCATTCACCTTACCCGAGCTATGCCCATATCCCCTGTAATCGAATATAAATATGTTCAGCCCCATTCGATGAAAAACTGCAATGGATTCTGAGCGGTGGGATATGTTACCTGCGTTTCCATGAAAAAATAATAATACTCTGTCTGAGTCGGAATGAGGTATATACCAGCCGTTGAGACTGGTTCCATCGGCTGCACTGAAGTGGATGTTTTCAAAAGGCATGCCCCATTGCTCTGGCGTGGCATCGAGGTTGTCTGATGGAAAAAAAATCATTGACGGCTGTTTCAGGTAAAACAGAGCATTGAGTACTATGAGTAATATTAGTATTGAGAGAATCAGACTTGTCATTTTTTTTATCACTTTATATCCTCGGCTGGCAAGGCTGGATCGCTTCTAATGCACAGAGGTTTTGAGTAATGTTTTCCTTAATAAGGGTGGCGCCAATAAAGACGTAATAATGACCATTAGTACAATAGAAGCAAATATAGCATCATTGATTACGTCAAGCCCTTTACCGATTGAGGCAAATATGAGTCCGACTTCGCCTCTTGGCATCATACCATAACCAACAGCCAGTCGATTTCCCTTGCCGTGCATGCCGGCGCCACTTGCGATTTTACCGATAATGGCAGCAATCAGGAGACCGGATGTCAAATAGATGACTTCCGTGTTGAAAAACGTTTCCAGTTTCACTTGTATACCCATTAACACAAAAAATATTGGCACAAGTATTGTTTCGAGTGGTGATATCAAGTCCTTAATGTGTACATGTTTGCTGGCATCTTTCCAGTGACTGAAATAACCGTCATGGAGTATCACGCCGGCAGCAAATGCACCAATAATGGTTGCCAGCCCGACTGCATTAGCAAGCCATGCCAGAGTCATAACAAACAGAAATGATATAAATAATTTCGCCTCCCCTTCATCCATTCTCTGTACCAGGCTGATCGTGAATTTGAGAAAAATCGGCCCCATTCCAAATGCCAGCAATAAAAACAACAAGGATAACAGGACAATTGAAAGTACATTGGAAACTTCTACCCCACCTGAAACGATAATGCCACTGATTACCGCCAGCAGAATCAAACCCAATATATCATCAAATACAGCTGCACCTATAATTACTCTACCTTCTACCGAATGAGTGAGGTTCAATTCCTCCAGTACACGTGCACTGATGCCTATACTGGTCGCACCCAGTGTTGCTGCAACAAACAGGTCCACATTCAATGAGAGCTCTGGCATTAAGAACCAAACAACCAGAAAACCAAGTGTGAATGGGAAAAATACGCCAATCAACGCCACCCGCATGGAGTCATATCCGACCTGGCGCATTTCTTTGATGCTGGTATCAAGGCCGACAATAAATAGCAGGAATATGACACCATATCGAGAGAATATATCAACGGCTTGTGCTACCTGGGTTAATACTGGTCCTGTCGGGCTGCGCAGGATGGCAATAAGATTTTCGGCCGACACAGGATCAAGCAGACTGTGAGTGGCTTCGACAATCGGTATACCTGTTAAGGTCAGGGATGTAATATCAAACAGTACAGAGCCAATTCGTAGTATTTCGATAAATTCGAAGCCAAGTAGAAAACCGACATTACCAAGCATAACCCCCATCAGAAGTTCTCCGAGTACAGATGGTTGCCCGGCCCGCCTGGAAAGATAGCGGCCAATTAATGCAAAGAATAAGATGCCTGTAACGCCGAGAATAACTGGTGCGATGGGGTCACTATGCATTAGCTGCCCCGAATCTAGATGGAATGCTATTTAGATTGTTCATGACATTTACTCAAGGATAAAGAAATGTTGTCAGAAATTAACATACAGTATGTAAGCATTCTATCAAATAATCAATCCGGGTAATTATAGTTAGTGTTGATCCGCCTTTAGTTTCAGCAATCTTTTGGCGGTTGCAGGGTGACTGGACAGAAAAGCATTTATTTCACTATCTGTTTCTTTATGCTTCAGTTGCAATCTGTCGAGTATATCTGCGAGATAGTGGGTAGAAACATTACGTTTTGTCAGAAAATCAATCGCATAGTCATCTGCTTCACTTTCAAATTCGCGTGAAAACTTTGCCTGAATAAGTATGGTTGGTACTGCAGCAACCAGAGAACTGGCTGATCCAACATCGCCAGTAATTAAAATAAGGAGCAAGCCTGTAGTTGAATCCTGCAGTAAATGACGAAGTACATGCCTTTTTTTTACGTGGCCTACCTCATGAGCAAATATTCCCAGTAATTCACGGTCATCTTCTGCAAAATTCACCATATCATCTGTAAAAATGATAATACCAGATGGCAAGGCAAAAGCATTTTCACCTATGGCCTTACTACTGCGAAATCGGATATCGAGAGGTTTTTCAAATGCCGCTACCTTATTAAAGTACTCAATGAGCTCATTTTTTCTGGCTAAAGGTAACTTGCTGGGTTTGAACATGATTTTATCGAGCACTGCCAAGCCCTCATCTGCCATGGACTGTTCGACTGACAGCGGGATCTTGTATGCAACGTGTTTTGCAGTAAAAGGTATAGCATAGCGTATGATGAGAAATAATATGAGAACTGCAATAATGAGTGTAAATAATATTAATGCAAACCTGTTTTCAATTCTGTGGATCCAGGTTAGAGTCCTCGAGTCTGGTATCAAGTCAGTAAGCAGGTGCAGGCCATCCTGTTCCGGTAGCTCGCAATGAGAACCATCTGGAAAAACTATATGTGTCGGTAAGTTGGCGAGTTTAGGTTTTATTTGTATATCATCGACTTTAAACAGTGAGTCGAGGCTATCCCCTTTTATATGGACAACGCGGTCAGATACAGACAGGGTTATATCAAAACGCCTGGAGCTGATACCATCATAATAGGTTCCTGAGATTGGCATTAAATTCCAATATCTACATCAAATACTTCACCGATTTCTTCGCCAATAGCCTTGATACTGGCCTCTTCACCCGCAATAAACTTATTCAGGTCATTATTCGCTAACAGTGAAAGATGGTTCATACGATAACGGGCAAGCCTGATTTTCGTCCAGGGGATCATCAGCCCAATAGTTAAAACAACAGCGATGGCATTGCTGAAATAGATCCAGATCATGTCACGTGCACGTAATGTACTGTTAAATTGATTTTTGTCTATTTCTGCATTATTCCAGAACAAATTTTGTATGCGCGCTTGCAGGTAACCATAGGATATCAACATAAAAGCCCATAGGCTGGTCATTAAAGCAAAAACAACCAGTGGATCTGCTTGTTGTGAACCGGTGTCACGGTCCTGGAATTCAGGCGTGTTATCGATAGAGGGAGACAGGTTGTTTGCCTGCTCGAGGAAGACCAGGTAAAACGCAGCCATGAATAATAAAAGCCCGATAGCAAATACAGCATAAACTTTATAAAAATCTTTTATTTTTGCAAAGAACGAAAAAGGTGTAGTGCCAAATCTACTGTTATCAACAATAAACTGCTTCTGTTTATAGATGACAAATGGATAAGCGAGGCCGAGTGTAAGGGGAATGAGCAAGCTGTAGCCGACGTATATTTTTATAGCTTCGGAGTAACTCTGGTTAAAGTCAAATCGAATATTTCTGTAGGTGGTATTCCTGGCCCTGAATGCCAGTGAGCGTACAACCAGCCAGGGCAAGCCTATGATAAACAGCACCATGAATATGAAGACAGTAAACGGAAATATACTGGTTACAACAGAATAAAAAATATAAATAGCTATGGCAATCAGCCATCCCTTGAGAATAGCGACAGGGTCAGCAAGGTAATCAAATCGATCGTTGTTTACCAGTGTATTTCCATAAAAATAACGTTTTGTTCTGACTTTTGCCCAGGCAGAATAGATGCCTACTGTAACGATAGTTAGCAATATGTTAACAATCCATATACCAAAATATTCTTTGGTATTACCTCTGAACTCAAAAGGCATATCAGCCTGGATTGATGTACCGTTTGATGATGTTTGATCCATAATAAAACCTGTCCTTATAATTATAATAAATAGTACATAATTGCAGTATCACCGACAATACCCGTCTTATGCCTTTCTATAAAAGGGCATTATGTTATCGCCCCCAATTTGGCAGCGAGCTGTCTTATTTGTGTTTCATCAGGATATTGCTGTTCAGGGACACTCAAATAGGCCTGCCATTCTGTTACAAGACTTGCCATATCAGGGTCGCTTCCTTGACAGCCGGTTACCGTAATTACATGATCTGCTATCTTCCAAGGCCCCTCACCAGTAATTTCCCCTTTTATTAGATGAACTGACTGTGTCAGTCCATTGATATGCCAGAACGGCTCAAAAAATAATAATCCCCGGGAATGAGGATATTTCACAATGATCAATTTTTTACTACCATCGGGGTATTTAATTGATAATGGCGCAGTGACAGAGAAAAGGTTATTTCGTTGTGTATCCATGATGAATAATAGTATATTACGTATTGATGATATATCCTGTATTTATCGGTATATGGGGTTAAGGATTAATTAATGACTATACATACTGTACTACGAATGGGAGACCCAATGCTACAGCAACGTAGTGTTGAAGTAGGTGACCCTGTGTCATCTGAGATACAACAGTTAGTCGATGATATGTTCGATACCATGCGTCATTATGAAGGGGCCGGACTGGCTGCGCCTCAAATAGGCGTTTTAAAGCGCGTTGTCATTTTTGGCTTTGAACACAATAGTCGTTATCCCGCAGCTCCTGCCATACCTGAAACAGTATTGATCAATCCTGTAATTGAAATATTAGGTACTGAAGAAGAACAAGACTGGGAAGGATGCTTAAGTTTACCAGGGATGCGCGGTATGGTGTCACGACCACTTCATATTCGGTATACGGCACATAATCACTATGGCGAACAGATTGATCATGAAGCGAAAGGCTTTCATGCGCGTGTCGTATTGCATGAATGTGACCACCTTGATGGTATTTTATATATACAGAAACTCACCGATATCCGTGAATTCGGTTTTATTCCGGAATTACAGTACAGTGAACGATATACGCCTCCCTTGTGCGACAGTTCTGAGAAATAACTGGATATTTGATTTATGAAAATCCTGCTATTTGCAATGGACGGACTGTTTTCGAAAGTGTTTCTCGAAAACCTTGTTCTTGAAACAGATGAGATCACCGGAATGATTTTACCGGCAACCTCTACGATCACTGATAAAAGCACTACTACCAGGACGCTTGATGTATTACATCCGGAATCTATCAGGGCTTTGGCGGACTCATTATGCATACCTGTATTTACGATTATGAAAGGAGACGAAAAACACTACTTAACAATACTGGAACAAACGGCACCTGATATGATTATTGTTGCCTGCTTTCCGTACAAGATACCGGCCAGTGTATTCAATATGCCTGCAAAGGGCGCCTTTAATATTCATCCCTCCCTGTTACCTTCTTATAGAGGCCCTACCCCTCTCTTTTGGCAATTTTACTATGGTGAAAGAAACACGGGCATTACCATACACGTCATCGATGCTCGCTTTGATTGTGGTGACATAGTAATTCAGAAAACGGTACAGTTTAACGATGGTATATCTACAGCTGAAGCATCTGAAAGGCTTGCACTGGCATCTGCGTCAGCGTTCGGCATCCTGTGTGACAAGATACGTAGAAACAAGTTGATCAGGCTTAAACAGGATAATGCATCTGCCAGTTATTTTTCCTGGCCTGGCAAGTCTGAATTTACATTAATGTCAACCTGGACTGCCAGGCGTGCATATAATTTTATTTGCGCTACACGATACTGGCATCAAGCTTATACGATAATATGCAGAGAGAATCAGGCGATTCGCATTGATGATGTTACGGGTTTTGAGCTGGAAAAAAGAATTGATAAAGACTATGTTATTCTGGATGACAAGATTATCATTCAATTTAGTGATGGCTGTCTGATAGGCATAAAGAACCGCTAGAATATGGTGATTTCATCACCTAGCCGTAGTTGCAATGAATTAGTATATTGCTGGTTAATTAACACATTTTGCCCAAAATAGGCCTTGTTTCCCTGTTTTCTGTATTCCATCAGAGTTTTTAAAGGTTGCTCACCTTTTTTACCCGTATCCGGGTCTACGGTAGTCATTATGCAGCGTGAGCAGGGTTTCACGCCATGGAAATAATTATTTGCAATCTTAAAATCTGTCCACAAATCTTCATTATAAGCAGGACATCCTCGTACAACGAGGTTAGGTCTGAATCGAGTCATAGGGACTGCAGGTATATTGTTTTTAGCTAACCTGCCGTTCAAATCATGAAGAGATGATTCTGATATCAGCAAGTACGGGAAACCATCAGCGAAACTGACCTGATCAGTACTGGATTTAGCATAATCCGGATCAACAGGCCTTATGGTTGTCTCAGGCATATATATAAATTTTGCTTCAGTACCCAGGTAAGTAGTGATCCAATTATTACTGACCTGGTCGGCAAGTAGTCCATTGACAGTATCATTCCAGACTTTGACGGGTAATAATAAGCCATCCATCAATGCAACAGGCAATGATATTTGCTGATTATCTGGTGCGGTCAGTACAATTCGGTCATTGTCTATTGAAGTTCTGAGTAACGATAATTCAGGATATAAACGCTGACTGATAAATTGTCCATTCTTGTTTACAATCATCCACCTGCGATCACTAAGCAGCCCAGCTGGGGTTATTTCTGAAGACGATAATGCTATACCCGCAAGCGATTTAACCGGGTAGATAAACAGTTGGCTTAGCTCGATTTTCGACATATTGGCTTTATCAGGCTGTTTGATAAATGTGACGACTTCATTATACTTGTGGTTTCGTTAAAAATACAATTGAACCTAGGTCAGTTATCTTTGTCATAGCTGACTGTAAAACAGTTTTTATCATATTGCATACTTAAGGAAACAAAATGAATATCAGGAACAAGATAATTTTATTAATTATTACCAGTCTGAGCAGTACGCTTGTATTTGCTGCAGAATATAAAACCCTGGAAGAAAAGTACGGCTACGCCGTAGGTTATAATATTGGCAAGAATATCATCACCAAGTATCCAGGTTTTGATAAAAAGGCCTTTCTCGATGCAATGAAAGATGCAATCAATAAAAAACCTGCCTCAATGACCCCTGAAAAAATGAACCAGGCCTTTGTTGACTTCAGTAAAAAACAGCAGCAGGCAAGCCTGAAAACGGCTAATGACTACATTGCTACATATAAAAAGAGAAAAGGCGTAAAGTCCTTATCTGATGGTATGTATTACAAAGTGATAAAATCGGGTAAAGGTACATCCCCGGGTGCAACCAGTACTGTAGAAGTACATTACCGTGGCACACACATAAACGGCAAGGAATTCGATAGCTCATATAAACGCGGGAAACCTGCGAAATTCCCTCTAAACAGAGTAATAAAAGGATGGACGATTGCTGTGCAAAAAATGAAACCGGGTGATAAATGGGAAATAGTTATTCCACCTGAGCTTGCCTATGGAGCAAATGGCTCACCGGGCGGTATAGCACCAAATGAAACTCTGGTATTCGAAATAGAGTTGCTTAAAGTTCTGTAAGTTCTACGGTTGCCTGGCTAAAACATTTTGTGTTTTGGTCAGGCATAAAAATATTTCCATTTCACACCTGTAAAGTCACTGAGGCTACTTAAAAGTTGATCAGCTGGCAATGCTTCCTTGGGAAATATATTTGAAATCTTTAGTGAAAATTTCACAATACCTGCATTTTTTCTCCAGTCGAGATCACTTGCTTTTATTAAAGTGTGGCAATGTTCACATTCAATGGTTTTATCTTCGTTGCCCATTTCCCATTTACACCATAATTCAGACCGATTGCTAATTACCTTTCTGCATTCAGGGCAGCGTGGTGTTGCACCAGGAATACTGATAAATCGGACTCCTTGATTGCTGCCAGGTATAAATACTGAACAATAATCAGTATCGGAATCATTTTTAGGCGTCGTTTTAAGGTAGGGTGAACAGCCCAAAAAACTTACCCATTGTAGAAATTTATCGCCAACCAGATAATAATTATCACCTAAGTTGCTGGCAGGCATACCAACGAGCTCAAGTTCGCGGCAGCGAGTTATGAAGTCTGCAATATTGTCCGGAAAATATGCCAAATCGGTACTGTAGATATAAAGGTGATTGCTACCCAGGCTATTTGTCATAGTTTTCCCAGGCAAATGCACAATCCAGATGTGCCCTCACGGTAATGAAGCCTTTTATTCCATCATCAAGCATAACTCTTACTGCACTTCGCCCACCAAATCGATGATGTGGTTTATTCATCCATTGTGGCCCCATGTTGGCATTTCGGGGATATGTCGTACGTAATGCCTCGGCGATCCCTACGATATGCTCAAGTTTTTCATTTAGTAATTCACTTTCAGGGAATGGCGTACATTTACGGTATTTTCGAATCGCTCTGACGGGTGTTTTTTCAGGCAGGGATAGCAACAGAATCTGATCATTGGAACAGACTTCCCAGGCATCGAGAAGTTGTATGATCATGCTGGCGAGTTGGCCCTTTTCTTCATATGTCATCGTTGAATTGTTCATGGGCACCATAATATAAACTGGGAACTTATCTATATAAGTATACCATAATGTTTGGTTTATATTATAGTAATTTAATAAGGTTAAATGTTTGTCTTTTTTGAAATGTAAATTGGGTTGCAGTCGATTTAGTGAGGATCAGGTGTAGTGATACTACCGTTTAGCCGGTACTTACAGGTAAATATAATTGGCTGCTCACATCACATATATCACCAACGGCCATAACCCTGTCGAATTTTGTTATTAATCTTTGTGCATAATGAGGAGCAATTTCCTGTAGTTTTTCTACAGACGCAGCAATTTCAATTTCTGAAGGCGTATGCACCTGGCTGACTGATATTTTAATAATTCTATAATCGTGATCCTTGCATTGATTAAAAAAAGCCTGTTTTTCATCATGCGTTTCGAATTCGCTATCGGTTGCAGAAAATATATTGTATTTCGCTATTCCTGGTATCTGCTTTTTATACATATATATTGTGATATCTGAAGTGTCCGTTTTGCGTATATTGTTAGTTAACCGAGACAACCTGTTGGGGTGAGTAATAGATCTGAAATTAAATACTCCCGGTTCCACCTCAAAAAAATCTGTAAATGAGTTTGTCACCGAAGGTAAAGCAACGATGGATGTTTTCTTGCTACCCGCGTCCTCCCCTCTTGTGATGAATACCGGTAATGTTGCTGTATTTTCAGCTGCAAAACTGGCTATTAATCTGGATTTTGCAGATGTTTCTATATCTTTTGTATCCAGTTTAATGAGTTTTATGTTACGGTTTATAAGGTCTTTAAAAAAACCGGATTGATCATTCCATGATTTGGTTTTTTCCCGTTTAAGATGAAGTAATGGTTTGTCGCTTTCCAAATGTACGCAAGTTATAGTGTAAGGAATATCGACCAGGTTTATTCGTTCACTGGCCCGTTTAT
>Ga0316207_10003672_pt1 | contig 14037 bp, 19 predicted proteins | sample 6weekpyrite_MG_FD_204943 | JGI IMG/M metagenome (GOLD analysis project Ga0316207, IMG submission 204943) | Microbial mat bacterial communities from mineral coupon in-situ incubated in ocean water Damariscotta River, Maine, United States -... | ecosystem: Environmental > Aquatic > Marine >... | reverse complement strand
CTTTTTAGGAATACGTTTGCGTAATTTATTTAAGTAAGAAGCCCCACCTAAAATACTGGCTTGAGGATCTAAACGATTTTCGATACCTAATTCTTTTGCGGTTGTACGTGTCAACATCATCATACCGCGTACGCCTGTTGGACTTTTCGCTCGCGCTCGCCAATGCGATTCCTGATATGATTGTGCGGCAAGAAGCGTCCAATCTAGATCATATTTCATTGCGGCACGCTTAAAAATGGCTTTGTATCTTGGTAAATGAGATTTTATTTTCCGTTGAAAAGCCCGCGCATCAACATAGTCAAATTTTTCAATATAACCATAATATCGATGCATTATTTCATCGAGTTCACCGTTTTCAACATAACCTTCAAACCATGTGTTAACCAAATCTTGTAACTCATCATCTTCTCTGGCCATTACCCATGCTAATGATTCGGGTTTTGCTAAATCAAAACGAACGGATAGCTCTGGAAAGTAACGACGGTTAATCGCAACGATATTAGAGTCTGCAATGGTGCAGTCCACTTTCTTTAACCAAACATCCTTTAACAAGGTTTCCGTATCCGTATCTTCAATTTCAGAGTGATTGGCTTTAATTTTTTTCAATTGCTCAACGTAACTACTATTCGCTGCAACATTGATATTAATACCCTGTAAATCTTCGATTTTTTTTGGCCTCTTACCTCCACGGCGACAAACAAGTTGCTGAGACACCATTTGATAGCTTGGGCCAAATAAAAATTTACTTTCACGCTCTTGTGTTTGTGTTAATCCCGCTGCGGCAAAGTCAGCTTCCCCTTTAGAAATAGCATCAAATATATCGGCGACATCTTCCTTTACTACAAATCGTGCTTTTACACCTATTGAATCGGCAAAGGCTTTAACCATGTCATATTCGACACCTATAAAGCCTTCGCGAGATTCGTAATAGGTTGTTGCAGCATTACGCGTTAAAACAACTAACTCACCTTTTTCTCTTAACTCTTCTAAACGATCTTCTCCATTAGAAAAAGCAATTAAAGATATAAAAATGCTAACTACAATGAGAACACGTAACATACAAACACCTATGTTGTTAAACGACTTTCAAAAAGAGTCTATCGCTCCATTGATAAAAACTCATACCCAACATAATTAAAAAAGTACCTAACCAAATACTAATATTTAAAATTTCATTATTTAAAGCATACCCTAAAAATAACGCGAGCACAGGTGTTACTAACGTAATTAATGACACCTTGCTAACATCAACATGTTTTAAAATATAAAAAAACATAACGAAACCTAATACAGATCCAAATATGCCTAAATAAACAATAGAACCGAGCCCACGCACGCTTACTTCTTCAGGCCAAGCCCCCTGTAACACCAACCATGTTAATAAATATAAAGGCACACTTACCATTAACCCCCCATGAGTTATCTCTAAGGCGGTTAATTTAATATCCAATTTTTTAAACCAAACGCTGCTCCATGAGTGTAATAAAACAGACATGCAAACGCCTGCAACACCTAACGCTGCATTACCATCTAAATTAATGGCTTGACTGAAGATAACGATCAAACCTGCAACTCCAAGTGCAACACCCAATAATTTTGCTGGCGTTAAACTACGCTCATTCAGCCATAAGGCTGCCAAAATCCCTGTAACAATAGGATTTAATCCAAAGATCACCGAAATAAATCCTGAAGAAATATATTGCGAAGCCCAATAAACACTTAACATTGCACCATAAATAGCAATACCCGCGACAAAATAAACTTTACGTGCTGCTTTATCCCATTGCAGACGACGGTTTGATAACAGCATAATTAAGGCGCTACTAAACAATAAACCGATCGACATGCGTGCGGTAACACCAAATAAAAAACCTGCATCGTTACCACTCCACTTAAGTGCAAGCGGAGTAGTTGACCAAATAATAATAACGCCTATGTATGCGAGTGGAACTGACATACCTTCTCTCCATATTTTACAAAAACACCGTAAATCTATTTACTGGTAACCAAAAAAAAGGCCACAGTTTCTTTGAAACTGTGGCCTTTTGAAATATTTTATCTTTGAAAATTTTAATCGATAACTTTTCCTAAAAGCACACAGTTACTATGCCACGCGAGTTTGCATGTCATTCGAATCATTGGCTTCACTGTAGTTATAGAATTTTTCATGGCCGCAAGTCTGCGCCTTGTTTTGCGAAGAGTCAACAATGAAAAGTAAACAATTATTGAATATAAAAATATTGCCACGGTGTAGCGCTTATTTTTTCTAACGTTTGTAGCAAACTTGAAGTGGGAAGGGCTTCGTGTGGATAGATGCCATGTACGCGAATAAAAAACCGGCCACTGCCTGCGGTATTTTTCCAGTCATATTCAGATAAAGGGGTTTCAACATGACATTTATCACAAGCATGTACTAATGTTTTCGGAATGTCTTTCCAGTTAGCATGTCTTTGTCGACAGTGCGGGCAACGCGAAACCGCGTGCTCACTCCCCAAAATAAACGTTTCTTTTTCATACGCAGGGTTAATTTCTATATGACAAAACTCTGTCGATTCTGTTTTCTCTGCGATGGGCTCAAGTTCAATTGCTGGCGCACAGCCCATAAACGTCACCATACTTAAAAATGCCTCACCGATTAAGTAACGCTCACCTGATACCGATTCTGGCGCATTCCATTTTTTCCCCACAAAGCCACTTTCTTGTAATGCCGTGACCAATGCAAAAATATCGGCTGGTGCATATTGCGTATTACTGGCATGAAAAACGAGTTGAGGCATATTGAGTTCTCTATTACATCTAAAAGGACGTTATTATAACGAACCTGAGATGAATGCTTAAATAATATCCTGATTTCATCATGGTTATATAGCCTATTGATTCCTGTTTTTAGCCGCACTTTTTACATAAAACTGCTAGAATGCGCCGGCAGACTAATCACCGATATATGAGTACGAAACCATGAGCAATGACACTTATTCTAAAGAAGAACAAATTCTACAGGTTATGCGCAAAGTCTTAACGGACATCGCCAAAGACACTTACACTCCACCCGATTTAAAACACCCTTTATCTGGCGAGACTATAGAGAGTATTCGTAACTGTTTGAGCTTAATTAGTAGCCGAGAGTCAGAAATAGCTGCAGAAGCAGGAAGAGAAAGCAACATGCGTCCACGCTATGTTGATGAGCCTTCAAGCTCCGTTGTCGTTAAAACAGACTTTTCAAAAAAGAAGGAGTAGCCTTCCCTCCTAGTCATAATGCTGTTCACTTAAGCTCTTACCGACTTACCTGAACGGCAAGATGATTTATCCATACTTTTCACACAAAATCCCTCTATTTTTGCGATTATTCCAGCAAAAAGATCAAATCTGATCTAAATTAACTAAAGACCATAAATTTAAGGCCGTTAAATATTGTAGCCGTCCGAAATGACTCTCTATAGAGCTCGCTCAGGCAGCCTCAAGGAAGGGAAAACTCATGGATAATGATGAGATAGAGCGTTTAATACACGATATAAGCCTTGAGCATGGTGACCTGGACGATGCCATCAAACTAATGGAAATAGCCCCTTTCATTGACCAACTTCAACTCAAACGCATGAAAAAGAGGAAGCTACTTTTGAAAGATGAAATTGCACAGTTAAAAAGTAAACTCATTCCTGATATTGAAGCTTAAGAGCCCCTTTTATGACAAAAAATTCTAATAATGCGGCAAATATAGAGCTCGTTATCGACATAAAAGTAACTACCGATGACGAAAAAGAATATGTACATAAGTCCCAAAGCATTAGCAACCATGGTGTTATTGTCGAACACAATACGGACAATGAAGATCTCAATATTGGAAATACCGTTATTTTACAGGTTTGCGGTGATTTGGGTAATGAAACCCCCTTCCCGGTAAAATCTGAAGTGGTTGATATTACGGATAATGGAGTTGAATTTCGCTTTATACTCTAACTAACGTATATTCCGCGTATGACAAATTTCACTCAAGACAAACAAGAACAACTTCCTGTCCAACCTCCACAAGCAGAACTTTTTATTGCCAGCGGTTGCGCGCACTGCCCGACTGTCATGTCACAACTTAGTGAGCTGCTAAAAGCCGGACAACTCAGTCAATTAAAAATAACCAATATCGCGATCGATAATGAGCGTGCAAGCCAGTTAAACATAAGAAGTGTGCCCTGGTTTTCATTATCTAATTCTTTTTCTTCCATGATTTTTTCCGGTAACTACAATGCAAAAGAAATAACACAGTGGGTGGAAACATCTCAGACAAAAGAAGCCATGGTCAACTATATTGAAGTCTTGCTAAAAGAAGGTAACCTGATGACCGTTGTTCAAGCTATTCAACTTGCACCGCAAACATTTTCAAGTGTCATCGACATGCTTAAAGATGAAGAAACAAGCATTGATCTTCGTATTGGGCTAGATGCCTTACTTGAAAATTTCACCGCATCAGACACCTTAAAACAACAAACACCTGCGCTATTAAAAATGGCATCGGAAGATAATGTAAGGCTACAAATTGATGCATTACATTATTTAGCGTTAACCGCAGACATAAACAATAAAGCCTTTATAAAAGAAAAAACCTTGCATGAAGACAGGCAAATTCAAGAAGCGGCTATTGAAGCTCTGGAAACGCTAGACGATTTACTAACGTAGAAGTTTATTAAATCGATTTTAATGCCGCATTCAATTGATTATTGTCGATGGGATACGACAACTCAGCATGAAAGCTAAAACGGTTACGTAATTTGTCAAACTGATGAGTATATTCCTTTTCGTAAAATATGATCAGCTTCACCTCATGCATCTGCTGAACCACCGCCATTAATGTTTCTAAACTACTGGTTCTATCACGAAAATCCGACTGGAAATTAAACTCTGCAACAATCACATTAGGATTGCTTTTTTTCAGACTGCGCAAAGCTTTACGCATACTGCTTTCAGCTACCACTTGATAGCCATTTTCTTCATACAACTCCCTAAAATCAGGGTAGCCACCGAGCTCAGTAATAGAGAGTAAAACCTTATTATTCACGTTGATTTATCTACCATATACAATTAACCATGCTATCTTTATAGACAGATTTAGCAGAGAAATATTGTATCACGCCAGCAGACACTATATCCTTGGCGACCTAATTATTTGACCACCGAATTTGAACACAATAGCTATATTCTCAGGAGTTATTTATGCCTTACTTTGTTTACAAAATTACCCCCAGCATCAGTAAAATTGTAAAAAACCTCGAGCCAGTGGCAGACTTCGAAAAATTTAAAGAAGCAAAAACTTTTGCTAAAAATAAGCGCCAGGAAGAAAGTGCTGATGAAGGCAATATCTATAAAATCATATTTGCCGAAAACAGCATTGAAGCAGAAGAAAAATTACAAGAACAACGCGAAGAAAGTATTGTGCGTGAGTGGGAAAAGTAATTTAAAAGTAATCGAATAGCCTGAAGATGGATGAAGATAAATACAGAGAAACCTACCGATCGGTTAATCCTCTGCAATGCCCTTTTGAAAAAACCTTAAACTCTCGTCGTTGCCAATGTTCTAAAATGGAGCGAATACATTTAGCAGACCGTGAGTGTGTAGGTTGTTTAGAAAAAGAGGCCTGGCAAAATTGTCGCGACTTTATTGCATTATTAAGAGAAAGCGCAAAATTTGCCCTCAAGCTGCCAGAAGCTGACGGAACACCTTTACCTCACGGTAAAGAAATTAAAGTACAAAACGGCAGCGTACTGGGTTTACAAAAATTACTTCATCCTTCTGATGAAGGCAAACCCAATATTCATGATCTTCTAAAACAAGCATTAACGGAATACCAATCATTTGAGAAGTTACCATTAGATCAATTAATGCAATCGATCGTTAACTTTAAAGCCAGAGAAACACGAAAAGATAAGAAAAAATAATTTTTTGAGGATAACGAAAATCCAAATGACGGCTATGGGTTACTATGCCAATCGTAAGAACAATCAACATGCTGCCTGATTTCAACCAAGCCTTTTAAATCCTTCTCAATAATAATTTTTATCGGAACCTGGTTGTTCAATTTTTTATTATTTTGACGCATCCACATAGTTGCCATATTCGGATTGTGTGGATAAGAAGTCCGCAAGGCATCGGTTATACCGAGAATATGATCCAAACGTTCTTCTACCGCGGCATTAAAAGGGAAAGCAGTATTTTCACGATAACGTCGTAAAGCGCGCGTTGGTGTTTTACCCGGCAAAGCCAAGAGCGAAATAATTTCTTCCGCAGACATCCCCCAACCATCTAAAACAGCCATTATATTCTGGGTGAATGTAACCTGCTCATCTGCTGTCATATTTTTCATGCTATACCTTAATACTGGATAAATAGTCGGCAATTATACAATAGCGACATATTTTTTGCCCGTTAATTGAGACGGATAAAGATGGGAGAAAAGTCAAAATTCATCATACTTTGCTCTGATAAGGCACTGTAAATGACTTTTAAAAATTCTAAATTTTGATCAACATCACGCGCAAAATTGTACATGATATAAACCATACGCTGCTTAAGCTCATGTTGTTCAATATTATTTTTTGTAATAATATCCAGGTAAATTAAGCTTCGTAAAATCGTGATACGAACAAGTAACATTTGAAAATAAGTAAAAGGATCAGGCATACTGACAAACCATTCACGATAAAGGCAATTTATCATATAGCGTGTTAGCGCTTTTTCGATATAAGCTCTATTTTCATTACTTAGGCTACCAGATGTATTTGTAATCAAATTCGATAACTCACTAACTACGTTATCATCAGTGATATTCAGTTTATCGATAATACTTTTATAAAGTTGACTGATATTTTCATTTTCTGCCTGTTGCAATTTTATAGATAAAATAGAATGTACAACAACCATTGTTATAGATGTATCAGGAGTCAAATCTTTTACCACAAGATCTAATTTAGAAACAAACTCGTCATTCGTTACTGATAACAAGATAGAATCTAACTGTTCAGCATCAGAATTTTGACAAGCTCTATGATAAAAAGATGATATTTTGTTCACTAAATTTGCAACAACATATAATCGTGTTTCAAAATCGTGTTTTTCATTAGCGATGATTTTCATCATCGTTTCACGTACAAGCTCAAACTTTTCAAAGTATTCATTATCGTTTTTCGATATTTCACGCTGAATGGGATAATTTTTGCTACGAGGTAGATCTGCTGGTTTAAAACGCTTTATTTTTAGCGGTGTCTTATCATCAATACATTCCCGTACAACTTCAGGGCAAGACAACGCTCCACTTAACTCAATTGTATCCTTACAGCGAGAAATTACTCTGGGAAACATCGTGCAAACATCCCCCATGGGAGCAACACCGTATTTGTCATGAATGGAACAAAGCCCTTTGTCATCCAACATTGCACAATAACCATTCACCCCCATTCGAATAAAGGCGTAATCGTGATCGCTGCTAATAGAATTTTCATTAAGATGAACATACTGCTCAAATAAACTTTTTTCATTATGTTCTTTCGACATAGTATTATTTAGCAGCTCATAATGTTGCCGATCCAACTTAACTTCCCAGTTACGACAACAGGTATCTTCGCAATCACTGCCGAGACAAGAAAAAGAAGAAAAATATGATGGAGTTTTATATGAGAGAGACATTAACTAAATATTATAACCGGGAAGATAAGGTATGCATGTTTTTCATGTTAAAAGAGGATTGTTTTTCACCTCTATCAAAATCAACAAGAATCATACCGCTAAATCTTTTACCTTTATAAAGCTCAACCCTGAAAATATTTGATGATTTATCAACAGAGAAACGAGAAGCTATTTGCTTTCGCTTAACTAACAAACCATTTTCATTACGCGTTCCGATTTTCGAAAAACCTATAATATTAACCCGGTAGTCATTTTCAGCAAGAACCTTAAAATTATTTTTAACGTTTACTGTTTCACCAATACTAATATTTTTAGTCTTACCATCAATCTGCATGCTAACAGAATCTAATCCATAGTCGTATTCAAAATATTGAGGGTTTAGTGATGTTACAGAACGGTTGCCGTATCTAACTTTAATTGTTTTCTTGTTTTTGATAACAGCAATTAGAGGATTGCTTTTTTCATATTCAACAGATCCATGTTTTTTCAAAGGTATATAATTAAGACTTCGTCTTGCTTTATCCATATGAAGATTTATTCTGTTGTTATAGAGCGATATCTTTAGATTGTTGCCAATTTGTTTAGCTACATCACGCCTACTCATTTTGAAATTGCGTTGGAACTCAATACCCAGTTCTTTCATAAAGCCTTCAACAGCTAAAAGATGATAATACGCTCTCTCATGCGTTAAAAAACTTTTACTCGCTTCAACGGCAAATGCGGGCTGACTGTTTTTAATTGCAAAATAGGTAAGTGATTTTTCCATTTCAACATCACCTTTTTCTGTTTCAGTGTTTTTCACATAAAAATATTTACTTTTATTAACAAGGTGCGCATTCACATGCTGCTGCACACTTCCAGCAATCTTTGATAAACCTCCGTAGTTTTCAGACTCAATATTTTCTTGATCAATGATTATACTTTGCCCCCAGCGATTTGGGTTATGCATCCTGTTGATATACTCTTTTTTATAAAAGCCACTACCATCATGTAAATTTACAACAATATCGACATCTTTATTTAAAATGATTTTTTTGATTTTTTGAACCTCATCAAACTCCGGATCATTTTTAGAAAGAACATTAAATTTTCTATTCATATCACCATGAATACCACGGCTTCGTTTTATAATGCTGGCAAAATTAAGGTTGGGTACAACCCATACATTTCCACGATTAACTTTATAATTGGTCACTAACATTGATGCAGCAGTAAAACCACCGGGTTCATCACCCTGTATCCCGCCGATGACTAATAATGTTGGCCCCGCTTTTTCTGATTCAAGCTTGTGCAGTGAAAAACGTAAAGGTTCAGCCAAGCTCATCTGACTAACCAAAAGGGACAAAATAATTAAAAATAATTTACTTCGCATGTTATACAACCTTAATGTGCCAGGGTTCATAACGAACACCAACCTGGTTATCCTGCGTATAGCGAAGATCAACGTACTTAAGTTCAATTAATTTTTTATATTCATCGGTCGATGCAAATTTAGAGGTAAAGTTAAATTTACCAAAACCTTTCTTGCCAACATCGAAATCGCCAATACCATGGTATGAGTGCCCTGGTGGTGCAAGTGAGCGTGATGCCATAGAAAGATTGCCATTACTTGAGTCAAGCTTTGCTAAAAATAATTGCAATTGTTTAACCACACTACGAACACCAGACGTCAACACAAGATCTGGGCCGACATCTTTTTTAAGCTGATTAAATTTATTTAGCGCATCCCCCTGAAACAGGTAATGCCCGCTACCAGAAATTTTAATTGTTTCTTTTTTATTAATCTCTGAAGTTAAATTCTGAATCACTTTACTGCCATAGAAACCATATTCATTTGCATCAAAAAAGAATAACTCATCGATAAGCTCAATTTCAGCTTTAGTAAATTTCCCAATTTTAGGGAAACGGTGTGCATAAAGAATCATATTATCAAAACTAACAAGGTTAAAATTGGCATAACCTATCGTTTTCTGCACGCGCATGATTCTTTTGAGGGCACTCTGAAATACTTTAATTTTTTCTTGCGGTAAAAATATATCCTCTAAAAAAGTATTATCGAAGTTAACCGTTTTATTTAAGTTATCTTTTACCGCTGATTCACTCTCAATATGAATAGGAACAGGCCTAACTTCAGTTTTAAGCAATATTTCATTATTTGCAGCGAGATCGTTTTTCAGAGGATTTTGTTGCTTTTCCGAATTAGCGATAAACTTGTCATCTCGTACCAGAATAACCGTCGTAGCAACCGCTATCGAGGCAATGCCCATTTTTATCGCTTTTCTTTTGTTAAAATCCAGTTCCATAATTATTCCAAACAAACCCTTACCGCAAGTAAGGCATTATCAAGCTACAGAAAACTTTTTCCTGCTAAATAATGCATTTATCAATATAAGTATTACACTTTAATTAATATCTCATATATGCAACAACTAAACCATAGTTTGAAATATCACTACACATTTATTAACAAATTATAAATAACCAAGGCAGGCTTTAATTTATGTCTAGATTTGTTTCTCTCTCCCGCGCCGCTAAACTCGTTGGCATTTCACGTGGAGCACTACAGAAAAAAATTCACAACCTCGAATTAGAAAGCTTTGAAGGCCAGGTTAATCTCGATGATATCGAAAAAATATACCCTGATGCGCAAATTGAAGATAACCATATTATTGAAGATTTAGAAAAAATAGTGGAGCTGGCACTAAAAAGAGCAAAAGGTGAAAAACTGGCAAAGCTACTCGCACCAGATCCCCATACTCTCGCAGCACGTTTACAGGCTGTCTCCAAGGAATGTTCTCATTCCAAAGATCAGTTTAAACAATTAACATCTCTAATTTCACAGGTACAAGAAAAACTAAGCCTTTTATCCTCCACATCAAACAAACCACATTTATTTGCAGATTTAAACAACTGGATTGATGACACTGTTGAAAAAATACAATCTCCAAGTGTAAAAAATAAATATTTACAGGAAAAAGATACTTTGCTTCGCGTCATGGCGGCACAAGTTCATATTAAAAACACCGGACACGAATATTTTATAGAAGGCAATAACTCAATATTGGAAGCAGGGTTAAGTGCCGGTCTTGCTTTAAATTATGGTTGCAGTAATGGTAACTGTGGAAAATGTAAAGCAAAGCTTATTTCTGGAGAAATAAAAAAAATAAAACCACATGACTATACTTTTTCTGAAAGTGAAAAAAATCAGAATTATTTTTTATGTTGTGCGAATACGGCGATAACAGAAATTGAAATTGAAGCCGATGAAGCCGGCAGTGAAAGTGATATACCACAGCAAAAAATTGTTGCTAAAGTTAAAAAAGTTGAAAATTTATCTAATGAAGTTCTGGTTTTAAATTTAAAAACTCCGCGAACCAACCGTCTACGTTTTCTGGCCGGTCAAAATGTTATTTTAAGCCGTGCAGATTTACCAGCAATCGAAATACCTATCGCGAGTTGTCCGTGTGACGATATGAATATTCAGTTTCATATTCCTTATGATGATACAAACCATTTTATTAATTACGTATCAACCGAGCTAAAAAACTCCGACTCTATTCAAATAGAAGGGCCAACGGGTTCTTTTGTGCTTGATGAGGACTCAAATAACGCAATCATTTTTATTGCATTTGATACCGGCTTTGCCCCCATTAAAAGTTTAATTGAACATGCTGTTACACTTGAACATGCTGAAAGTATCCATTTATATTGGATACATACTGAAGACAAACCTTATATGCATAACCAATGTCGAGCCTGGGTTGACGCATTGGATAATTTCAATTATCAGCAATATCAAAATGACATGTCTAAGCAACAGATAGATGAAAGCTTGACGAACTTAGTAAATGAACAGTCTAATTTACAGAATAAGAATATATTTATATCCGGACCAGAAAATGCCGTTCAACTCTCTCAAGAAATTTTACTTAAGCATAATGTGGATGAAAAACAAATAAAAACTCAAACACACTAAACGAAAATCAATCTTCATCTTCGCCTATCCAACCTTCAAGCGCGGCCATAATTTTTCGTGCTTGATCTTTACTCGATATATTAAATTTAGACTTAAACTGATATTCGCCATTACGTTTCTGATAACGGCGAATACTGTATTTATCGGGACCAAACTCCCCCTTTGTCCGGTTTAAATCTTGATACTTAAATATAATGGTTGACCAAGCTCCCCGGGTTAAGATTACTTTATCGAGTTCCTTCGATACCAGCTCACCACCATCCTCATAATTCACTGTTAGTTCATCAATTTCCGATGCCATTCCAATTACTCCTAAAAAGCTTCATAATTAAACCGTTCAAATTATAACTAAAATTGTAACTCTGCAACAGCATACCATTACTCGTTATAGTGAGTAGTAACACAATAAGGAATTAACAAATGCGCATATTACATACTATGCTTCGTGTGGTTGATTTAAATAAATCAATTGACTTTTATACTTCCGTATTAGGCATGAAATTGTTACGACAAAAAGATTACCCCGATGGAAAATTCACTCTGGCTTTTGTCGGCTACGGTGATGAAGCCAATGAAAGCGTGATTGAATTAACTCATAACTGGGATACAAAAAACTACGAAAAAGGAAATGCTTTTGGTCATATCGCTATCGAGGTCGATGATGTCTATCAGGCCTGTGAAGAAATGAAAAAAACAGGTGGGAAAATCATACGCAATGCTGGTCCGATGAATGCAGGGAAGACCATTATTGCTTTTGTTGAAGATCCTGATGGATATGAAATTGAACTTATTGGAAAAAAATCTTAATCCGTAAATTTCATTAAAAAATACGTGCAATAGACAATATGGTGGCACAAGGCTTGGCCTTGCCGTAATCAAACATTTCACTGTTCTAATGAAAGGCTCGATTTCAGTCTCAAGCGAACCCAACATAGGCACAACATTCACCGTAAAACGCCCATATTAAGGGTGCAAAATGCAGTAGTTAACAATTCTTAACATCTTAAACTACCCTTTTATCAAACCCATAATATTAATATGCTATTGTGATGGCATACTTTAAATATTGGTGCTGCTTATGGCATATACAAATATATGGAAAACTAATGGTTTACATCGAAAATTTACTGGCGCAATTACAGGCGATGAATTTTTAGAGTCAAACTTTGAGTTACATGCGAATCCTAAGTACCACAAAATTGACTATGTGATAGATGACTTCACCGACATTACTTCATGCGCAATCGATCGCAGCCACCTGGAAGTCATCGCCAAAACCAATGACATTATTGCCATGACTAAGGGGACACTGAAAATAGCTTTAGCCGTTGTTGGTGATGAGGCGATTGCACTCGCTCATTCTTACAAAAAAATTACCGAAAATAGTCGTTTTCAATGTGAAGTATTTCTCAGCTTAAATGAAGCACTTGACTGGGTTAAATAACGATACACACCTCTAAGTAGAGTTTTACTTCTTTCTTATTTCCTGTAAGGTCAAAACTCATTATCAAAGGATTGGAATAATGAGTAAATCTCTCGAGGCTGTTTTTTCTCCACACAAATTTACACCATACATTATTGCCCAAAATATGGACTTTGATGAGTTATGGAAAACAAACCAGGGCTTACTTTTTTCGAGCATGGCGCACATCGCATATTTTAAAAAAGATAAAGCAGCTGTTTTTTTAAAGCAACTTAAAGCAACTTAAAGCAACTTAAAGCAACTTAAAGCAACTTAAAGCAAGCTCATTTTATTTTTATGACTATAACGGTGCACAAGCTTTCTTAGCTATTTGGCAAGACAAAGCCATTTTATCTTTTCGTGGAACTCAATCATTAGAAGCACAAAAAAATAAATGGCCCAAGTTAGGACTTTATCGTAGGCTAAAAATTAAATTTACTCATCATCTTTGGTTGGACGCGCAATCCTCTTTTTTATAAATAACGATATTCTCGCAGTTCTAAAATTAATCCCAATAACATTCGACCACTATGATGATGTAATGATACATAGTGGGTTTCTTGAGGAACTGAATAAACTGTGGCCAAAAATTAAAAGAGATATACAACAGCACGTTGGTGATCGACCTATATCGGCAACCGGGCATAGCTTAGGTGCTGCAATATCAACCTTAGCTGCCATGCGCTACCCTTTTGAAGACGTTATAACCTTTGGAGAACCAAGAGTGGGGAGTAAGATAGGTATAGCTTTTAAAGCAAAAAATCATTTACATTATGTTAATGGAAAAGATCCTGTTCCTACTGTACCCCCCGAATTTATTTTTGATTATAAGCATCACGGCGTAGAAAAAAATATTTTAGTTAAAGATGGAGAAGCCGATGTTCGTTTTGAACACTCTATTGTTTTTTATTCTGAAAACTTACTTTAATAT
>Ga0316207_10003671_pt1 | contig 14038 bp, 15 predicted proteins | sample 6weekpyrite_MG_FD_204943 | JGI IMG/M metagenome (GOLD analysis project Ga0316207, IMG submission 204943) | Microbial mat bacterial communities from mineral coupon in-situ incubated in ocean water Damariscotta River, Maine, United States -... | ecosystem: Environmental > Aquatic > Marine >... | reverse complement strand
TGTTGAGTTTTTTTATGATATGTATTTACGCGCCTATGCAATATGGTTAAGGAAATTTTTATATAGATCCTTTCTATCGCATGAATAATCGAACTATAAGAAACTATCTTTCTCATCATCGATACAGGTTCCCTAGAGGCTACTGTGTATGATCCCTATCCATACTTTCGCCGGGAAAAAACTCTTGGCAGCCCATGGCGCCCATTTTTCAGACAGCCCGGCTTCCTGAATTTTTCCCAGTGACATGCCCTTGTCCTTCATGGCTTTTACTTCGTTAGATGTGCCGATTAACATATCATGGAAGGCTTGCAGATCTGCTTTATTTGAAAGTGGACCATGACCTGGGATGATCCTGGTCTTGTCATCAACCATGCCAAGAATGGTTTTTACATTCTTCGCCATGGTTAAAACATTGCCGCCATGGACTACATCGACAAACGGGAAGAAGCCTGAGAAGAAATGATCACCCATGTGAACGATATTGGCGTTCTTGAAAAACACCACTGAATCGCCATCGGTATGACCGCCAGGAAAATGCACCACCTTGAGTTCTTCGCCATTCACATGAAGTGACATGCGCGTTTCATAAGTGACAGAGGGCAGGGCGTGCTCAGGGTAGGGTTTAGAGACCATCTTGAACAACTTAATCTCCTGAGTGGTCGCGAGTCGCTTCCTGACATTATCATGAGCAACAATCTGTGCATGATGTCCCAGTGCATGGTTGCCCTGGGTGTGATCACCGTGCCAATGTGTATTGATAAGGTAATTCAGTTTTTCTGCGCCACCGTGTTTAGCCAGTTCCGCCTTAAGTGCGTCTGACATCACCTTGTAGTCAGCATCAATCAGCAATAGACCATCCTTGCCTTTAATTAATCCAAGGTTGCCACCCTTGCCCTGTAGCATAAATATATTGTCAGTCAGTTGGGTTGAACTGAATGACGGTGATTTTTTGTGGTGATTTTCTGCCTGGGCCAATGTTGGTACAACAATGACTAGCGCAGCAAGCAGCGAAACCAGGTTTTTCATATATTTATCCATTTTTATAATTCCTCGGTAGTGATGATGTCTTGTTGTCGCGAGAAAATGTCAATCTTTCTGAAAGGCCAATAATATTATATAGAGTGTAAACTTTGTTGCCACAACTATGTCAAACTTCTGTATCCTTCAAGGTCAGTTATGCAAGCTATTGTATCTATTTCAAATGTTTCCAAGACTTACGCCACGGGCTTCCAGGCCCTGAGCGACGTCAGTCTGGATATTGCGCCCGGTGAAATACTGGCCTTGCTTGGCCCGAATGGGGCCGGTAAAACCACCTTGATCTCTATTATCTGTGGCATCGTCAATGCCAGTTCTGGCTCAGTGACGATCGATGGTCACGATAATGTGTCAGATTACCGTGCAGCAAGAAAATTGATTGGCCTGGTTCCACAGGAACTGACATTGGGATCATTCGATACGGTTTGGAATACACTGAGTTTTAGTCGGGGTTTGTTTGGCAAGAAACCCGATCCAGCCTATCTTGAGCAACTGCTAAAAGATCTTTCTCTTTGGGAAAAGAAAGATAACATTTTGTTAAGCCTGTCAGGTGGAATGAAACGAAGGGTATTAATTGGCAAGGCACTTTCACATGAACCTTCAATCCTGTTTCTTGATGAACCGACAGCGGGTGTGGATGTTGAACTGCGCAAGGATATGTGGGCGCTGGTAAGAGGGTTACGTGAAAGAGGGGTGACGATTATCCTCACAACACACTATATTGAAGAAGCAGAAGAAATTGCTGATCGTGTAGGTGTCATCAATAATGGCGAGTTGCTGGTTGTCGATGATAAATCGGCATTGATGCATAAATTAGGTAAACGGCAATTGACTATTGAACTTGAAGAGTCAATAACAACCATTCCTACCTCGCTTGCAACATGGGCGCTGGAGAAATCGGCCAGCGGAGACCAGCTAACCTATACCTATGACCCACTAAAACCTAAAACAGGTGTTGCAGAACTGCTGCGGGCAATCGATGCTGTTGGTTTATTATTAAAAGATGTCAACACATCACAAAGTTCTTTAGAAGATATCTTCATTGATCTGGTAAACACAAAATAATGAACTTTCAAGCCATTAGGGTTATTTACAAATACGAAATGTTGCGGGCATGGGATACTATTCTGCAAACATTCGCATCACCTGTTATTTCAACAGTACTCTATTTTGTTGTATTTGGTTCAGCGATTGGTTCGCGCATTGATCAGGTTGAAGGTGTTTCATATGGGGCATTTATTGTCCCGGGCCTGATTATGTTGGCATTATTAACGCATAGCATTGCCAACGCCTCATTTGGGATTTTCTTTCCCAAGTTCACGGGTAGCATTTATGAGCTTTTATCGGCACCCATTTCTTTTGTCGAGATAATGATTGGTTATGTTGGTGCGGCTGCCTCTAAATCATTTGTCATAGGGGTTATTATCCTGGCAACCGCAGGATTCTTTGTACCGCTGGATATAGCGCATCCTGGATGGATGCTGCTATTCCTGGTTCTTACTTGTATTACATTTAGCCTGTTTGGTTTTATTATTGGCCTGTGGGCAACTAATTTTGAAAAATTACAACTTATTCCACTGTTAGTCATTACGCCACTGGTGTTTCTTGGTGGTAGTTTTTACACCATTGATATGCTGCCACCCGCCTGGCAGACGGTTACCTTGTTTAATCCTGTTGTTTACCTGATCAGTGGTTTTCGCTGGAGTTTCTTTGAGATATCTGATGTCAGTGTCTGGCTGAGCCTGGGTATGGTGCTGGCATTCCTGGCGATCTGTCTAACGACCGTTTGGTGGATGTTTAAGACGGGATATCGACTGAAACAGTAAATTTTTCAAAAAATCTTTCATTTGTTGCAATCAAAATGACTGTTCATTCGTCCTAGGTAATGACACTTAGTCTAATCAAGGAGATAGTAGAATGGATAATAAAATACTCGTTAAAACAGCTATTCTGAGCATGCTTACCAGTGGTGCCTTACTGGGTACGACAGTTGCCCAGGCGGTGCCCGATCAGCCGTCATACTGGGAAAAATGCAGTGGTATTGCCAAGCAAGGCAAGAATGATTGTGGTTCTCTGAATGGGAAGCATAGTTGTGCAGGGCAGGCGGCGGTCGATAATGATCCAAATGAATGGGTCTATGTACCGCAAGGCACGTGTACAAAAATAGTTGGTGGCAAGGTGGCCAAGGTAAAACCGGCGAAGAAATAATGTCGCCTCAACGGGTTCAATTAGAATATGACACGGTAGGCACTCGTGGGCCGATCTCGCGATGCGGGGTCGGTTTACGTGAACCGCATTTGGAACATATTCTTAAAACAAAACCTGACGTAGCATGGTTCGAACTGCTCACGGATAATTACTTACAGCCTAATGGGCCACTTTGGCGACAAATAGATCGGGTTCGTGGTAATTACTCCATGACCTTTCACGGGGTAGGCATGTCGCTGGGTTCTGTCGAACCATTAGATAACACCTATTTAGAAAATCTAGGCCAGTTGATGAAACGTTTTGAGCCTGCCTGGGTGTCAGATCATATTGCTTTTACTCATATCGGTGAAAAGTATTTTCATGATTTGTTGCCAGTGCCCTATAACGATGAGGCCCTGGAGCATCTGACACAACGTATTTTGCAGGTTCAGGATAGTCTGGGCTCCAGCTTGGTGGTCGAGAATGTATCAAGCTATTTGCAGTACCAGGATTCAACCATTGCAGAGGCTGAATTTATTTCAGAACTACTATCACGGACAGACTGTCGTTTATTGCTGGATGTTAATAATGTCTATGTAAACTCAATTAACCACGGATTTAATGCCCGTGATTACCTGGCAAACATACCCTATGAAAAAGTCGTCGAAATTCACCTGGGTGGATATGATGATCGTGGTGACTATTTACTAGATGCGCATAATAATATGGTGACACCACCTGTCTGGCAGCTGTATGCCGAGGTGATGCAATTCAATCATGATATCCCAACGTTGATTGAATGGGATAATGATTTACCTGATTTTGAGGTATTACAGGATCAAGCAACACTAGCAAATGATATCGCTAGCCAACCAAGCAGTATTTTAATTGGTAAAAGCGTATGAATCTGCATCAATGCGAGAAGATTTTTACGGATGCTTTACGACCAGGAGCAAGTGAGGAAGTATTCTCAAATGCTTGTAGCATGTTGGTACAACAAGGAAGCCTTCCACCTCAACAACGCTTACTCATTTACCGGCATAATATCTCAGGAGGATTTATTAATGCCCTGTCTGCTACTTTTGTAGTATGTCGACAAGTTTTGGGTCAGGCCTGTTTTTCAACCATGGCGCGAGATTATGCGTGGAATAGAGTACATCAATCTGGAGATCTGAATGAATTAGGAAGGGACTTCCCCGACTATCTACAAGCAGAGATTGATATAAGGATTGAATTTGTTGATGTTGCCTACCTTGCTGATTTGGCAAGATTAGAATGGTTCATAGAGCAGTCAGCCCAGGCTGATGATAGTGGTTCTGTGAACATGATTGGTGTCAATATGGTTGAGCACAGCGAGACAGCTGGACTCTACCCGGTCATGAACCCTTCCTTGAGGCTACTGGCTACTGATTATCCGGTGCTTGAAATATGGCAGGCACATCGTCAACCCGGTGGTGTATCACATATACAGGGTTTGGATGAACGCGCCTACCTGTGTGTCTGTCGTGATAGATATGACGATGTTATTATTAAGCTCATTAGCAAAGAATTGTTTAGTTTCATGTCAGCAATGGTTGAGGGGGCTTCATTAGAACACCTGGTTTCTATAGCAGCTTCTGAGGCACCACAAATCATTCATTACGCAATGCAACAGGAATGGTTGCAGGGCTTTAAGAACTAATGGAAAGTAAGAATGACTTTTACGGATGAACATTTACAGCAGTTCTATCGTTATGGTATTAGCTTGTCGCAAAATGAAGCGCAGGCATATGACCTGCTGCAAGACGCCTTAGAATCATACCTGAAAAGCCCACCTGTAAATGATGCGGCGAGTATGGGGTATATTCGCAGCATTATGCGTAATCGCTACATTGATCAATACCGACATCGTAATCGCTTCCCTGAAGAAGGTTTGGATAACATTGAAGAAACACTTGGTATCGATGCACGATTACTCGAGGACATCGTGGTGACTGCGCAGCAGCTGGATGAAGTATGGCAACAACTCAGCACCAGTGAACGTGAGATTATTTTTTTATGGGCAGTCGAAGATATGAGTGCAAATGACATTGCAAATGAACTGGATATGCCCCGAGGTTCTGTTCTATCTAAAATATATCGTTTACGGAATAGAATGAATGATAATGCAAGCGCTGCAAACGAGGAGGTCGCATTATGAAATCTACATCCTCACAATCGAGCCTGAAGCAGGCTGTGAATAGAAAACTTGATGAACACCAGCTATCAGGTGAGCAGTTAAATGATTTGCATAAACTGCTAAACGATTCACAAACAAATACAGAGACTGCTGGTAAACAGCGCCCATGGTATCTTGCCGCAGGAGCTGCGATGGTGGCAATGATAGCCATTTTGGTAGTTGTTTTTGTCCCGCAGCAGTCGCTTAATATGCCACAGTTGATCGCGAATGAGGTTGTCCGTAATCATCTTAAGTTGAAGCCATTAGAGGTATCAACGAATTCGCTGGAAGAAATTCGCAGTCATTTTGATAAATTAAAATTTTCTCCAATTAGTAGCCTGAACATTACTGATGCCAGCAGCTTGATAGGAGGGCGGTATTGTTCATTACAAGGGTACAAGGCAGCCCAGTTAAGAATAGTGAGCTCAGGCTCAGGCAAGCTTGATACGGTTTACCAGGCACCTTATGTGCTCGATACTTTCGGCAAACTGCCCGATATTGCTAATGATGATAGTCCATTAGTCGTTTATGAGCGTGGTATCAAGGTCACGATATGGGTAGAAAAAGGAATCCTGTTTGCGCGCACGCATATGGAGGCTACGCAGTAAACGTTGCTTAAGTGAACCTTGTGCTTTCTTTAACTAAGTTTTTAGTTATCGAATTTCTTCGTTATGGTATTTCTTATGAAGAATGACAGGCCGTATAAGTGCATAACCCTTTAGTTGCCAGTGAGCCAGCTCGGGCATGGCTGACGGAACGACATCGATAAAGTCGTGAAAATCATTCACCGTATAGTCGAAATCCTTTGCTGCCAGTGCGCAGACTTTGAATTCAACACCTAGATCGGCGTAATAACGCATCCGCTCAACAGCCTCTTTATACTTGTCATAGTTCTTTTTTGCTACGGTGACAATTTCCGTACCGTGAATAACAACCTTTATTTCATTTTCATCAATACCAATGTCATAGGGCGACTCGCTCAGAGGGTTAATGTGTGAACGCAGCCAGAATAATGCGCTGTTAATTTCGCCTGGATCATCAAAGTAGAATTCATAGACTACTTTTTGTGCTGTATAGGGAGTTTGAACAAGATCCGCCTGTATGTTGGGAGTCACAAGAATGAAGATAAAACCGAGTATGAATATAATGCGCGACATAATAACCTCCTTTGTACAAAAACAAATTCGGTGGTGATTAGTACAATTATAGACTTGTTTCAGGCTAAGAACTGACAGAGTTTGTCAGGGTATAGTCTTAAATTCCACGCAATTTGACTATAGCCGTGGTGAGAATATTGCTAGTCATTCGTATCAGCACGGTGCCAATAGTGATATAGGCAAAAAAGAATACTGGCATGTTATATGTGATTTTATTGTTAACCACATGCACTAAAATACAGGTAGTCCTTATGCAGTGACGAGTTCAACCCAGAAGGTACTGCCCTTGCCAGGAGTGCTGTTGACCCCGATGCGACCATTCATTGATTCGATTAGCTCTTTCGTAACCATTAGGCCAATCCCAGCACCTTCGATTTCTTTTGGTTTGCCTAGTCGTTCAAATGGCTGAAATAATCGTTCAAGATCATTATTACTTATGCCGACACCGGTGTCACTGATGTTGATGCGTGTCATGTTTTGTTTGGGCGATATCGCGATAAGTACATCGCCGCCGTCCGTGTTGTATTTTATGGCATTAGAAATCAGGTTGAGAAAAATCTGTAGCAAACGTACTGCATCTGCATGCACATAACATTCAACCTTATTGGTTGCCTGGTTGCTAATATGAACGTTGTGCTTTTCGGCCATGTTTTTGGAAAGAGATACTGATTCTCTCAAAACCTGGCACACATCGACTTTTTGGATGTTGAGGTTGATGTTTCCCGATTCAATTGCACTGAGATCCAGGATTTCGTTTACCAGGTGGAGTAAATGAGTGCTTGCCAGGTTGATTTCTGTAACATTAGACTTTTGTTGTTTGCTAAGCGTAGATTCGAGATCCATTTCGAGTAGTTGACCAAAGCCCATGATGGCATTAAGGGGGGTGCGAAGCTCGTGGCTTACGGTCGAGAGAAACTCTGTTTTCATTTCATTAATGCGTTCGGCATCCATTCTCTTTCGTTGCTGAGCAGCGAGTAGTCGTTTATAGATAAATAACATGATGAGCGAGAATGTGACAATTAAGGCCATTACGATAAAAACCCGAAAAACATTTCGCTTTTCGAGGGCTAATATCTCTTCAGTTGTTTCCTTGATGTGTTCAGTAATAGAAAGGTCATATTGATTTAATAGCAGCAGCATTTGGTCGCTGATAGGATTGAGGTTTTCCTCCAGGTAACGTAAGTCCCGGCGCCAGCGTTTGCCCATGTGAATATTTAATACCAGGGGCAGCGATTTAATCCAGGCTTTCTGGCCTTCATCTACATCTTGCAATATGGCTTGCACGTCAAGCGTAAATTGGTCGGTGTTATTTATAATTTCATTCCATTGCTTTACGAATTGCTCAACATGAAGAAGGGTAGACTGTTCTGTTCGAGAACTTCTTAACAATAATAGAGCACGAAATTCAGTTATAATTCGCAGCCAGCGACTTTGTGCTGCCTGAAGCGGTATGATCAAATCATGCTGTATGGGCTCATCTTGAGAAAGTATCTCAATGGCATTCCCCATGCCAGATATGACGCGATAGTGTTGAGAAGATTGACGGATGTTTGATGTGACAACGCCTTCAACGACACCACGGAAATCCTGCCGTATGGTACGAAGAGGTGGAAGCTTGCTGATGTATTCACCTATTTTTGACTCTATTTCGTTGACGAGTTCATTTTGAGAATGCAGATCGTGGCTATGATCATGTGCATGTTCACTAGTGTGGTGTAGTTTCCCAGCGCGGACTAAAAGCTTGTTGGTTTGTTCGGTGGCGGTATTCCACGTTTCCTCACTGCCGAGAAACATGAAGTTCATGATGGCCGCGAGCGTTTTATCATATTCAATCTGGAGATCACGGCTAGCGTTTAGATGCTCGTTTGCCGTTCTAAGGTGACTATAACCTTCGGATGTTTCACCAACAGATAAAAGCAGGTTTACTGAAAGTGTCAGCCCGGTAATAATAATCACCATAAAGATAATCATGCGCTTATCTCTGAAGCGGATACGATTAGTGCTAAAGGCTGTATTGTCATCTAACGGCATGGTTTTAATGTGTATTTACTACTAGAGTATTCCTTGTGTCCACAGATTTAATCGTATAGGTATCATAGTATATGTATGCTAGTTTAAAAGCATCTTAAACCCTTGATTCAGCATGGTTTCATGGAGGTTTTCGAATAGGAACGTCTTGTACGGAGAGATAAATGTCGTTTATCAACAAGCTAGTGTTTGTCATGCTGCTGTTTTGTTCAGCCTCTGCCTCGGCTGAGTTGTACAAGTGGACAGATGAACAGGGGAATATTCATTTTTCTGATACCAAGCCAGGGACTACTGAGCCTGCTGGTGTCGAGGGATTACCTGTGCCACATGTGGCAGAAAATGCGCGTGATGCCAGTGGCACATCTTATGCTCGCGTTGAGAGGCCGATAAAGAATCCATACACATTATCACGCAGTATTGAGCTATCAAAGGTGAGTATTGATAGGGAAAAAATACTCACTGATGCATCGCAGAGAGGAGATCATAGCGGTAATAGGTGTAAGGTAGGCATACATAATTTTATCGCAACCAATAAGCGGTTTACGAAAACAAAAAATGCAATCAAGGTTTACTTTAATCATACTGCCAGAAAACTAGGTTACAAGGTGGCAGAAAAAAAACAACTATCTTTTTTTTCCCTGTTTGATGGTGGCAACAACAGTGATGCTGATTTGAGCTTAGTGGTTAAGCTGAATGATATCCAGACAAATAGCTGTGTTAAAAAATTTATTGCTGTCACTAAACATAGCTTATCGACATATCACCAGGCAGCCTGGACGTTGTATGACAATAAAAACGGTGAGATCATTTTTAATGGAATAACTAAAGGGTACAGTAATCACCTTTATCATTCATCCAGGGTTTATAAAAATGGTATTGACGAGAACGATGATAGGAGTATTCAGAATATGATTGCCAATCTTTTTGCAGACAAGGAATTTGTCGAAAAATTTGCTCAATAAAAAATATGCGGACAGCATTAGGGCTGCCCGCATAACTATCTTATTTTTTAGTCGTCATCATGACCACGTTTGTGGCCTTTACTGATTTCAATATTACGGCAGCGGCCAGTACTTCGAGAACGCTCTCCTCGTGTCCTTACAACAGGTTGTCCAGCACCGTTAATAACCGTCTCAAGTGTTCTTGCAAGACGTATTGCTGTAGTTGCAGGAACCACGGCTTTATCATCGGCCGACCATTCAATACGGGTCTGAATAGGACGTCTATTGGTAGGTAGTGCAGCACCGACGAGTTCTTGTGTACGGTATTGAACGGTTTGGAAAGGTTCGATGACGTTATCCCCATTACCTATGACACTGTTGAAAGCAAGGGGTAGTGTTGCGCCATCATAGTCAACAATAACAGTTCCGAGGGCATCGTAAACGGTTAAGCGATTGATACTGACAGGCAGAGAAGAATCAGTATTTCTGATCGTAAAGACCGTACTTTGTGACTCTGTTCCACGGTCACGAACAAAATGGTTGCCACCACAAGAGATTGTGCCACTAACACCGCGAGGTTCATCTGAAGATCCTGCTGATGCAAACATAGGTGTGACAGCCAGTAGTGTTACCAGGCTATGTTTAATAAAGGTCTTACTGGTTACTTTTTTCATTATTGCTCCCCCATACGAATATGGATAAAAATGTACAGATTTATTTTTATCGCTTCCAGAGAGAATCCGGAACGATATTTGTTGGCATTTTATTAGTTAATGCTTGAGTTGATACTAGAGAAGATACCGAAAATTAAATGTAGGAAGTTTCTGTATTCTTATGTAGTACATTTATTCTAACTTTGTAAGCTCCATTGTATAAATATTATCACGCTTATGACGTTCTATCTTGATAGGCAGGAAGTTCTTTTCCGGTAGGCACCAAATGTAGGTAATGCGGTTCTTTTTACCCACCCGGATGCGTTGTAATTTAACTGTTTTGAACCTTCCAGCGGCAGTGGTAATGACTTCTGTAGCTAAAGTCTTGAATTGGTAGGTTTTTAGTCGGCCACCGTCAGCAATTTTATATTGCGGGTTTTTTTCGCCATGCTTGAGATCGTGCATCAGGGCAAGCATATAGCCAAACTTGTCTTGCGTACCATCAGGTATTGTCATTTTCCATGGCTTGTTGCCGACATGGTTGGTTACTGAGTGTTTTTGCCAGTCAAAGATAAGTTGGCTAAACCGATCATCATCGCTGCTATCACGGTATTCATAATTGATCGGTACAATTTGCTTATTTTGCAACAGCCATTGGCTACGTTCAGTGATCACCCCGGGTTTGATAAGACTGGCCAGCCCGGTTGTGTGCATTCGGGCTTCGTAAAGGTACAGGTTGTCTTGCTGTGTCAGTTTGTGGGTGCGTACTCCTATCTCGCTGCCGTTACGGCTGACAGTATACACCGCCGTAAAGGGTTCAAAGCGGTGTTCAGCAAGCAGTAAAGGGCTATTGAAAAGGCAAAGCAGGCTGGCCAGCATTGATATAAGCCAGTTAGCCTGAAATGGTTTATTGTTTTTGCTGAACCTCTGCATAATTTAAACCTGTCGCAGGTAATTCCTTTTGGTCGAAGATCACTTTATTGTTCTTGAGGTGAATTCGCTCTTCAGCATACCACCGAATTGCAAGCGGGTAGATAAGATGTTCCTGCTGCAACACGCGATTTGCTAATATTTTAGCAGTATCATCTGTTTTTATCGGCACCGCGGCTTGTAAAACTATTGGGCCACCATCAACCTCGGTAGTCACAAAGTGAACACTGGCTCCATGTTGTTCGACACCAGATTCAAGCGCGCGTTCATGTGTATTTAGCCCTGGGAAATCGGGCAATAGCGCCGGGTGAATATTAAGCATGCGGCCCATATAATGTTCTACAAAATGACTGGTTAGGATACGCATGAAACCGGCAAGTACGACCAGGTCTGGTTGAAAATGATCAATGCAGTTAATTAATGCCTGGTCAAAGGTTTCTCGATCTTCATATTGCGTGTGATCGACAACAGCGGTTTCGATGTCAGCTAACTGTGCACGCTCCAGGCCTTTTACACCAGGACGATTGCTGATAACGGCGCGAATATGGACTGGGCAATCACCGTTCTGATTCGCATCGATAATGGCCTGCAGGTTGGAACCACTGCCAGAAATTAATATTACTACCGATATGGGTTCTTGCGGTGTGCTAGAGGGCATGCGGCTAACTAGTCAAGGATGACGCAGGGGCTATCAGCACCACCATCAATAATTTCACCAATCTGCACAACCTGCTCGCCTTGCTCTTTAAGCACAGAGATTGCTTTATCTGCATCGGCGGCGGCGACACAAACCACCATGCCAATACCGCAGTTGAAGGTGCGCAACATTTCGAAGTCATCGACGTTACCCTGTTGTTGTAGCCAGTCAAACACGGCAGGTCGTTGCCAGCTTTGGGTGTTAATCCTGGCATCGGCACCTTCAGGTAAAACACGGGGTAGATTTTCGGGTAAACCACCGCCTGTGATGTGCGCCATGGCGTGGACATCAACGTGCTTACACAGCTCGAGTAATGGTTTGACGTACATGCGAGTGGGTGCGAGCAGGGTTTCACCGAGTGGTTGTCCGTTAAGGTCATCGTTTAGTGAGGCACCACTGACTTCAATAATCTTACGTACCAGTGAATAGCCATTTGAATGAGGGCCCGATGAGGCAATACCCAGGATGACATCACCTGAAGCAACTTTGCTGCCATCGATAATCTGGTCACGCTCAACGACGCCGACACAAAAACCCGCCAAATCGTAGTCACCTTCACCATACATCCCCGGCATCTCTGCGGTTTCACCACCGATAAGAGCACAGCCAGCCTGTTCACAGCCAGTGCCAATACCTTTGATAACTTCGCTGGCAGTGTCCAGGTCTAGTTTGCCGGTGGCAAAGTAATCGAGGAAGAACAAGGCCTCAGCACCCTGCACGATCAGGTCGTTGGCACACATAGCCACCAGGTCAATACCGATAGTACTGTGTAAATTCAGATCAATTGCCAGCTTCAACTTGGTGCCTACGCCATCTGTTCCGGAAACCAGAATCGGTTGTTTGTAGTGGCTGGGTATTTCAAACAGGGCGCCAAATCCGCCCAGGCCTTCTACAACGCCACTGCGCTTGGTAGCGGCGGCAATCGGTTTAATACGGTCAATGAGCCGGTTACCAGCATCAATATCGACCCCTGCATCGCGGTAACTCAATGATGTTGGGGAAGATTTTTCGTCGGTCGCGGAAGGTTGGTCTTTCTGATTCACGTCAATGGCTCCAAGGTTCAGACCCAAAATAGGCTGGGTCATTGTTGAGGCGTATGGTATCGGGGCAACAAGGCTAGTGCAATGCATGAAACAGCCCGGGTGCGAGATAGTGAGGAATAGGTATAATTATCATTATGATGAAAATAACAAGATTTATACCTTATATAGTGATGGGTTGCTGGTGTTGGGCATTATCGACTAGCCTGCAGGCGGTCGAGGTTAAAGGTCTCTATGAAGCGGAATTACCAGTCACCAGTCAGGGCCAGGCGGAGCGACGGAGTATTATTCGTTCGGCACTAACCGAAGTATTGGTGAAGATATCAGGTAATGGCCAGATTGCCTTGTCGCCAGGTATCCCTGAAATACTCAGTCGTAGTAGCCAGTTCCTGCAACAATATCGCTATCGTAGTGAAACCTTGACACCCGATCCTGTGACTGGGGTTGGCCAAATAAAGCAGTATCTATTGGTTCGCTTTGATCAAAACTCGCTTGAAAATGCCATGCGTAGTATTGAGGTTCCTATCTGGGGGCGCAGCCGGCCCAGCACCCTGGCCTGGGTGGTGGTTGAACAGGCAGGTCGGCGACAATTATTGACTAGCAGCGAAGAGTCAACTTTTACCGACCTGGTGCTTGAGCAATCAAAACGACGCGGTATCCCGATGACGTTGCCATTGTATGATCTTGAGGATCAGCAACGGCTTAAAATGACTGACGTGCTCGGTGGTTTCCAGGATGCAATTCTTAATGCTTCCCAGCGCTATGCTGCTGATGCGGTGTTAGTTGGTCAACTCCGTGACATAGGTCAAAATCGCTGGGAAGGGCGTTGGACGCTTCATCTTGCTGGTCTCCAATATAATTGGTCAGAGCAGGGAGATTTTGCAGCAGTGGTTGATTTTGGCATTGAAGGTACGACGTCAACACTGGCAACAAATTTTGTTCGTGCAGCAACAAATAATCCCGGCGATATTATGGTGTTGGTGACCGATATTTTTAACCTTGACGATTATGCCCGTAGTGACCGTTTCCTTGCTGGTCTTGATGGTGTCATTCGTGTTGAGCCAGGCAAGATTGAGAAAGAGAGTATTTTATTCAAGCTTAAAATTCGCGGCGATCAGCAAAGCCTGCTTCAGGCAGTGCGCCTGAGTAGTCAAAATATATTGGCGGTTGCCA
>Ga0316207_10003670_pt1 | contig 14038 bp, 11 predicted proteins | sample 6weekpyrite_MG_FD_204943 | JGI IMG/M metagenome (GOLD analysis project Ga0316207, IMG submission 204943) | Microbial mat bacterial communities from mineral coupon in-situ incubated in ocean water Damariscotta River, Maine, United States -... | ecosystem: Environmental > Aquatic > Marine >... | reverse complement strand
CTTTATCATAGTAAACGTCAACAATGGATGGATATTCAAGAACCTGATGACTTTAAACCAAAAATTGAAAAGCTCGAAGACCTGACTAATCGCTTCGCGCAGTTATTTATATAGTATATACAAGAAAAGGGAATATTAAATGTTTAAAAACTGGAAACTAATGAGTTGGCCACTTGCCTTTTTGACCTATGGCTTATGGGCAATCTATTTAGCCTCACGTAATAAGGGGATCAATACTACTCAAGCCCTAGGTGGAAGTATAGCCGCATTATCTGCCTTGGGTATAACCTTGTTCTTAAGTTCAAGTGCATATACCAATATGCAGGCATCAATTACAACTGAAACAATAAAAGAAGCCAGCACAAGTACAAAAGTAGTAAAAACCAAACCTGAGCCTGCTAAAAAAGTAAAAACTGATACAAAACAAGTTATAGCTAAGACAGCACCAGTAACTAAAGTAGTGGAACCAAAAGCAAAAAAGGCAGTAGCACAAAAACCAGCTCCTACCATTACTACAAAAGAAGTTGTTCAAACAAAGCCAGTAAAAAAAGCAGTTGCGCCTAAAGAAAAGAAACGTGTCGTAAAGAAAACTGTCAAAACGACTCCAGTAAAAACTGTGAAAAAAACACAGCCTGCTAAAGTAGAAAAAATGGATGAGGAAAAATACCAACGTTTTAAAGCCTACGCTGAAAGCCAAGCAACTAATATGGAAAAGTTAAAAAAACTTCAAAAGAAGTATCCAAAGATGTTTGCTAGACTATTAAAAGAAAAGCAATAAAAATAATCAAGGTACAGGATCAGACCTTACCTTGAAGACTCCATTACAATTCCTATTGATCTGCTCTATAGGACTTTATCAAAATAGTTTAAAATCAAAACATCTCACACAACGTTATAAATATGTTTTATTGTTTTATAAAGATTAGAAGTTTTTTAAAGACAATTCAAGTGTAAGAGGCCTTTTAGAGGCAATTACCAGCTCTTTAAACATAAGAGGCTAAGGATTACCCTCAAATCTTCATAAGAACCTTAGTCTACCTCGTAGAACTTCTCTAAACAGAGTTTAAAATTCGAACATCTCACACAACGTGCATGCAGTTGTTTTTCTTTTTCTATAGAGATTGAGTAAGAGTTTTTAAAAGAGATAGCCCAAGCATGCGGAGCATTCCAGGCATAGGTAGTAGAAGTCCAATAATATCTAGGCTTGTAATAGATAAAACCTTTTTGTATCATGCGTCCCTCTTTTCTTGAGGTATCTACGATACTGGAAAGTTCTTGTTCACTGGGTAACCACCAGTCATCAAAGCCCCCATCATCTAATTCTTCACAATACTCTTTTGCCTCAAGCCATGTATGCAAGGTCCCCTTGTTTTCAGGAACATCTTGCCACATTAAATAGGTATTTTCATCTATACGTACCTCTGCATAAACAAAGACCGCACTTAAGCAAAAAAGACAAAAGCTCTTAAGCATTGTTTTTAAAACTTCGCACTCAGACTAAGGGTGTATGAACGTCCTGTTTTAAAGATAAGGGTTGTTTGCCCTCCTTGTTGCCATTCAGTATCACCATCTAATAGATTCTTCGCCTTAAACGTCACCGCAAGGTTTGTGTTTAAGGTATTGGATTTAAATTTTTCAATCCAGGTAAAATCAAGTAAACTAGGTGGGATCTCATAATCATCCAGACCTAAGATAACATCCCCATTTTTAATAGCAACACGCATTAGTCTCTCATCCATCCAGTTGTAAGCAAGGGTTACTGTACGTGTTCCGATATCCTCATAAGCTAATGCAAGGTTGACCACATTAGGAGAAAGCCCCTGCAAATCTCTGTCAGAAGAGACAAGGGTTGCTTCTTGTTCTGCTGACAACGTCACTTCAGATTCAATATGCGTGTAGTTACCTGAAAATATAAAGTTATCTAAGTAAGATGAAATAAACCCAAGGTGATTATACCAAGAAACTTCTACCCCATATAACTCTGCTGATTCAGCATTATGAAAAGAGAAACGCGGGATTGTTCCTGTTGTATCCGTTCTCGTATCTTCAATAGGGTTGTCCATATCCTTATAAAACCCTGCTATACTAACTAAGTCTGTTGTATTTAGATAATACTCATAACGTGCATCATAATTCGTAATATCCGTCTCTTTCAATAATGGGTTACCCGCCACCTTGGCCAAATAGACCGGGTGAATAAATTCAGAAGGTACAAACTCTCTAAAATCTGGATATACATAAGTTTCAGAATACGCAAGTCTAAATTGGCTGTCTTCTGTTAATGCATATTTAATTGTTGCACTTGGAAGATCTTTTGTAAATTCTAGTTTATTCTCTTCCGTTACAACGATATTCGCCTCTGTTTCAAATTGATCAACCGTTTGTTCAATATCAACGTGACGTACACCTAAGGTGATATCAAGGGATTCTGTCGGCTTGATCAATGTCTTTAAATACAGCGCTTCTCGTTCAAATTCTGCATCATATTGATCTTTAGGTTGAGACGCTAAATCATATCTAAGATCTGATCCATCAGTGTAATTAATAATATTATTGATCTGCGTTGTTGTCACAGGTTGATTATTACTGATATCACTTCTGACCAAGATCGTCGAGCGTCTAAATTTACGCTCTTTCTTCTCCGACATACCACCAACTTCTACATAATCTTCATCACTCAACATTGGAATATACGAGCGGTTATTCGCGTAAAAACTCCATAGATCATCATCCGTCTCTCTATTATCATAGATAAGCTGACTTTCACGTCTTTTAAATTGATAAGGATCATTCACGTCATTACGAATATAATTATAATTTACATCATTAGGAACATACTCGCTAGCAGTTGCAAGTTCTCCACCAAAATTAAATCTATTTTCAACTAGAAGATCATAATCCAATCCTGCATTCAGCTGATTCACCAGTAGTTCACGTTCTTGCCATTCAAAATAGGTATGCATCTCATCAGAATTGTTTTCTCCAAAGGTACCTCGGATATCACGTGTCTGATCTAGTGTATTCAGTACATATAAAAGGGTATACCCCATATCAAAATTATTAAGTTTATAGCTTGCATTCAAAACCCCACCATGTCGAATGGTAGTCTTAAATAAATCATTACTTTGCGTATTATCTTTATCTTGGATCTCGCCATCTCTCGAAATTATATAATCATTAGATGTATAGTTACGTAGATTAGATTCTGACTTATAGTCATAGGTTGCTAATATATTTAGTTCGTGATCGGGTGAAAAGACAAAACTTGTACCCACTTCCATACCATACTCTTGGCCTACTGGAACTTCATCAATCTTTCTATTAACACTTCTTTGTTGCAATAGATACTGCATATTCTGATCACTAAAAGCCAAATCAGGAGCAGGTGCACCGGCAATAGGTCGCGTGCTATTAACAAAGCTATCTGAAAATGGGCGAAACTCCGTATCATAACCCGTCCAGTCATTATCACCTTTTGCAGAAGAAACAACGCTATCACCTGCGGTGTCATGAGCATTGATACCTACTTTTAATTTCACATAATCTTCATCGGTAGACTTTTTCGTACGCACATTTACATACCCACCACCAAAAGATGATGAGACATCAGCCGAAGCTGTTTTTTGTACTTCAAGACTTCCGATAATACTTGATGGAAACATATCCAAAGGAATGGTTCTTTTAATTGGATTAGGAGAAGGTAAGGACATACTGTTTAATTCAGTCACAGAGTATCTGTCCCCTAAACCACGAATATAAATATCTTTTCCGCCTATTAGTGTCACACCAGAAACTCTTTTAAGAGCAGCCGCTGCATTAGAATCACCCTGTCTCGCCATCTGCTCAGCTCCGACAATATTGGCAATACCTTCATTGTTTTTCACTTCAGCCACCACGGATGCAACCGAACCTTCAACCTGAGGAGCTAAGACCACAAACTCTTCCAGTTCCATAGAAGCCGGTGAAAGTTCATATGACTTGTTCACTGTTTCATTGGCCACAACAGTTAACTTGACAGTTTGTGCTGAAAAATTTGAGTGAATGATTGAAATGGTATGTTCACCTTCTAAAAGATTTAAACTTACACTACCTTTAGCATCTGATTTAACATCGACACTCTCACCCTGTACAAAGATTCGTGCATCTTTTACCGGCTTATCATCTTCTGAGGAAACAAGAGAGATTAATACTGATCCTTGAACCTTTGTGCTTTGATTCTCATCCACAGCAACTTTTTGAGCAACGGGTGTTTCACTGTCTTCAAAGGCAATAGTGTTATCTTCTTCTAAAGAGACAATTAATTGGGACTCTTTATTTTCTTTGACGATAAAAGGTTTTTTTACAAAGGCTTTGGGTATCCCTTTTTCCTTTGCTACCAGTTGCAACTGGTAGGTTCCTACCGGTAGAACTGTGTTTAAATATCCATCTTCATCGGTAAAGAATTCAGCATGGCGGGTATAAGGACTCGGCATATTGATAAGTGCTATCTCAGACTTTTTAAATAGAAGCACCTGCTGCTTAGCCATTGGTTTTCCATCTTTCATCAGATAAAAAGAGAGATTTCCTGTATCAATAGCCCATAATGACGCAACTAAGGTGATTAAAAGTATTACACTTCTCATAACTCGCACTCCCAATGATTATCTTTACACTTTTGCATGTTTTTTCTTAATTCCGTCGCCTTATTAAAAAGGTCAGGACGTGTTAACTGTTTTAACTCAATCTCACATTTCTCATGATCAAGGGTCATATAATAAGAATAAGCCAAGGCATAGCGAATATTCTCATCTTCAATAAGCTCACTACGCTCCAAGGCCTTTCTACTGGCTACAATACGCTCATAAGACCCAAATTCAATGAAAATTGCAATACGTTGCTTTAATTTCTCTTTTGCATCCAACATTTGAGAGTTCTTATATAAGGCCACTATAAACTCATGAGCACGACGCATCATCTCTGCTGCTTCTTTGGTATATTTCTCATCTTCGATTGAGGCTTCATCAAAAAGATCAGCAGCTGCTTGAATCATCTCTTGATCTATATACAGATGGGCTAAAAGTACTGTGATTTCCGCACTTTTTATAAAACGAAGGTTGGCTTCTTCAGCTAACTCAATTGCCTTCTTTGTATCACCACTTTTTCGTAGTGCTGCAATAAATGAAAGCACTGTTTTTTCATTTGGATTCGCATTTTCAAGATAAACCTGGGCATCTTCTAAAGCCGATTGATACAGCTTTAAACTTACCAAGTAAGTAAATCTTTGTTTATAAAAGCTCCACTCTTTTGAAAACCTCTGCATCCCTTGACTCAGTACGCTCAAGGCTTCGTTATACGATTTCAAACGCCAGTTACATTCTGCTTTTAAAGAGATTACAGAGACTTTTTCATCTGCAATAGCCCCGGCACTTTTTATCGCTTCCAAACTCTCTTCATACTTAGCGAGCTTAAAACTGTTTTGTGCAATATATAGGTATAAGGATTTATCCGTACCTTCAATCTCAAGTGCTGATCTAAAAGCCGAATTAGCTTCTTCATAGGAGCTTAGCTTTGTTAGAATCAACCCTTTAATCGTATAATAAAGGCCTTTATCAAGATTTTCATCTTGTGTATCAACTTGTTGTAACTCATCATTAGCTCTATTTACAAATCCATCTCGTAAAAGAAGGCCAGCTAAGGACAAGTGATCGACTTCATCCGAAGTCTCTTTTTCAGCTGCACTTATATTTAACGTTATAAGTATCAGAATAATCAATAATCTTTTCATTTATAATCCTATTGAAGATCAAAGCGAACTTTTTGTTTCGCCCAGACCTTAACTGCTTCGCCCTTATATTGAGCCGGTTTAAATTTCCATGTCTTGACACCTGAAACTGCTACATCATCAAAGACATCTGCTGGCTCAGATTCAAGTACTTTTACTTTTTCAACATTTCCATTTTTATTAATAAGAAGGTTCATTAATACGTAGCCTGAAACACCCAGTTTTCTGGCTCTTTTTGGATAGGCCATAGCCGAACGCTCACTTGGGACAGGAGAAACGTCAACAGAATCTTCTGTCATGACCATATTCTTTCCTATATCACCCAATAATGCATCATCCATATCCATATCTTCACTCATAAAAGCATCTAAACCGGTATCAATCCCTGATAAAGAGCTGTCAATACTCGGGGCAGGCGTACTTCGCTTAGGTTTTGAACGCTGAGTCTTCTTTTTTGGTTTTGGCTTGGGTTTTGGCTTGGGTTTTACCACCTTTTGGGTTGCAAATTCCATACTCTGCTTCTTAGCCTTAGGCTCATTAATGCCGCCTTTTTCATTCATATAAATAACAAGGCCAAAAACAAAAAAGAGGCCAAAGACCATCCAAAGGACAGACTTAAGCTGTTTTGATAAAGTTTTCACCTTAACCAACCTCTTTCTCTGTTGCAACAGCTACATCTTTAGCACCGGCCATTCGACATTGATCAACAACCTCGATTAATTTGTTCACTTCAATGCCATCATCGGTAATGACAAGAACAGATTTTTCAGAAGAGGTACGTAGCATATCACGTACTTTTCCCTGAATTGCCCATGTCTTCACAGGTTGTGCATCTACATAGGTATCACCTGCATTATCGATAAACACACGGATAACCTTTGACGATGCCTTTGATGCTGATGAAGCACCTGGACGGTTAAGATCTAATTTCATATCTTTTACAAAAGTTGAACTCACCATAAAAAAGATCAATAAGATAAAAACCATATCGATCAGTGGCGACATATCTACGCCGATTTCTTGAGACTTACGTTGACGAAAACGCATCTATTCTCCCTTTTCATTTATACAGATTATGTCTTTGATCTGTTCTAGATCCATAATCATTTTATCTGCTCTACGCTGTAGAATATTTCCTATAATAAGACCAGGAACGGCGACAACCAAACCAAGCTGTGTCGTAAAAAGAGCCTGAGATATACCACCAGCAATACCACCACTTTGTGAAAAAAGTGCCGCATCTGCAAGTGAATCAAAGGTCTCGATCATCCCGATTACAGTTCCAAGTAGACCAATTAAAGGTGCCGCTGCAACAATGGTCTTAATCAGACGAGAATACTTAGTAATCTCAACCGTATATTTATTAAAGGCATCCGTAATATACGAACGTGTCAGTGTACAGCGACCCTGCTTCTCTACGATCGCCAGTGCTTCAACAATTGCACCGTCAATCATTCCCTTAGGCTCACTACGAATACCCTCAGAAAACTTTCTAACAAGATTTCTAACACTTGCTTTTGAACCACGATCTAACGTGTAAAATCTATAACCTAGTGCATACCATAAAACCAGTACACTGATAGCCAGTGGCCACATGACGTACCCACCGCTGTTCATATAAGCATTAAACTGTTCAAACCCTAGGATAAAAAACTCCATCTATGACTGCTTGTTATACTCATTGATAAGATGTAAAGCTGAGTGTTCCATGCTATCTTTAATACGTTCTGCCCAACCACTCAATAGATTTCCAAGCATCAATACTGGAATCGCTACGATAAGACCTAATTCAGTTGTTACAAGTGCGATTGAGATACCACCTGAAAGTAGTTTCGGATCACCTGTTCCAAATTCAGTGATGATATCAAAGGTTGCGATCATACCCGTCACCGTACCAAGAAGTCCTAGAAGTGGAGCAACCGCTGCTACAACTAAGATCATTGAACCAAAACGGTCAAGTCTTCCACTTTCATGTAAGATAGACTCAGCTACGATATCTTCAATATGTTCACGATCTCTATCTAGATTACGAATCGTTGCTTTGATAACACGAGCCGTCGAGCCTTTTTGTGTTTTCATATAGTTAAGGGCACTGTCTTTACCTTCACCTAAAAGCTTTTTAAGTGCTGATGCTGCAACATTTTCAGTAGACTTAGAAGCACCTGATAAGAATACAACTCTCAAGGCAACAAGAGCAAGCGCTACTGCACCAAGGATAATGATGATCCATCCGATAATTCCACCCGAATTGATCACGGTAAGAATCGTTTTCTTTTCTGCTGCTTCGATCTCTATGTTCGCATTTTCATACAAAAAGATATTAATCTCTTCACTTGGTGTACCATTGGCTAAGATATTGGCACTCTGAGTTGAACCTTCTTGAGTCCAAACCTTTAACTTACCTGCACCAGCTGGCACTAAGGCTCCAGATATATCATCAGAAACACCATAAGCTGCAATATTTCCCACTCTGATAATACGTCCTGTTTTTTCGCTTCCGTCTTCACCATAAAATTTACCCTTTTCAGTTCTTACTGAAGCTAGAGTAGAGATAAGCGTATTGGCTTCTTCAAATACTGTTTTTAAAGAGGCTTGATAATTGTTTGTGTCAACGTTAATGTCAATACCAAATGGTTTAAGAGAACTTGTTGATTGCATCATTACTGTTTCGATTAATGATGTATCATCTGTTAATACCTGCGCATTTTGACGTACACGGAAAAGTTCGTCTTCAAGCTTTTCACTCATCGCATTTTTCTTAAGTACTACATTTTGTAAAACACCCAATTCACGTTTAGAATCATTAAGCTTTTTATTTTGTGTACTTTTAATCTCTTTAAGACGTTTTGTCAACATCTGCTTTTGTGCTTTTAAATAAGCGAACTCTTTTGCGTATGCACGCTCTAAATCAGTTTGTGTTGCTGCAAAGGCTGATATACTTACTGCTATTAATACTGCTAAAATCTTTTTCATTATTTAGCCTCCGTCATGACAATTGTATTTGGAAGTGTGAAGTAACCCGAACGGATCTGCTTCTTAAACGAGTCAAAAAGTGTCAGAATATGTTCTTGTTCATTTTTAGCGATAGACTCTTTGTAGTACCATCCTGTTGCATCCTTACTTACCTGTCCTACCGTTCCATCAGGCAATTTAAAGAACATCGCAACCGTACCAATACGAGCGACTTCCGCTAAACGGTCTTGTCCGTCAATTGAAATAGTTTGTTTGAAGATTCCATTCTCTTTTGACATACGAATCGCATCACCATAGGCATTCCATGTTAAGGCTAATGCTTTTTGAGGTGTAATCAAATCATTTTGTAATTGTGTTTTGATCTTTTCAATGTCTGCAAGGCGTTCAGGTGTCTTAAATGGTAAAGAGCCCTTGATGTTCGCTTCAAGTAAATTCATTGCGTCTAATAAAAGAGGCTTTAACCCTTCTGTATTTTTACCCGCTTCTTTGATCTCTTTGCGAACATTACCAAGTTCACGTTGGATCTGTTTGATTTTAAGGTCTTCTCTAGCTATTACGGACTCAAGGTCATTCTTCTGACGTAATAAAGATGACATTGATGCCTTATAGGCATCTCTTTCATCTGTGATACTAGCATCGAGCTGTTCAACATCAGCGCGAATTTTCATTAATGACTCTGCCATATTTTGTGTGGATGCAAAAAGTGTAGTTGTACCGATTAGTGTAACTACCGCCATGCTAAGCATTGATTTTCTCATGCGATCTTCCCTTTGGTTTTATATGTTGAAATATTAAGAAAGAGAGATTACTTTAATGTTACTCTTAAGTGACAAATTGATTACATTGAAATAATTATTAATTTTTTTCAACTAATTAAATCATTTTAGTCTCGGATAGAATATTAATTATTTAAGGCTTGAGTTGGGAGATAAGGGTTAAAGAAGATAAGAAAACTCATATGAGCTTTCTTATTGATAGAAGAGTTACGGCTTAAGAAGCAGTACGTCTCTAAAGGCGATATTGTTTGTTTGATCTGTTGTAAATACTTGTTTCGTATTAATATTCGCATCAGATATCGTTGTTACCAATCCAGATACAAAGGTAGGTGCTGTTGTATCATCTTTGATATAGATACCACCTTCATCTGTATTACCTGCTTTGTTGATAACAAAGTTTCTAATCACTGGAGATGTCATAGGAGCGTCTCCACCTGAAGAGATCTCAAAACCTGCATGTGAAGAGGCATCTGTTTGCTGTACAAAGATATTAGTAGCTGTTCCAACATATCCATAATCAAGATCAAAACTATCATCTTGACAGTTAACCATAGTAAGGTTGTTTACATCCACTGTACCACCCCAGATCTCTACCCCGTCATCTGATGAGTTTCCAACATAGACATTGTCTACAATGGTACCTGAACCAACACCTGCAAGAGAAAGACCATTAACTTCTTGATCCGTACTCATTGTTACACCTGAATTCATGATATATACATTACGTAAAACACCTGAATCATCAGCAGCGTTTGAACCACCAAAAGCGAAATCTGGATTTGATTCATCTACTTCATAGAATGCTGATCCACGATTTATCGGCGCATCTCCAAGAACAGTTAAACCACCCCATTGTCCAACATCGTTTGAGGTTGGGTCAGTAAGAGAAGCTTCTGATGTAAAGTAAATTGGTTCAGCATCCGTACCATCTGCAATAATCTGAGAACCCTTAGCGATAACAATAAAGTCATCACCTGAAGAATCACCATATACAACTGTACCCGCTGGCACTGTTAAAACAGCATTGTTCTTAACAGTTACAAGGCCATTTACCTTATATTGTTTTGTCTTATCAAGGGTAAGGTTTGCTGTAATATCACCTGATAACGTTACTGTATCGATGTTATCAAGGTTATATACTGGATAAGAAACCTTAGATAAGGCATCCGCTGCACCAGCTCCTGTTGCTTGAGTAGGTGAGTTAAACAGAACATCTTCAAAAGAGATTGCTGTTGTTTGATCCGCTGAAAATGCTACTTTCGTAAATATACCAGCATCTGCGCCTTGTGTCGCTACCGCACCATTAATAAATGTTGGTGCTGTTGTATCATCTTTGATATAGATACCACCCTCATCACTTCCATCAACCTTTGTGATGGAAAAGTTTGTGATAGTCGGAGAGGTCATAGGCGTGTCTCCACCTGAAGAGATCTCAAAACCTGCATGAGAAGATGCATCTGTTTGAACTACTTTGATATTTGTTGCGTTTCCAACATATCCATAATCAAGGTCAAAACTATCATCTTGGCAGTTGATCATTGTGATGTTTGTAACGTCAACGGTACCACCCCAAATCTCAACACCATCATCAGAAGAGTTAATGACTGTAATATTATCAATAGTCGTACCTGAACCAACACCCGCAAGAGATAGACCGTTAACTTCTTGATCTGTACTCATTGTTACACCTGAGTTTAGAATGTAAACATGTTTAAGTATACCTGAGTCATCAGCAGCATTTGCACCACCAAAAGCGAAATCCGGATTGCTTTCATCTACTTCATAAAAAGGATTGGCACGGTTTGTTGGTGCATCACCTAAGATTGTTAAACCACCCCATTGTCCTACATCTGCTGCTAATGGATCTTTTAATGCTATTTCAGAAGTAAAGATAATTGGTTCTGCTTCTGTACCAATAGCTTCAATTTGAGATCCTTTAGCAATAACAAGATAATCATCACCTGTTGTATCACCAAAAACTACTGCACCTGCTTCAACAATTAGCTTAGCACCATTTTTAACTGTTACTAGACCAGAAAGCTTATATTGCTTACCTTTTTCAAAAAGCGTATCTACTGTGATATCACCAAAAATAGTTACAACATTTGCCTCATCATATGCAGGTACGGGAAGAAATGCTGCGTCATTTGCTTGATGACGTGCAGCTACCTGATCGGCACCTGGACCACTATATACTGTTGGATCAACTACAATTGGTGTAATTGGATCTACCGGATCGACTGGTATATCTGTTCCTCCGCCATCTGAAGGGGGGATAAAACCTGTACTGGCACCGCCGCCGCCTCCACATCCTGATAATGTTAATAAGGCTGTTGCCACCAATGCGCTTAAAGCTATTTTTTGATTATTCATTTTTCTCTCCTAAATTTTTCATTGCCCAAATTATAAAAAATCTTGATTACTGCAATGACTCATCTTCATTACATTTGTGTAACATTGCTCTTTTGCAGATATTACCCTTATGTAACATTTTGATTACATTTTATATTTGTAAATGTAACCTTCTTGCAACATAGTTTACTTATTATTGCCAGCATAAGAACACCTATACTAATGGTATTAAAGTGAAGACTCATACCTTGTATGTTAATAACTCAAGCGTGTAGCGTGGGGGATTTAACCATATAGTATTTGGTTACAAACATCCAAAGTAAAACGAAGGATATAGATGAAAGCACTCATATTAATTGTTGAAGATGACAATGATTTGCTTGAATTACTTGAACATAGGCTTCAAAAAGAGGGTTATGAGACATTAGGATTTGTTAGTACAAAGTATGTTAAAAAAGTCCTTGAAGAAGAGGATATTGACCTTATTTTAATGGATCGAAACTTACCAGATATCGAAGGAAGTGAGTATATTTCTCTATTGAGGGAAAAGGGAATGGACGTACCTGTTATCTTTCTTTCGGCTAAAAACTCTAATGTTCATATTGAAGAAGGATTCTTACGCGGGGGTGACGATTATGTTACTAAACCCTTTGAGATCAAGGAACTTTTGTTACGAATTGAAGCCTTGCTTCGCCGTACTAAAAAAGATATACAAAAAAAGACCGTTAGTTTTAAAGATATCGTCTTAGACCTTAACCTACGTTTGGTGAGTATCAAAGGGATGCCTATCGAACTGACCAAACTTGAATTTGACTTATTACATACCTTTATTGAGAATCAAAACTCAGTACTCAAGCGGGACTTCTTACTTGAACACGTATGGGGAAAAGGTAAGACAACGGAAGAAAGAACGGTTAATGTTGCCGTTAAACGGCTTAAAGAGAAGATCGATGATAATACTGAAACATCGTATATCAAAACGATACGTGGCGTGGGATACACTATTCAGTAGATTTAGACCTCTACGAGCTTCGTTCCCTCTTCAAGAAGATAGGCAATATATCCTCTTACTGCTTCACCTGTAATCTCTTTGATAGCTTTTTTATAAAAATTTACCTGCTTAAGATGTGAAGTAGTATATGACATAGAAGACTTATAATCAATGATAACCCACGCATCCTCTTTTTCAATCAAAAGGTCAATATAGCGTAACTCTTTATTATAAGAGATCGCCTTCTCCTTATGAACACGCCCTTCACTCAAGGATTGAAATCCTTCATCCTCCACAAGAAAACTAATACGTTGTTTAATAGAATCAAACTCAGCCACACTTAAAACCGAACCAAACTTATTTTGAGCAATGCTCAATCCCTTAGCCATAGACTCTTTGTCAAAACTTGGCATCATCTCCAGAGTATAATGCAGGGCCAAACCAAACTCTATGGCCTTGTGATCCTCTTCTTCTATCTTAGCCTGAGAAAGAAGATCCCCTTGGGTTCCATAGTAAAAATCTCTAAAGGCAATAGCAGGACTATGGGGTTTAATACGCTCCGGATGTGGTACCAACTCTAAATTCCCGTAACTTCCTTCACTCAAACTAAGGTCTTCAAACTTGGAGTCCTTAGACTTATGAATTACAAAAAGAGAAGTCTTAGCACGGGTAAAGGCAACATATAAGGCATTAAGTTCATCCTCTTTTGAAAGCCTCTTCTCTTTATCAAGTGCCAAGGAATACTCCTCGTCAAAGCTGGCACGTTTATTCATCCTAAGATAGATATTTTGCAGATTCACACCCTCATACTCATAAATAATGGGACTTTTATCTGAAGAACTACGCCCTAAGCGATCTAAGACGATGACATGTTCATACTCCAGTCCCTTAGACTTATGTACTGTCAGTACCCTTACCCCATTTAGCTCTTTTTGAGCAGCACTTGAATCCAGTCTCTCATACTCATAGATAAAGGCTTCTATATCCTTATAATTAGCAAGCTTCTCTAAAAAACTGAAGATATTCATATCCCCATCATAAAGCTTGTACTTATCGACAACTTTCTTAAGCTGGGTACTCAAATCAACAGAATTAATATCGCAAGGGTAAAGTTTTTCAGGGACCTGTCCTATAAGAGCAAAGAAGTTTCGAGCATAGATAGGCTTGTTAAAATAGGAATATTTC
>Ga0316207_10003668_pt1 | contig 14040 bp, 10 predicted proteins | sample 6weekpyrite_MG_FD_204943 | JGI IMG/M metagenome (GOLD analysis project Ga0316207, IMG submission 204943) | Microbial mat bacterial communities from mineral coupon in-situ incubated in ocean water Damariscotta River, Maine, United States -... | ecosystem: Environmental > Aquatic > Marine >... | reverse complement strand
GACCAATCGGTATCATCTTCGGCGGACAAACCGGCCAGACGTTCTTCATCCATCACATGAGTCACTTCACCTTGCAGCGAAACTGTTGGCGACCAGTAGGTACGCTGATTGGCTTTGAGTTCTCGATGGCTTGCAGCTAATAAGGCCTCCAGGCCTGCCAATTCTGTTGAGGCAGCCACGCCTTCATTCACCATGAAGTCCCCCATGAGTTCAAATGCACGATCGCTGCTTACATAATCAAATAGCTCTTTACGACTAACGATGAGACGGGGATCATCAAGGCTGGCCGGTTCGGCAATGAACGGTTCCTTTAGCGGCCGGTTCAGAAGGCGATTAACGGCATCGTGGGTCTGTTGAAACTGTGCCTGGGCATTGAGCAGGGTCTGGCGTGAAGTAGCCAGCTGGCTCTCCCAGCGATACACCTCAGAGGGATTGGCGACACCGATCTGCTGTCGGTCCCTGGCCAGTTCCAGGTTGGTGCGGCTGAGGTCCATATTTTCGCGGCGGATATGGATAAAGGTTTGCGCCTTGAGCAGGTTGAGGTAGGTGATGGTGGTTTCCTGGATAATATCCAGTTCCAATTGCTGTTTAAGTGCTGCTCGGTTATTTTGCAGATAGCGTTGAATCTCTACGTTGGCATTTACGGCATCGGAGTAGATAAGCTGATTCAGTGTCAGTGCCGCAGAGGTGGATTGCTCGGCAGCTGCACCGCTCATCACCACCGCACTGTCATCATTAAGCCTTGAATAACCAAGCCGGGCATCGAGTTGTGGCCGTAATCCGGCACGGGCCTGCGTCACATCACCCTGCCTGGCTTGCAGTTCCAGTGTTGCCGCACGCAAGTCCAGATTAACAGCGACCGCCTCCTCCGCCACCACTGCCAGCGAGAGTGGCCGTCCTTGTGGTTCGGGTTGTTCATTAAGCAACACCGCTTCGCTAAGGATGTCGAAACGGGGGGAGATTCCGATGGCCCTGGCAGTGGCCATGTTAATGGTCAAGCGCCGTTTGCTCTCCATCGTGACTGGTTGGTTCTTTGCCAACTCACCATGCAGCACACTATGCATGTTCAAAGCATTGCGACGCGCCAATCGCCGCCAGTTAGTGGCGGGGGCCTCGGCCATCAACAAACCCTGCTCCACCAGACCTGCATCGAGCAAGCTATAACTGGGCAACTTTTTATCAATCAGGGTGGCAATGACTCGATTCATGGCATCAGGGCCGAGACGCCCCTGACCTGTCACAACCACGCAGTCGATATCTGGCGGCAAGTGGGCCGCCAGGTTTTCATTTCGTTTTCGTTGCTGAACAAACATCAGCTCAACCCCGGCCGCGGCAGTCACCTCCCGGGCTCGACGAATCAGCCCCGGCTGAGCCGCATAGTCAGCTTCGTCGAGAAACACTGCGATCTTCTTGCAATCGGCAACACTATTCATGACTTGCAGATCGCGTACAAAATCGGCACCACTGCTCAGATAATTGAGGTGTTTAACACCGCTGCTGTTGCCTGTTCTGGGCAGCCCCTGAAAATCGGCATCCATGATAAACGGAGCAAAGGTCGGCTTGCGCAACGGCTGGTCCAGGGCAGCGATGACACTGGAAACATAACCCAACGCCAACACCATATCGACCTCGGGGTCCGCCTGCAGTTGCTTGTGGGCTGCAGCGATACGTTTGGCTGACCAGCCGCCATCGAGTTGTTTTGTCGGCGGGAACCGAACATCAAAGTCGGCCTTGGTTAGCACCAACAACTCGTTTTTGAACAACTCCGCTGACCAGCTACTATGTTCAATTGCTCCATCGGTGACAATGCCGATAGTCACCACTTTAGCCGCCTGAGCCGCGGGTGCAAGCAATAGCAACAACATGGCCAATAGACTGAAAAAATAATGGGGTCTCATCTTCGTTCTACCTTGTGAGTTCATGAGATTCACACCTGCGTCAACGTCACCGTCTTGCGAAAACGCAGCAGCGCGGCAAAGAAAAACAGCGCACCAATGACGGCCGTGGCAAGCAAATTGGGCCAGATCACACCCACCCCGGCACCACGAAATAGAACCGCCTGGGCCATGCTGACAAAATGGGTGGAGGGTACAAACTGCATAATGAGCTGCAATCCAATGGGGGCACTCTCCAGCGGCGTATGGGCGCCGGAGAGCAACAGCATCATCACAAACACGATCATCGCCAGCAGACCGAACTGGGGCATGGAGCGAGCCAGGGTCGCCAGATAAATACCCAGCGAGGTCACCGAGAAGAGATAGATGACTACGACGAATATATAGAGTGGGATTGAGCCGATGATGGTGGCACCCAGGGCGCCCTTAATGATGAAATAGAGTGACAGGCCGGCGGCCAGTACAACCACCAGACCGTTGGACCATACCTTGGCCAGCATGATCTCAATCGGCCGCAACGGCATCACCAGCAGGTGCTCGATAGTGCCGTGTTCACGCTCGCGGATTAGGGCCGCACCCGTGAGCAGGACGGCCATCATGGTGATGTTGTTGGTCAGCGCCATCGCACCCTGAAATCCTTTGGTCTCCATGTTGGGGTTGAACTTGGCGCGAGTGACAATCTTGACGGCCTCCGCCGCCTGGCCACTATTCAGAAATGTGCTTAGTTCCCGGGAAATAATATGTTGAATGTATCCGGCGCCGGTCCCGGCCAGCCCCATGGCGGTGGCATCCACATTAAGCTGGATCACCGTCGGCCGCCCGGACATCAGGTCCGCTTGAAATCCCGGCGGGATATCGATGACAAAGGCAAAACGCGCCGCTTCCATATTGGCATCGATCTCTTCAATCGTGATCGCCACCGGTGGCTGAAAGTACGGCTGCAGCAAGGCATCACCAATACGCCGTGACAACTGTGAGTGGTCTTCATCGACAATGGCCACCGCGGCATTGACCACGCCTGAGGTGGCGTTCTGCGCCTCCTCCATCACGGAGAAGCTGAACATATAAACGATCAGAAACAGCATCACCGGGTCATAACGCAGGCTGAACAGCTCTTTAATGCCCAGTTGAAAGATGTTGGCAAGAAAGCGTTTCATGGTCAGCCCGTATTTCTTACCAGGATCGCGGGAGCAAGCGTAGGATTCCTATTCGTAAGCGCCGCGCTGGAGCGAAGAGCGTAGTGGTGGCTACGCTTTAGGAGAGGAAGACAAGCCTGAACCGCGATAGGCCGAGGTCTGGAAAAGTAGCTAAGTATTGAATATTGCATAGAATTTGTTTCCCTCTCTTACTTGTAATCACGCGTGGCCGCCTAGTGAGAAATGCGGGCTATTGCTCCTGTGTCTTCAACAAGGTCAGCCCCAGCACCAGGTAGACGAGAATCAACAGGGCCAACATCAAAAAGTTGAACGTCAATACCTCAAACCCCAGCGATTTTGTGAACGTCCCTAAACTGATCTGCTGGAAATAACTGCTGGGAATTATGTGACTGAACACCTGGGCGCCGGGTGTGAGCGAGGCCACCGGGGCGAAGAAACCTGAAAAGCTGATAGCCGGCATTGTTGTGGCGATGGCGGTGCCGAAAATCGCCGCAATCTGGGTCTTCATAAACGACGACATCAGCAAACCTAAACCAGTGGTGGCGATGACATAAAGTAGCCCCCCCACCAGCAAGGCAGCGAAACTGCCTTTGATCGGCACCTGAAACAGAAAGACGGTCAGCAGAACCAGGCTGGCAAAGTTGATCAGGGCGATAACGATATAGGGAAACTGTTTGCCCAACAGAAATTCCAGCCCGCTCACCGGGGTGGCGTAGAGGTTGGTAATGGAACCCATCTCTTTTTCACGCACCACCCCGGCGGCGGTCATCATGGCAGGGATCCAGATCAGCAACATCATGATGGTACCGGGCACGATGGAATAGACGCTCTTGAAGTCCTGGTTATAGCGGAAACGGGTTTCAATGCTGACGGGCGCAACTTGCCGGGCAGAGCTGAACTTGCTACGTAGCTGCTGTTCAAGATAGAACTGATGTACACCGAGGATATATCCACGCGCAGTTTCGGCGCCAAAAGGAAAGGTACCGTCGAGCCAGATACCCACCTCCGGTTGACGGCCGCGCTTCAGGTCCTTGCCAAACCCCGGCGGGATTTCAATGGCAAAGGTCAATTGCGCATGGCGCAGGCGGCTCTCCAGATCGTTGTAATTGTACAGTGGTGAGTGCTGTTCGAAATAACGCGAACCGGCGAAGTTTTCCAGGTAACGGCGGCTTTCCGGGCTCTGATCACGGTCGAGCACCGCGTAGGAGATATCTTCCACATCAAAGGTGATGCCATAACCAAATGCGATCATCAGGATGATGGGACCCAACAATGCGAAGGCGATACGAATCGGATCACGGACAATTTCCAGACTCTCGCGGCGGGCGTATGCCCAGCCACGACGCGGGGAGAATGGTGCGATGCGCGGTCTATGCTCCGGCTGGGGAGCTTGAACCTGACGCTCCTGTGGTGTCGCCTCCGAGCCGACAGACACTTCGGTAGCAGCCTCCTCTAAATAAGTAATAAAGGCCTCTTCAAGGTTTTTGGCCCCACGGGCTTTTATCAATTCCTCAGGCGTGTCCTGGGCCAGCACCCGGCCGGCATGCATGAGCGAGATACGGTCGCAGCGTTCGGCTTCGTTCATAAAGTGGGTGGAGATAAAGATGGTGACGCCGTCGCCACGGGAGAGCTGCACCAGCAGTTGCCAGAACTGATCGCGGGCAACGGGATCCACCCCCGAAGTGGGTTCGTCGAGGATCAACATCTCCGGGCCGTGAATCAGCGCCACCGCCAAAGATAAACGTTGGCGCACCCCCAGAGGCAGCTTTTCTGCCAGCTCATCAAGCACCTCAGCAAGTCCGAAACGCTCCACCATCTCCGCCACCCGCGGCTCAATCTGCACTTTGGGTAACTGAAAAATGCGCGCGTGCAGAGTCAGGTTCTGGCGTACTGTCAATTCATTGTAGAGTGAGAAGGCCTGAGACATGTAGCCAACTCTTTTGCGCAGATCGATCTCTTTGGCATCGACAGGCTGGCCGAATAGACGTGCCTCTCCACCTGAGTTGGGCAAGAGGCCGGTAAGCATCTTCATGGTGGTGGTCTTGCCGCAGCCGTTGGAGCCAAGAAAACCGAAAATCTCACCGCGCTCGATGCGAAAGCTGACGTTATCAACCGCGACGAATTCACCAAAGCGACGGGTGAGCGCGTTTGCCTCGATTACTGTTTCTTGATGATGCTGTGGGCGAGGCGGGATGGCCACGACCTGATGACGGCTGCGCTTATCGGCTGGCAACAGCGCGATAAAGGCCGCTTCCAGGCTGTGGGCGCCGGTGCGGGATTTCAGTTCTTCAGGACTGCCGGTGGCCAATACCTTGCCGCCATCCATGGCCACCAACCAACCAAAACGTTCCGCCTCATCCATATAGGCGGTGGCGACGATCACGCTCATGTCCTCGCGGCGGCCACGAATGCGTTCGATCAGTTCCCAGAACTGCCGCCGTGACAAGGGATCAACCCCGGTGGTGGGCTCGTCCAGAATCAACAAATCGGGATCATGGATCAAGGCACAGCACAACCCCAGTTTTTGCTTCATGCCACCGGAGAGTTTGCCGGCGGGTCGGTCGGCGAAGGGCGCCAGACCGGTAGCTTCGAGCAGCTCCCTGATACGCCAAGCCCGTTGTTCTTTACTGTGGCCAAACAAGCGACCGAAAAAATCTACGTTCTCAAACACCGACAGGGTCATGTAGAGATTGCGGCCCAGGCCTTGAGGCATATACGCTATGCGCGGCCCTACCACCATGCGATTTAGACCACGGCGCATGTCGCGGCCAAGCACCTGCACCGAGCCTTGCTGGATCTTGCGTACACCGGAGATCAGCGCCAACAGGCTGGATTTTCCCACCCCATCGGGGCCGATCAGGCCCACCATACCACCTGCCGGAATCTCCAGATCAACACCGTCCAAAGCCACGCTGTTTTTGTAGCGATGACTGAGTTTGCTGACGCGGGCGATGGTCTTCATTGACTAACGTCCCCTCTAGGATTAACCCTTGGAAAACATCATTGCTCGTCCCCTCCAACGTGTAAGTGCTCAGGCCAGTCGGCATCAGCACTCAGGCGAATATAAGCAACACCGGGAATACCAGTCTTGGCTAGAGCGGTATGTGTTCTGAGAAACTCAGCATCGAGCTGAACCTTGAGACGAAACATCAGCTTTTCACGCTCGGTGCGGGTCTCCACCTCTTTGGGGGTAAACTGGGCCCGCGGGGCAACAAAGGAGACGTGAGCGGGCATGACCACATCGGGTACGCCGTCGAGAACAACGCGGGCCTCGGCACCAATACCGACCCTAGCCGCCTCATGCGTCGGCAGAAAAAGCGTCATGTAAATATCGGTGGGATCAAGCACCGTCAGCACCTTGCCGCCGCCGGGCAGGACTTCGCCAGGCTCGGCCAAACGGTACAGTACCCGGCCATTAATAGGTGCCCGCAGTACGCTGTCATCAATTTGGGTTTTTATCAGTTCGGTGTTGGCGATGGCCGCTTCGATAGCCGCTTCGGCATTGGAGAGCTGGGCTTGCGCTGCCGCCAAGGTGGCCTTAGCGGTTTCCACGGCAGTCTCATCACGCTGCAGCTGCTCCAGCGCAATACCGTCGTTCTCATAGAGCCCTTTAGATCGCTCCATATCTTTTTGTGTCAGAGACAACTCGCTTCGACGCTGGGCGATCACCGCCACGGCGAAATGTTTTTCCTGTTCGGCGCGGCGCACCTCGGCCTGGGCTCTGCGTAGCTGGGCTTCAAGCTCTTTGGTATCAACCCGGGCGAGAGTCTGGTTGAGCTTGACCTGACCACCCTCTTTAACGAACACCTGCTCAAGACGACCACCGAACTTTGTGGTGATATCAACCTCAGTGGATTCGGTGCGACCATTGCCTGATACGAAGCCGTCAGGCAATTCGGGCTGGCGCATAAAAACCAACATGTATGCGATCACCGCAATGCCAAGTAGCACTAATATAATAGAAATGGTTTTTGTATTCCCCGAGTAACTCTTCACCATAATCCTCCCTGATTGGCCTGGCACCCGGAATAAAAGTTATTGTTCTAATTCATCATCCTGGCGACCGAGTTGCGAGCTAGATAACTCCTCCGAAAGCAATGAGCCGAAAACCTCTGCACAAACCAACACATCCTGAATGAATATAATCTAACTTCGAACCCTGTAAAGAAGCGACAACAGCCAACGCAATCAATACAGCAATAATACCAAACGAAACTTCCTCTACAATCCATTCCATGGAAATGATATTGCGTTTGTCTTCACTAATGACAGCAAAACCCGAAGCGTCATTTCGACTCCAAGTTTTATAAAAGTTTAGGCGGCTTATTCAAAATCGTCCAGCTCCTTATGGCTGCAAGTATTTTGAAAGTTTCGTTAAAAAAATACTGGAGAATCGTGATCAGTTATACATAATTATGTGAACACGAGCACTATGGTAATTCAAAGAACTGGCTATTTTTCGCTAAATGCTTATGTGGTTAGAATCATAAAAATTATGAGAAGAGATGATGAGTTAGGAAAAATTCAGAATGATATTACAGCATCGACCGGTTGAAACCGCAGCCAGGAGCGGACATAAGAATTCCTTTCTTCAACGGCAGCTACCGCAAGACAAAGCCGACGCTAAACATCGTCAACCGGGTGATAAAACAGCCTTGCTATTTAGTTTACCGCTTCTCACCTCTTTGAAAGCAGAACTGATCCTAAAATACCCGACACAGCCAAAGCCCAAACAATTGTTGCACCTGAGGGCCAGTCTAAAAGTGCCGATAGGCATAATCCCGCTCCATAGCCTACAGCACCAATAATAAACCCATACCACAAATCATGAGTATTCAGTTTGCGTATAGCGAGTGCAGGAATAATCAAACTCGCAAACACGAGATAAACGCCCACCAACTGAACAGAACTAGTCACAGCCACTGCAAACAATCCATAAAATAGCAATGGATGCCGTTTATTCCTAAGAGCAAACCAAAGTGCCAGCACTACCGCAGAAACAACGGAAACTGGAATCAACTGCCCATAACTCACCCACAGTATCTGCCCTGCAAGTAGCTCTTTAAGCGCCTCACCACCGTGGGGATTGGCGCTTAACGCAAGAATGCCACCACTTGCAGCTAGCACAAAGACACAGCCAATTAACGCCTCCTGCACTTCAGCCCAACGTCTTTCACACCAATACAAAAGGCCTGCCCCAAGTAATGCGGCACTCATAGCTATGGCCTGAATTTGCCAACCACCCGCTTCCCAACCAAAGCTATACGCGATGATGACGCCCAACCCGGCAATCTGCGCAACAGCCAGGTCAAGAAAGATAATGCCTCTTCGCAGTACTTCTCTGCCAAGCGGTACATGGGTAGAAAGCACCAACAACCCGGCTAAAAATGCCGGGCCTAAGATGCTGATATCCAATCCGTCCCAGTTCATTGTTTGATCGCTTTGAGCATACGCGCTAGCGTGTCGTCAAACAGCCCAAACAGGTCATTAGCTGCATCACTCCCACCGACCGTATAGGGAAGTTCTACCGCTGGAATGTCTGCCTTATCCGCCAACCATTCAGACGGACGATTGTCTTGATAAGCTGAGCGTAAGATCATCGCCGCACGTTGCTCTTCCATCTGTTTTTTTAATCTCGCCAAATGCGAAGCATTCGGAGGCAGGCCCGGCTTAGGTTCCAGTGTCGCAATCTCTTTCATGCCTAACCAATCCAGCAGGTAACGCCAATCTTTGTGATGAACGACGACCGGCAATCCTTTGAGGGCTTCAGATTTTTGCTGCCAACTTTCAATAGCTGCCTGCCAGTGCTGCTCGAAATCAGCTAAACGCGATTGATAAAAACCGGCATTGGCAGAATCAATTTGCGCAAGGCGCTCTGCAAGATGTCGGGCAATTTCAGCAACACGATGAGGATCAAGGTGGACATGTGGATTGCCTCCTGCGTGGACGTCACCCATAGAGCGATCCACCACGTGAGGGATATCGAGCCGTTCCACCTGCTCCGCCGCCATGAAATATCCGGGTTGCCCAGGTTGCACCTTTCGGTTTGAGGCTCGTTGCAACAGTAGCGGCAACCATCCCGTTTCCAGTTCGGCACCGGTACACACCACCAGGTCGGCACGGCGCATTTTGGCAATCAAACTGGGACGCGCCTGAATACGATGCACATCCTGTTTCGCCGTTGTTGCACTGTAGACCTTAACCTTGTCGCCGCCAAGTGTTTCACTGAGTGAGGCCCATTCCGGTTCGCAGGCGAAAATCTGCAGCGCTGCCTGAGAAGGCAGCGCAATACAGAAAATGCATGCACCGATTAACCATTTTAGGTTTTGCATGCGATTACTCCTAGAATTGGTGGGCGCCGTGCGCACCAAGACTCATCACGTACTGGAGATAGATTTGGTCATCTGCCGTTTCATAGGACTTGTCTTGGTTAAACTGCAAACGCACCAAGCTGAACTCGCTATGGGCATAGTCAAACATAATACTGGTGCGTTCCGGTTTATGACCTTCGTCATCCAAGCCCGCCTCACCTAACACATCCGCATCGGAACCGGTGTTATCCGATTCCAGGCTGTCATAACGCACGCCAACGCGCCACTGAGGTTTAAACTGATACACCGCCTGTGCATACCAACCAGTTTGCTTGCCTTGATAGGTAGTGGTTTCTACTGGTGGGCCGCTGTTCTCCAATTCCACAGAACCGTCTTCATCACGTTTGAAATACTCAAACTGTAGTTTCAGATTACGTTGTGCAAAATTTCCATCCGGCGCCCATTTCCAAACCACATCCACGGCAGTCACATCGCTGTCACCTGTATAGCTTGGAATCTCAACAGCACCACCGTCGTGTGCATGACCACCACTTTGACGTCCAGCAATCTCCGCGGACCAATGAGATACCCCTAACTGCCAGCTATGACTCACGCCGACATCACCGCCCAATTCAATAAAAAAGGCTTGAGAGCCTTTACCCTCATCACTGGCACCTCCGGCAGGAAAACGCTCACCGCGTCCCATTTCAGCTCCTACTTGTAGAAAAATATCGGTCGGTGCTAACCAACGCAGTTGAATGCCATCATCAATCAATTGATTGCCAAACAAACCACGGTACACCAGCGGTGCATCGGCAAAATCCCAAGCATGGGTGTGTTGACTATTGAGATAACCGACGTTAGAAAAGAAACGACCTGCTTTAACTGTTAAACCAGAACCCAACCCCAGCGTTTCAATATAGGCTTCTTCCAGTTCGATTTCCGTTGCTCCCTCGTGCTCGGCAATAGCCAGTGTCAACTTACCAAAATAGAGGTCATCGATATTGGAACTCATCACTAGTTCACCATGCCCCAAGCCAAAGCCTGCTTCGGCTAATCCCGCTTCACCAGCCAACATGAAACCGGGTAGCTCATACACTTCGGGGTCTTGTTTATAGTCTGCGTATTGGCCTTGCAGCACCATGCTGATAGCTGGGTTCATGCTGTTATCTGCCTGCTGAGCAGCCGCCATAGACGAGTATGCACACACTGCCAATGTGGCAGCACTCCATTGAAGTACCTTTTCCATTGTTTTCCTCGTTGAAATTTTTAGTCATACGCACGCAAATGCAGCGTTACGTATCACGCAATACAGTAATTAGTTGTATGTATGCTTCAGATCAACGAGGAGAGTGGCGGAGCACGCGGTTGCGATAGCGTATAGAAAGACCTTATGTGGGTAGTGCTATTTTGTAGAACAAAATAATCATCTAGAACAGAAACAACGGGGACCGTAGTAGCCTCACCAGAAACCGCATGCCCCAAATAACTCATGTGAATACAAACTTCACACGCAGATTGATCAGCATGAGCATCAAGATCGGTCTGATGGATCAATAATTGCCCTTGCGCGATCAGCAACAGCAGCGCAAAAAAGAGTTGGGCAATTATCTTAGACCGTGACTGTTTCACATGTGTCCAAATTCTATTAATCAAAACCTGGATTGTATGGAAACTTGGCCATATTGCAAACCCATAAGAGGGAATATGGGTTTCCATGCTCCCCCTTCGCCTATTGTCAGCTCTCGACAAACCTGTCTTTCGCAATATTAAGCTGAAGGATAACAACGAGTACTAACTAGATAGAGGTGAGCAAACCATGCTTTCATGATCTGGCATGGTTAGTGATCTCGCGCATAAGTAGCCACAAAAACAGTTAGGTGAGTGACTGATTGAAATCAAATAACATATTGTAGATTGTTAGCTATAATTAGAATGAAAGTTTAAGTTTTGGTATGAACCATGCCTGAAACAGACAAGCACAATCACCCTCTGTGGGATGAACACACTGGCACTGATCCGGTAATGGTAACGGCTGTGCACTCTGGTCATGCCTTGCGCGATGAGTTGCGTGAGATCATGGCACTGGATGAAAATACCCGCCTGCGTGAAGAAGACCCGTTTACCGATGCCTGGATCAGTATTTCTGATAACTACATCCTGCCGGAACGTTCCCGTTTTGAAGTTGATCTGAACCGCGCCCGCGATGAAGCAGTATATATGTCACCTGAAGACGCCTGGGGCCTGAATCTGTGGAAGAGTCCTCCCACTCATGAAATGCAGATTCGCTCGCTTGAGGAATACGATGCCTTCTACCTCGAACTTCGCAAACTGTTTGATGAGATGCAGGCCAGACATGGCCGATTCGTGGTGTTTGACTTGCACGCCTATAATCATCGACGTCATGGACCCGATGCACTGCCCCAAGACCCTAATCTCAATCCCGAAATAAACCTCGGCACTGGCACCATGGATAGGGACTACTGGGGTCCCATTGTGGATAGATTTATTGATGATTTAAGGGCATTTGACTTTCTTGGCCACCACCAACTGGACGTCAGGGAAAACGTAAAATTTATCGGCCGCCAGCTCGCCAGCTGGATACATAGTCATTACCCCAAGGTGGCCTGTGTCATGTCGATTGAGTTTAAAAAGTTCTATATGGATGAATGGAGTGGCATGGGTGACCCTGTTCAGGTGCAGGCCATTCGCCAGGCCCTGGCCAGCACCCTGCCCGGCATTAAACAGACATTGGCAGCGATGCCATGACAGATGATGCAAAAAACAGCATCACCAACGAACTTATCGATGAAATAAGCCAAAAACTGGCAAATAACGAAACAGTACGCCGCAAGCTACATAAACATGGCCGTGTTCACATCGACCGGCAATTGCCGTTTCTATGCCTTTATCGTCACCCTGTTGATCGAAATGATCAAGGTACTGAAGCATTGATGCTTGGCCAGGCGGCCTATTTGGAAACAACGGCTGATCCTGCGCTGCAAGACAAGCTCAGCGCTCTGGTGAGCAGTATAGTTAAAACCCAGAGTGCTGCCTTTGGCGGTTTTCTGTTGATTGAACTGTGGTCAACTGAAGTGCATGAAGAAACACAAGCACAGGCCAAACCGAGCTTTCATCTTCACGCCCCTCGTCAAAACGTATCCAATAAAGTATTGGATAGCTTTGAAGCTGCATTATTAAGGACCAGCCTACGCCAACAAACGGCCAGTGTTGAGCTTAGTTTTAAGGACGACTGCTCACCACCCGGCCTCGCACCGCTACTAACAGCCAAGCAGGCACAACAGTTCGAATGTTTAATTTTAGGTCTGGAAATTAAACCCGTTTATCGAGACCCAACAACAGGTGAAGTACTGCCCTTTGCCATGCGAGTTATGCGCCATGCTCTGACGCGGGCGTTGAAAAAAGTCAGCTACAGTTTCAGTCATCACAACACCCATTACAAACCTGCCCACTACCATGAGCTAGGTCGCCACTCTATGACCAAGGCGGTGAGAGATACTGACCAACAGCTGGCCGCCATTAGTGAAAATTTTGACTTATTACTGCATGTTACACCTGTCAACGCCCATGAGGTCTGGCTGGCCTTTGAACAAAACAATTACTCGCACACCCCTGAGTTCCATTACCGGCCTCGCAGCGCCGATCCGGCCCTGTTAAAACGACAGCTCTACCAGGCACCGCTGGAAAAGATTGAAGACCCAACCCTGGCCGACTTCTTTGCCAGCAAACGTGATGAACTGGATCGCCAGATTAGCCTTTTGAATGACCGCAATACGCCTCAGTTTCTGCATGGCAGCATCCAGTTGTTTGGCCAGGTCGATCAAGCCCTGTTGACTTCTGCCAGACAAATCCTGGCCCAACCCAGCTCTGAACAGGCAGCAACTGAATTACTGGATGCCAACCAGTTTGCTGAAAAAGCACGTGAAGAGATTGCCTGGTACCAACAGACTGATGCTTCACTGGCTTCCAAGGTGGAAGTGCGCGATGACATTACCGGCATCCTGGTCTCCCACGGTAATTTCCTCATCGGCAGCGATGCCCATGTCTCAACTGCTAGATTGGCCGCCACACTCAATCATGAAATTGGCACCCATGCGCTTACCTATCACAACGGTAAAAAACAATCTTTGCAACAGCTCTATGCCGGTATGGCCGGTTATGAAGAACTGCAAGAAGGATTGGCAGTTTTATCTGAATATCTGTGCGGTGGACTAACAATAAATCGCCTGCAATTGCTGGCTGGCCGTGTTATTGCCGTCAACAGCATTATCTCGGGGGCTGATTTCATTGAGACTTTCAATACGCTGTGCCAGGAATTTCAATTCAAGCCCTTCACCGCCTTCACCATCAGCATGCGTGTCTATCGTGGTGGTGGTTATACCAAGGACATGGTCTACCTGCGTGGGTTGATTGATGTCATTGATTATCTGCAAGCCGGGCAGGAACTTGAGATCCTCTACAGCGGTAAAATCAGTCTGCAACACTTGCCTTTATTGCATGAGCTACGCTGGCGCGAGGTATTAAAACCGATTGCCATCATGCCACGTTACCTGAGCAACAAAGGGGCACAACAGCGTCTAAGTGCATTAACATCGGAACCTAATCTCAACCACATCATGCGGAATATGTGACATGAGAATCGCCTTTGTCGTTAAC
>Ga0316207_10003667_pt1 | contig 14044 bp, 11 predicted proteins | sample 6weekpyrite_MG_FD_204943 | JGI IMG/M metagenome (GOLD analysis project Ga0316207, IMG submission 204943) | Microbial mat bacterial communities from mineral coupon in-situ incubated in ocean water Damariscotta River, Maine, United States -... | ecosystem: Environmental > Aquatic > Marine >... | reverse complement strand
TCACCTTTGTAGATAATAACGAGTCAAGACCGCCGGATATTAATGAAACTGCTTTTATTTGTTTGGCCATGAATAGTAACCAGTGTAAAACTTAATGCGTAAGAAAAAGCGCTCAATCTGCCGCTAAAATTGTAGTGCAGCTGATATAGGCTAATATAGTCATATAGTATGACAAAGGCGCTGATTATAGCAGATTATTAATCGAGAGCGTGGTTATGGCTGCTAAAATCGTAGTCCAGTTCTTCGTTTGGTGAATGGATAAAGTAGCCCTGGAAGTGGCGCACTCCCCATGCCCATAGGAGGGTAAGGGTTTTTGGATCCTCAAGAGAACCAGCAATTATATCAACTTTTGCCTCTTGAGCATGCTTGATAAGGTTTTGAATTTTATCACTGGCCTCTTTATCAGTCTGAATTTTATTGACCAGCTCGCCACTTAGTTTAACGTAGTCAACTTTATATTCTTCAAGTAGTTTCAGGCTATGTTCAGTTGATCCAAAGTGGTCGATTGCGAACTGGCAGGTTGGCCGAGGCAGATGGGTTATAAATTTTTTAGTATCTTTATTTCTTGTGAGTATATCAGCCTCTGGTATTTCAAAAGTGATTCTGTTTTCTCCAAGCAGGCCTGCACTGTTTATACAATTGTTAACCCAGATTGAAAAGGCGCCTTTAGATAAAGAGTCGCCGGAAAGCTTGATAAAAAAGTTGCCGCGTACTTTCATTTTAGGATTGTTGGCATAAACATCCAGGGTGTTTTCAACAACCCATCTATCCACTTCATGGAACAAGTTATTTTGTTTTATCACAGGAAAGAATTGTGCAGGCAGATAAAGTTTATTTTTGCTGTCAACAAGGCGAAGCAAAACCTCATAGTGTTCATCATTATTGTCACCCATTCCTATGATAGGCTGAAATACAAGCTTGAACTGGCGTTGATCTACAGCTTGATAAATTCTGGTTACTAAATCAGGTGAAGCGATACTGGCAGATGAATCATCAAGTTCTGTTAAGGCATACTTATGTAGCTGGTTGCCACCCTGTGACTGTGCCTGATCAACGGCTTGTTCAACCTGTGTTAAAACTTGCTCAGTTGTTGTTGAATCTTCATTAATTTCAGCAATGCCAATGCTAACAGTAAATTCTGTTCGAATATCATTATGCTCAAAAGGTTCTGATGATGCGGCTTTAATAATATCTTCCGCAATAGCTTCAGCCGTTTGATAATCTTCAGGACATAAAACTGCTATGGTATTATCAGTAATATGGCAGGCGATATCAGTTGGATTTAAATAATGTGCCAGAGTTTCAACAAGGTGATTGATGAAGCTATCAAAATCCAGTAAACCTACCTGTTTAGCAATAAATTCAAAGTGATCGATACTAATATTCATTAAATGTAAAGAAGCTTTGTTATCAGCTTCTGAAATGCATTTTTCAATTAAACTTAAAAAATATTTTCTTGTCACCAATCCTGTTGAAACATCTTTTTTACTGAATTCTTTTAGTTGCGACTTAACAATGCTTGATGAAACCAGACGAGTATGTATTTTTCTTAGCAGTTCACTTTGAGAAATGTCTTTCGATAAAAATTCATCACCGCTAATCGTCATTGAAGCCTGTCTGACAGCTTCTGTTTTATCAGCAGATAAAAACAAAATTGGTGTCGTAATGTAGGCTTCATCCTGCTTAATGATTTGCGCCAACTCCAGACCATTAATATCAGGCATATGAATGTCCATAAGAATTAAATCTGGTTTAAACTTTTGTATTTGCTCAAGTGCATGCAAGGGCTGGTTAATTACAAGCGTGTCGTAGTGATACTTTTTAAGGATAATAGAGTTGCGCTCAGAAAGAAGCTCATCATCATCGATGATAGCAATTCGACCGATACTTGTTTTGGAAATTATAAGATCATCAAGTTTTGAAATAAGCTTATCAGGATCAACCGGCTTATTAAAATAAGCATTACCTTTTGCGCGTAGTGCACTTAGACGAGCGGTAATATCAGTTCGTGCAGATATAAAAATTGTTGGAATATGTTTGCCAACAAAACTTTGTATTTGTTCAGAAGCAAGAATACCTTGCATATCATTATTGCCAGGGAACATAATATCCAACACCAACGCAGAAGGAACTTTTTCTTTAATTTGTTGGATTACATCGCTTACATTGTAAAAACACTGTGTCTGATACCCTGATGCTTCTAATTGTGCAGCTAAAAAATCTGCTACATGTTCATCGTCATCAACTATATATACTTCGTGAGTATGTCGTTTTAAAGCGGTTTGTATTTTTATTTCTGCTGAAGGCGAAGGATCTGTATCTTTGATTTGAGCTGAATTAGCTTGTGTGTTGGTTTTTAACAGTTGTTCAATTAAAAAGCTAATTTCATTCTGTTGAGCGGTATTGGGTATTTCATTGCTGCTTAAATAATTTTGTAAAGTATCAGCAATTTTTTTTGAGTGTTCAGATACTTCGTCAAAGCCAAACGTTTTACCATTCCCTGCAAGTGTGTGAGTGATTGAATATAAAAGCTTCAGGCCATCGTATGTCCAGTTAAAAAAACGTAATTTATTCCACAGGCGTTCAATCTGATCGAGCTTTTCAGGTAACTTGTCGACATAGCCAGCTTTAATTTCTGACAGGCGTTGATTTAGATCCGTTTGATTTGTTGAAGAATTGACCTGATTTTCTGAATCTTGACTTGCCATGATTTATACCGAATTTAATAAAGGGACGCTTATATATATCGGTATAAATAAGATAATCCTTAATTATTTGTAACATATTGAATTCTTTAGCTTTATTGAAGAAATGCTAAGGAGGATTGTTTTGGGGCATGCGTCAATGAATGGTTAATGCTTTTTCTTCTTATAGCCTGAGAAATCAACAATATTTGTGGATTGAGTTTGCTGTTGTAGTATTTTTAAGGCTTGCTGGCTTTGGGTATCTTGCCAGGTTTGCAGGGCAAGTTCGGGGTCAAGAATGTAATTGTCACTCTCATCATTATTAAGGTGGTGTATCGATAATAAGGTATCCATTAGCGTAACGAAATTATTACTTATTTCAGAAAAGATATTTGACCATGGCGTTCCTATACTAGCGAGTTCAAAATATGCGCTGCGTCCGATATCTACATAATAGCTGACTCGAACATGGCGGCGTTTTGCATGTTGAGGAAATAATCCGGCGTAGAGTAAACATTGATCAGCTAGCTCGCGAAGCTGGTTGTTTCTGACCTGACCATTTTCATGTTGAGCCAACATGTAATCTATTGCAAAGATGCGAGCTGCTATTTCAGGGCGTTGTGTGTATTGAATTAGAGTATGAACAAGATAACTTTCAAGGGGTAATTCAAGATCAATACCATTAGCAGCTTGAGCATCGCTAATAAGTTTATGCCATTGAGAGGTTATACCATTTTGATGATTTAAGGACATTTTATCAACCTTCATAATCATACCTATACCTACTTAAGCGGCCAAAATTAATGAGACTTGAATAAATATATACAGCAATTTTAAAGGTATATTTCCTATAATACTAATATAAGAATTTCTGCGGATTTGAACCTTATGTTTAGAATAATAAGTATTGTGATTATATTTGGTATCTGTTGTGATGAGCTAAATGCGGCTGTGTATAAATGGGTTGATGAAGATGGGCAAGTACACTTTAGTCAGGAAAAACCAAAGAATAAGAATGCTACACCCATTAGGGATAAGAGCAATTCTGGTAGCGGCTTAAGGGTTTACCTGTTTCCTTTTGGTTCAGACGCGAAATTTAGGGTGAGTAAAAAGATTTATTGTGATGAGGGATCTGCACAAAGATCATTGCGCAAGAAATTATCGAGTTACTATGCAAGATCAACAAGATATGGTAACGAGTTTCTTGAGAGACATAAAAATGTTTTTAAGAGCGCGTTTGATAAAAAAGCATTTTTGTATGAAATGAGTAAAAAATGCGAAAAATTGGAATCTGAAAAAATTTTGGATCAGGAAATATATGATATTGGTAAAAAAGGGATAAAACGAATCTTAAAATTTGAAAATAAGAAAGAAAGATTTTATGGGAGTGTGTATGTCAATCTTAGTCGATATGAAAATGGAAAATTTGCAAAGTCAGCGTGTGAGAAAAACTATAATAGTTTAAAAAATACTAAGTATAACCAGAAAAAATTAAAAGCAAGACAACATGGGTATAATGTAGTAATTATAAATGACGGCAAGAAGGACTCTTTTGCATGCATTCCTTTAGAAAATGTATTGATCAAAATTTTTATTCGATCAAATAAGTATAGGGAAATGCAATATTTACAGAGTATTTCACATCGATATACCAAGTGGTTATCTAAAATTTAGATAGAGTAAGGTTTTATATGAAGAATAAAATATTGCATATTATTTTTCTGGCGTTGCTAAGTTTTAGTTCAGCAGCCGAAATATATAAATGGGTAGATGAAGACGGTCAAACACATTTTAGTCACGAGAGACCAGATAATTCGAAATTAATTCCTTTAAAAAATGACAGGGGACAATTAGCGAAACTAAAAGATTATTTATATCCATTTGGTTTTGCAGCCGTTTTAAAAGAAAGCAGTAAAGCATATTGTGATAAAAAAACTGCATTGGGGCTAGTTAGAAAAAGGATAAGAGTAGAAGAGAGAAAATTAAATCAACTGAAAAACAAATATCAGTCAATGAAGTATAAAAGCAAGGGTGAAAAAAACCGTGCAATGGTTCGAATGAGGAATGCTGAAAGCTCAGTTCGTGAATTAAAATCGATGCTTTCGAGCAAATTATACAAACAAAAATATGTTGCTGACATGCAACGAAAATGTTTGCGCTTGAATCAGGAAAATATAATTGAGAAGGAAATTTATGATATTAGTCAGGATGGATTTAAACGTGTATTTAAAAAGGATGAAAGGAAATATATTGGTTATCTAGGAATTGCATTAACTAAGTATCAATCAGGCCATGATGCAAGGAAAGTATGGAAACTTTGGAATAAGAAAAGCAATCAAAAAAAATTCAGTCGGGTTGAGCGAGATAAATTTAATGACATCGATATCTTGTTAATGGATGAAAAAGCAAATTTTGCAGTAGCTTTTCTGTTGTATGAGGATACTTTAATTGAAGTGCAGTTTGGAAGTGAAAAATTTGTAGAGTTTCAGCAGTTGAAGTTTTTTGTCAGCAAGTATGCGAAATGGTTAGACTCAAAATAATAATATTATTGTAAATTAATATCTATAATCGTTTTTAAGATTGCAAAATTTATGCATTAAAAAAGGTCTGACCAATTGGTCAAACCTTTTTCTAGTCGTTATTAAGTACACACTAAGTCATCATTGATGGATTAAAGAAGTCTGGTATAGCACTTGTACTTAAATCAAATTTAACACTTGCAGGCTGACTATCGACATTCATGTGCTGGCGTAATGCTGTCATGACATGTTTAGGTTCGATGGTTGTGCCGCTAGTATTGTCTACTTGTAGAGTATTAAAATTAATTTTATGCGCAAAGTGCGCTGCATCTGAAGCACCAACAACACGGTTACCCCAACCTGGATTATTACTCATAATAATACCGCTGGTTATACTCCAGTGATCTTTACCATTACCGTCATTATAGCGGTTGGTGCGACCAAATTCTGAAGCCATATGAACTACAAGACGGTCTTGTATACCGAATTGTTCAGCGAGATACCATAGAAGATCGACAGTTGTTGTAACATTCGTTAAGGCATTGGCATGGCGTACATCATGGTTGCCGTGCGTATCGAAACCACCTATGGCAATATCTGCACTTAAACTAACGCCAGCCTTAAAAGCAGCAATAATGCTGGTAGCCTGGTTGTAGTATCGGTTACTTGTACTTAAACCTTTGGTATCGGCTGATTCAATTAAGTTAAGGTATTGTTCAAAGCTGCCATCTGAAAAGGTGGATGCAAGATAGTTTCTAAATTGCGCACGTTGTTTGGCTAGTTCGGTCTGATCAACAATTTTAGGTGTGACTTTATTTTGTCGATACTGACGAATTAAAGTTAACTCATCATCTTGCACATACGTATCGGTTCTGGTTGTGCTATACAAGTTTGGCTTGGCCAGACGTCGTAAACTATTTAGTGCACCCGAGCCAGCAATAGTTGACGGGGCAATGAGCTTACCACTTTTAGGTCTGGAAGTGCCGGTTAACCAGGGCATGAGTTCCTCGGTTTTATTGCTGGCAGCAACGATGGCTGCTAGTGAGGGATAACCATCTTTTTTTATACCTGTTAAGTTATTCATCGTGCCAGTACTGTGTGAATTTGATTTCACATCAATACCGTTAATGACTAACATTTTTTGGTAATGTGCCCGAAAAAATGCATCGTTATCGGCAAAAGGTGCATAATTAATGTTACCCACTGTTTGAGTCGATAAAGTTGAAGCCCAGTTGTTAATGATACGTTCACCAGGAACATTCATTTTTGGGTCACAAAAGCTGGTTGGATCCCAGCCACCGGCCGCATGTACAGTCACTAAAAATTTACCACTGTAGCTTGTTGCAGCTTTTAACAGACTTGGAGAACTGGCGAACAGACTCGCTGCTGCCGTTGCTTTTAAAAAATCTCTTCTTTTCATGGCTAGGCTCGCTTATTCGTAAAGGTAATCAGGATCAGTCATCATGGCAATGAGTAAACCACGCCAGGGACCAAGCACAAAACTGGAGTCATCAAGCGAACCACCTATACGGTTATCACAGCGTGTATAGGCGTCTACGCGTGTTGCACTACCGGCATTAATACGTGCGACTCGCAAGTCAAGGAATAGTTGGTAGGCCTGGTTTACTTCTGCCGAGTCTGTGTTGACCAGACGGTTGTGTAAGCGTTCAAATAACACAACGATTTGGTTTCGTATGGCATTTTCATCCAGAGTGTTACGTTCAACCTGTGTAAACAGATTTCGATCTACTGAACTTAAACTAAAGTCGTAGACTACTGCTGCACAAGAAATTTCATTTGCATGACGTTCGGCTACGCGGAACATCATTGATGTTAATTCAGTAGCACGTCGTTCAACCGTAACATCGTCAGCTGCACCAAATAGCATTCTAAACTCACCTTCTAAACGTGGGCGCGTATTGCCCCACGTTATGTTGGTAAGTGAGGCGGTTTTATTTTTAAGCTCAGTGCCTGTTAATAGTCGACGTCCACCCATGTATATAGCAAGAGTATCATCTGCTTGTGTAGCTGTCGTTTTAGTTGCTGCACGGAAGTAATCAGTCATCATCATGTTTGCTAGTAACCGTTTAAGATTTAAGTCTGTACGGAAATCATCAGCAAGTGAGTTGATCAATGTTTGCTGTGCATCAAACTGAATACGAGGAGCATCATCCGTCAGGACATCTTCACCAAATATTGCAAACCACCAGAATTTAACAGCAGCTGTTGCAAAGCGATTGTCTTGAACGATGCGTTGAGCCAGCCATTGAAGTGGGTCACCACTTGCAGGTAAGCCAGCATAACCAGCAGGTAACATATCCTGATACCAGTCTACACCAGGGTTACGGCGTCTATAGTTTCTATCTAATGAATCTGTTCCCCATGCTTTGTAGCCAATCCGTTCATGGAAAAACTTGAATGCACCTGCGACTGGATCCAGTGTGGTATGACAAACGGTACAAGCAGGATTATTCATGGTTGGGTTATCTTCATCTGTCGTGTCACTAATGCTAAGTTCGCGAGCGACAGATTTTTCAATATCAAAACCGAGGAAGTGATACATCGTCCAGCGTGCACGAGCACGATTGCGGTTGGTTGCAGTTGTACCGTACTTACTTAAGAACGACCATGTTGATAAGACTCCTGCATGTGGGTAAGCAGAAATGCGTGAAGCACCTGTTGCATCAGCTCCAAATGTACTTGGTGTTTTAGCATCTTGCCCCGCATTTTGAGCTTGTTGCCATTCGCCGGGAGCAAGGGTTAAGCCTGTATTAAAAGACTCATCAGAATATTGACCGACCATTGTATAGTTAGCAGTGAGGATTTCACTATAGGATCGGTTATTCATAACGACATTAGCAATTATTTCAAGCGGTTCTTCTGCTAAGTCACGTCCAACCACGTTACGTCTTTCTGAGCTGCTCGCGTTAGGAAGGTAGTATTTATTATAAAGACTAATTTTATTGCTATCGGCTAAGATATGGCGGCTGTTTAAACGAGCATTGGCACCATTTTTCAGGAACTCTTTAAATCCGTTACCCGTCATTAAGCTGAGGATTTCAGTTTTTAAGCCAGCATCACTTATGCCTTGCATACTAAGTGTTTTGCTTCTGCTTGGAATAGCACCCGTTAAGTATAAAGATGCACGGCGATATGTTTCCGATGCAGATTCGATTGTATATGGGCCCGTACCAGGTGTTGCTGGTGTACCTGGTGTACTCGGAGTAGTTGGAGCCCCTACAAATTCGGCAAGCAATGTGTATTCTGCTGAGCCTAATGCTAATACTGCACCGCCACCATGGCCCATTAAACCGCGTGGTTTATCGAGTAGTCTTTGCGCACCATTGGTTATGCCAGACATGTAAGCTGTTAGTTGAGCCTCATTGTAACTAACATCCGCTGAAGTATTGCCAACACGAAATACTAATGCCGTAGAACGAGCGGGACCGGTTGCACTATGACAAGAAACACAGCGAGCCTGGAGTACATCACGATTTAATGTAAGCGTTGGTGTACTTGGTGTACTTGGTGTACTTGGTGTACTTGGTGTACTTGGTGTACTTGGTGTACTTGGTGTGCTTGGGGTGCTTGGTGTAGAGTTTTCCAGCGATAGTAAAAAGGTTTCAAAATTCTTATATGCAGTACTGCTTCTATCTCCAAAGACTGCGCCGCCAGCATGAGAAGGAATGCCGACTGATTTGGATAATAAAATATCACGACCACCGCCTGCTGAATATCGAGTGAGCTCAGCTATATTTGCACTGTCATCATCGGGTGTGAGGATAAGCCCTGTGCTACCTGCAATGCCGCCGGCCTTATGGCAGCTAATACAAGCATTTAGGTCAGCTCTTACATTATTATAAGCCTCTGATGATGATTCCTGTGTGCTTGTTGATTCACTAGAATCTGTCCCAGAATCTGTAGTACCTGTTGTATTTGCATTGGCACTGTCAATATCGCCTGCGCCTTCACCACCGCCACAAGCACTTAACATAACAACAAAAGCATTAATTGTTAAAATTCGGATAATAGAATTCATACAATTACCTCCTCCTCGATATTTCAGGATTTGGGTAGTTCCTTTACCGACCCTATTTTTAAACTCGGTAATTCCTTTACCAGAGTATTTTTTTATTGCTTATATTTTTGTTTGAAATGAATGTTAGTGTCAGAACAGTAGAATTTCAGCGCACTGGTTCACCAATGCGTAATACATGTGTATTACGTGAACTGTGTCAAAGAAAAAGTGGGAACCAAAAAATCACCAATAAAAACAATAAGATAGCGACATCAAAAAGCTCAGTTATGACCTTGGGTATTATTCTTTCAGGATTAAATGCTTAAACTGTGAAGCACGTAACCATTCCTTTCCGTCTTTTATGCCGAGTAACATGGCTGTTGTTGTCGCAGTACCCGCCACTAAACATGTTGATGCGTGAACGCTAACACCACCCACTCCCTGTTGTGGCCAACCGGTTTTAGGATTGAGAATATGGCAATATCGTTTATTATTTACAATAATAAAGCGCTCATAGTTGCCGCTACTTGCAATACCGCCCTCATAGGCATCTATCGATGCAATGGCTTCTACAGGATTGGCAGGATTTCGAATACCAATTTTCCATGGTTTATCATTTGGATGTGGACCAATAATACTGATATCACCGGCTAAGTCGACGAGTCCATGGTGTATACCATTATTTCGTAGCAGAGTTGCAATGGCATCAGCGGCGTATTCTTTTACAACGCCGCCAAAATCAATTTCCATCCCTTTGGGAAGATATAGCAAGGGAGTATTCCAGCTTAATTTATTCCAGCCAACGAAATTTAGTAAAGTGCTGATGATTGCTTGATCTGGAAGCTTAACTGATTTGAAGTCCCATGCTTTGCGTAGTACTCCTGACGTTATATCAAACAATCCGTCACTTTGTTCCCAGGCAATTTGTGCATAATTAAGCAATCCAGCAGTTTCTTCATCAACACGTGTTCCTTGTCTATTACCAGCTGAATTGTTGATAGTAGTTGTGACGCTATCATCACGGTAGCGTGAGTATTTTTTTTCCAGGCGCTGTGCTTCTTTAACTGCTAGCTCAAAGTGTGGTTGGGGTGTATTAATTCTATCATCCAGATAAATTTGAATTTCTGCAGGACCACCCATTATCTTAAATGGATGTTTAAATAATTCTAATGGCATTGTAAAAAATTATTTACTTTTAAATAAAATATAATTATTTCTTTAAACATTTTGTTTAAAAAATAAAATCAAAGCCAACCGTAATTAGTGTGTAACTTACTAGACCTGGATTTTCAACGGCAACTTTTTCGAAAGAATATTTTTTATCGGATTCGTAGCGCTCAAATTTTGCAGTATAAGAAAAATGTTTAAATTTGTGTATAAATTGTAAACCGGCAGAAATTGCGCCATAAGGTGATAAACGATAATCACTTGAGTAATATGGATTTGTATTACCAGCAGCCTTATATGGTTCATAAAAATTTGCTTCGGTTTGAGAGTAATAACGAAAGGAAGGAATCAGTTGTATTTTTCCGCTTACATTCTTATGCCATGCAAAATTAAAAGTGTGTGATGTAATATCCCAATCGTCATTGTAATAACGGTAATCAAAATGTAAGGCGCCATTACTTTCTTTATAAAAATGTCTATAGCGCATAATAGCAGTGTAACGCGTGCGCGAAGATGGGCGGGCATCATCTATTTTATAAGGATCACTTAGATAGCCAGAATCCTCAGAAAAACCAAGGCCGTATTGAATTAAGGAGTTTTTACTTAGTACTTGTGATAAACCAAGGTTAATAGTTTGTGTTTCTTTATTGGCACGTTGTACGCGACCGAATAAAACGGCATCAGTTGGTGTGATTTCATCATCGGACTGACTATAGGCTATTTGAAAGGCAGAGTTTTTTTGATTAAATTCCCATTCCCAGTCTATTCCAAAGTAGTTAGCTTCATAATCATTTTCACTTGACTGGCCGGCTGTAAAGCCCGTTGACATTTTTTCACCATAGTGAGTAATTGAAGCAGTAACATCATCACGATTTTCAGAGATGCTTGCACCACTCATTACCAGTTGTGGTTGCCCGTCAGCTCCTGCTTGTGTTCCCATTGGTGATGCGCCACTCATTTTTTCGGTAAGTGCGTCAAAACTAACGCTAAAACTTTTACCAACGGGTGCTGATATACGAAATTGTTGAATATCAATGTCATAACGCTTGGTAGAACCTGATGCAACTTCACTGTCTTTGGCATCGTCTTCCATGTAAGAGCTATAGCGATAACTTACAATGTTGTCGACTGGTGCTGTTGCTGCCTGAGTTTGTAACGCAGGTAGCGCTAATGCACTGGCAGTTAAAGCGGCTAAAGCAGATGGTTTGTTATATTTTTTATCATCAGGTAGGTTCATGGAAAAATCCAAAAGAGTTTTTAATTACAACCACAGCCACCGCCGACTACCATTGTACCGCCACTGCTTCCTTCTTTACTAAAATGAATATGATTAGAAAGTGAAAATCCAGGGCCATCATTAACCCATTGCATTTCAGGTTTTGCAAGGATGCCACGTTCCCACGGTTGAATGGTTGTCGTGCATGCTGAAGTAAGCAAAACAAGCGTTAAGAAAGCTAAACGTATAAACATATTTTACTTCCTGTTTTTTACTCTGATAAAAGTTTTTGAATTTTTTTCATGAGTTCTTTCTCGTCACCATTGCGGAAACCTTTATGTTCGTAGCGGATAAGACCAAAACGATCAAGTAAGTAGCCTGTTGGCATAACTGATACACCAAACTGTTTAGGCGTTAAGCCGTTTGCATCATACAAGACGGTATAATTTACAGGATAGTTATTAAGAAATTGATTGGCATCGGATTTAGATTCGTCAAGATTAATAGCAAGAATTTCGAAACCTTTTGATGATAGTTTGTTATAAAGGTCGTTAAATTTTGGCATCGACTGTCGGCATGGTCCACACCATGATGCCCAGAAATCTATGTAAACAACTTTGCCGCGCAGTTTTTTTAGATCAATCGTTTTACCAGAATTAAGCTCAGGTAACTTAACATCAGGGTATTCAACTTTTGCAGCATTCGATGAAAGAGTAAAAGTTAACAGTAAAACCAGATAGAGGCTTTGGATAAAATAACGCATGGTACAGCTCCGCGATTTTTTAATTTACTTTTAGACGTCTAGGTACGTCATCGTTTTTATTTTTATAGATAGCTTTATTAAATATGAACAACTTTAAATAAATATAATAAAGAACGGTTTTAATAAATGAAACAATTTTCTAGTTTAAGTGACCGTTTTGTTAACTCATTCAAATTCAGCGGTGTAAGTGGTTGAAAATATAACTGATGTAATAGCAAGGTAAGGGCTTATAGCGAATATAATTTAATCGATTCATTCAATATAATTAATTTCTCTAAACATTATAGAAATGCTGAAAGCACTAGATAAAAAAAGATAATAAATCAGTTGTTACTTTAATTTTGTGTTATTAATCTAGCTATGGAGCAATAAAAGCCGCGTATTCAAGCGTAGCGACTCTTATATATATAAGATTAAGGTATAATAGGCCATAAATTGACAGCTATTAAGTGCTAGCATATAGCAAAACGGATAAAATTAATGAATTTTCAACAACTTATAATGTCCTTACAGCAGTATTGGGCAGATCAAGGCTGCGTAGTTTTACAGCCCTACGATATGGAAATGGGTGCGGGTACTTTCCACCCAGCCACTTTTTTACGTGCTATTGGACCTGAACCATGGAACACAGCATATGTTCAGCCTTCCCGTCGACCGACTGATGGTCGCTACGGCGAAAACCCAAATCGATTACAACATTATTACCAGTTCCAGGTTATGTTAAAGCCGTCGCCTAAAAATATTCAGGAGTTGTATTTAGGTTCGTTGGAAATGTTGGGTATTGATACCCTGGTGCATGACATTCGTTTTGTGGAAGATAACTGGGAATCTCCTACTTTAGGCGCATGGGGGCTTGGCTGGGAAGTCTGGTTGAATGGAATGGAAGTTACACAGTTTACTTATTTCCAGCAAGTCGGCGGGCTGGAATGTAGGCCAGTGACCGGTGAAATTACCTATGGCCTTGAACGTATAGCGATGTACTTACAAGGTGTTAAAAGTGTGTTTGATCTGGTTTGGACGGACGGACCCCAGGGTGTTGTTACATATGGCGATGTATTTCATCAAAATGAAGTCGAGCAGTCTGCATATAATTTTGAACATGCCAATGTTGATGAATTATTTAAACAATTCGAACAATGTGAAGTCGAGAGTCAGTCATTGATAGAAAAAGATTTACCCTTACCAGCATACGAGCAAATGCTAACAGCATCACATACCTTTAATTTACTCGATGCGCGCCATGCTATATCGGTTACGGAGCGTCAACGTTTTATATTACGCATAAGAAATTTATCCCGTGCAGTTGCCGATGCATACTATGCACGTCGGGAACAACTTGGTTTTCCTTTATGTCAGGATGCGCAAAATAAAAAGGCAGGTGCATCATGACAGATAAAATTACAACAAGTGACCTGCTGATTGAAATTGGAACAGAAGAATTACCGCCAACGGCTCTATTAACTTTATCCAATGCATTTAGTAAAAATATTACAACAGGATTAAAAGAAGCAGATTTAGATTTTTCGAAAGTACACTCTTATGCTTCACCCAGGCGTTTAGCAGTCTGGATTGAAGCGTTGCAAACTAAGCAAGCAGATAAAGAAGTCGAAAAACGCGGTCCTGCACTAAAAGCAGCATTTGATAGCGATGGAAATCCTACTAAAGCAGTGCAGGGTT
>Ga0316207_10003666_pt1 | contig 14044 bp, 15 predicted proteins | sample 6weekpyrite_MG_FD_204943 | JGI IMG/M metagenome (GOLD analysis project Ga0316207, IMG submission 204943) | Microbial mat bacterial communities from mineral coupon in-situ incubated in ocean water Damariscotta River, Maine, United States -... | ecosystem: Environmental > Aquatic > Marine >... | reverse complement strand
CTACAACCCATTAGTCCTTATTTTGTTCCTGTACGTTTTGATGGTTCACTGACTTTCGTAAACGTGGCTTACTTTGAAGATATGATTCTTGAAGCCCATGCTGACTTCCCGGAAGCCACGACTATCCTGGTCGTCGGTAGCGGCATTAATGATATCGATGCTTCTGGTGAAGAAAAAATTCGTGAAGTAGCTAAACACTTACGTGAAGTTGGCGTTAACCTGGTCTTTAGTAGTCTTAAAAACCAGGTTATGCGTGTACTTGAGGACAGCGGCGTTGTAAAGGAGCTTGGTAAATACGCCTTCTATGCCAGTAAGGAAACCGCATTTAACGCATTAAAAACAGCACATGACAGCGCACTTAAATACGAGTGCTACCAGGAAGAACAGCAAAAAAAAGGGTAAAGTGACATTCCGCTATTAACCCCTTTCTATTAATCAAGATTGATTGGAGCTAAGTTAGAAGATGAAAAATTCACAAGAGTCCTTTTTATCCAGTTTTTTACGACTTGAATCTGCTGGTGGTATTGTTCTCATTTTTGCTGCCTTACTTGCGATCATATTAGCGAATTCACCACTACAAAGTTATTACGCCTTATTAATTAACACACCTGTTGAAGTCAAAGTTGGTGCACTGGAAATTGCAAAGCCTCTATTACTCTGGATCAACGATGGATTAATGGTTGTTTTTTTCTTTATGATTGGTCTTGAACTAAAACGAGAATTTATTGAAGGCGAATTATCAGATAAGAAAAATATTATCCTACCGGGAATTGCAGCATTAGGCGGTATGGTTGTCCCCGCTCTCATTTATATATACTTTAATTTTGATGATGACACAGCACTAAAAGGTTGGGCCATTCCCACCGCGACAGATATCGCTTTTGCGCTAGGCGTACTAAGCCTGTTAGGTTCAAAAGTACCAACCAGTTTAAAAGTATTCCTAACCTCATTAGCCATTTTTGATGATGTTGGCGCCATTATTATTATCGCTATTTTCTATACCTCAAACATATCGACAACTTCACTCGCTATTGTTCTTATTTGTTTACCGATTCTTTTTTTGATTAATAAACGAAACCCATCATCGACAAGTGTTTATATAATGGTGGGTGTTGTTATGTGGGTTGCCATGCTGAAATCAGGCGTGCACGCAACGTTGGTCGGTATTATCCTCGCCATGTTTATCCCTATGCGTTCAAAAACTGATCCAAACTATTCTCCATTAAAACGAATGGAGCGCGATCTCCATTCGCTTGTCGCTTTTTTCGTACTCCCCGTATTTGCCTTTGCTAATGCCGGTGTTAATTTCACTGGTGTGGGTACAGAGCAACTACTTCATGGTGTGCCGTTAGGAATTGCACTTGGCTTGTTAATCGGTAAGCAAATAGGCGTTTTTGGATTTTGCTGGTTAGCAATAAAATTAAAGTTTACCCAGTTACCAACAGGAATGTCCTGGTCGTCTTTATATGGCACGGCTGCACTTTGCGGAATCGGTTTTACGATGAGTTTATTTATCGGCTCACTCGCCTTTGAAGAAACAAACATTAACCTTCTATTTGATGATCGACTAGGCATTTTAATCGGCTCACTGGCGTCAGGGATTATTGGTTATCTTGTATTAAGAAAAAGTTTGTCTGCAAATAACAACCCTTAATCAAATATCTACCCTCTTTAACCTGATAAGCGTCAGGCCTTTTATCCGTATATGCTAGGTTATAGATTTAATGGCGGCCTTTGGCCAGTAGTAGCCCCTCCTCCGATAGAAACTATCAGTTCCCGACGGACTGAATTCAAGTTTTATTAAATCATTTAATAGCAGAATTTAATAAGCACAACATATATACGTTGATCTGCGTCAATATAAATTTATCTCAGTCATGGTAGCGTCGGTCTTGGCGATTAATTTTTGCAAGGGAGATTAAAATGACCGAGAAAAATATTTCCAAAAAAGATGATACTAAAAATAGTTATTTAGCAGCTCTCAAAGACTTAGAAAATAGAATTGAGGATATGTTTCATCGCATGTGGAAAAATCCTTTCCATCATGAAAAACTGCCTGACACTTTTTCATTTAGCACTCTGAGCAAAATGCCTAATATAGATGTGATTGATAGAAATAAAGAGGTTTTCATTAAAGCCGAGTTACCCGGTTTTGATAAAGACGATCTCGATATTTCAATAGCCAATAATCAACTCGTAATCAAGGCTAAATCTTGCACAGAAGAAAAAGAGGAAGAAGGTGATTATCTAAAGCAGGAGATTAGAAAAAGCGAAATCTATCGCTCAGTATTATTACCTGCCGAGGTAGAGGAAGATAATATCAAGACATCTTATAAAAACGGTATACTGAAACTAACTATACCAAAACAGAAAAAATCTCAACGCAAACAAATAAAAGTTGAGTAAACTTTTAAGGAGTTGGGCATACAGAAGCGGCACTTTTAATCTTATATGATTTTATAGAGCTTGGTCTACGTATCCGGGGTAAAAGCTGCCGTACACCTTTAAAAGATCTTTATTGCCCCCTTCACCTTAGAAAAAGATTTGATTAAATGTCTGCTTTGCATTGGTTACCAGCAACACAGAATTATTTAAAAATAAATATCTGCTAATAAATACCCACCGAGTATCACGCCAATCCATAGCACCATGCTGCCTGTTGGCCAGCTGCTGGCTAAATGATACTTTGATAATCGGCTTGCCTGAAATGCAGACTGAAAACTTTGCCAAGCCTGCTGCGCGGGATGACTCATTGCATGATTAAAATCTTGCAACAAGTGATAACTCATACGCCCCGCTGCTGGCAAAAGTTTTCGATAACTCCATTCAAAATCGATATTAATTGAACGAAGTTCAGGTGGATATAAACCTTGTTTGTTTAACCAAACAAAGGCAAGTGCAGAGAAGAAAAGAAGTTGCAACTGTGTTAGCACATGTGTCAGGTCGTAAGGCCAGTAATCCATTTCCCATGGCAATAGTGCATACAGGTATTGCGGTTGTGAACCAATAAAAATACATAGCACTGCAGCAATGAACATTGCAACTAACATATTTAGGGGAGCTTCTTTCGTACGTATACCTGAGTCATGATGAAAGAAAGTAAAGTACGGTACTTTAATACCTGCATGATGAAATACACCCGCTGCCGCAAACAACAACATTAACCAGACTAAATCATAACCACCTTCCAAGGTAGCCACCATGATTAAAGACTTAGCAATAAAACCACTAAACAGTGGGAATGCAGAGATCGAAGCTGCACCAATAATACAGAACGTTGCAGTCCAGGGCATACTTTTATATAAGCCACCTAAGTCTGAACCATTAATATTCCCAACTCTAAACAATACTGCGCCCATCGACATAAACAATAATGATTTATAGATGATATGTGCAAAGGCATGTGCCACAGTCCCGTTAAGTGCCATCGCAGTACCGATACCAATGCCCACAACCATAAAGCCAAGCTGATTAATCATACTGTAAGCCAATACTCGCCGTAGATCATTTTCGATCACGGCATAAAATATTGGGAAGCAAGCCATAACAGCACCAACATAAATTAAAAGTTCAGTACCGGGATAACCACGGGCAAGTGCATAAATTGCTAGCTTAGTAGAAAAGGCTGAAAGAAAGACTGTTCCGGTTGGTGTCGCTTCAGGGTATGCATCCGTTAACCAGTTGTGCAATAAGGGGAAAGAAGCCTTAATACCAAATGCGATTAAAATTATCCAACCTGCACTGCTATCAACACCGATATAATTAAAGTCGGTCGTACCAGTTTGGTGATAATAAATTAATGCACCGGCAAGAAGTAACACACCAGACATCACCTGAAAAATCAGGTAACGAATACCGCTATTAATAGAACGTTGCGTACGCTGCGCCCAAATTAAAAATACTGAGCTGATTGCAAGTATTTCCCAAAATATAAATAATGTAATGAAGTCGCCCGCAAAGAGTGCACCTAATGCACTGCCTGAATAAATCAAACCAGCAATTTGTTGTAATCGATCACGAATATGAAGTGCATAAACAATAGCGAGAAAGCTGGCGATATGAAAGATATAACCAAACAACATACTAAGCTTATCAACTCGCATAAACTCAAGTTGATAACTGAATACCGTAATCGGGTAACTTAATTCTTTAGCTCGTACCAACGTATCAGTTGCAGCCATCGCCACAGCTGGTTGCACATCAAACCATAAATGCAACCCACCTAACAAAGGTGCTGCTAATAAAATAATATTACGGACATGACCATGTGTTAGCAGCACCAACACGGCAGCTATAAAAAAAGGAATAAATGGTGGTAGTTCACTCATCCACATCGTAATAATCTTCCTTTCTCATAAGTAGCTTTCGTACTTCTTTTGCAATAACAACTAAAATGACACAGGCAATAAATCCATAAAGCGCATAAAAGCCGGGAAAACTTTCCCATGAACGCATTGTATGGCGATGAACAAAAAAGTCAGCAATAAACAAAATAACGCTAATAATATAAAAACCACGTAACAAGCGCGTTACATTGCGTGGATTATCAAACAAATAAGTCTTCTCATCGTCCTTAGACTTCGACATATTAGCTCCCTCCTCCATTTGCTGCGCCTACCGCAAGATTATAAAATGGATCTGGATAAAAGAATGAAACAATACATGCTAATGCCGTTAAACTCAGTGGTATCAGCATCGTTAATGGTGCTTCTTTTATTTTGCTATAGCTTGAGCCATCTGCTGGTTTTGCAAAAAATGCATTTATCGCAACGGGTAATAAATATGCAATATTTAATAAAGTACTGATCATTAATACTGCAAGCAGGATCCACTGTTCAGCATGTACTGTTCCTAATGCTAAATACCACTTGCTCCACATACCACCAAATGGAGGCAAGCCAATAATACTTAAACTACCAATGGTAAAAGCAGTAAAAGTAACTGGCATCGCGCGCCCTAAACCTTTCATTTGACTAATTTCTGATTTATGTGCTGCAACTAGAATTGCACCTGCTGCAAAGAATAACGTTATCTTGGCAAAAGCATGCATCGCGATATGCATTGAAGCACCCAGCAAACTCATTTCCGTGGCAATTAACGCACCAAGTACAATATAACTTAATTGACTCACTGTAGAATAAGCGAGTCTTGCTTTAAGATTATCTTTTGTCATTGCTATAAATGAGGCGAACAATATAGTTGTAGCTGCAAACCAGATTAGCCAATCACTCGCACCTGAACTTAAAATAAAATCACTACCAAATATATATATTGTAACTTTCAAGACCGTAAACACACCCGCTTTTACAACGGCAACAGCATGTAACAAAGCACTCACTGGTGTCGGCGCAACCATTGCTGCGGGTAACCATTTATGAAATGGCATAACTGCCGCTTTACCAATACCAAAAATAAACAATGCGTAGAGGATACCAGCGTAAGCAGGATCCAATTTTCCTTCAAGAATACCACCTTGTTTAAAGTCGAGCGTGCCAGCAACAGACCATGTAATTAAAATAGCAAGCAACTGAAAACCAATGGATGTGCCCAACAAGATACCCAAATAAATACGGCCGCTGCGTTTAGCTTCAGCTGTGCCCGAATGCGTAACGAGTGGATAGGTTGAAATCGTTAAAATTTCATAACATAAAAACAAAGTAAACATGTTGCCAGAAAAAGCAGCAGCGAGCGCTGCGCTTATCGCAACAGCAAATGAGGCATAAAAACGGGTTTGATTTTTTTCATGATGTCCACGCATGTAACCTATCGCGTAGATTGAAGTGATTAACCATAACGTGCCTGCAACCAAGGCAAACAACATTCCCAACGGTTCAATATTAAAGCTCACCGTAATACCAGGCACGACTTCAAACAGTTCTAGTACGGGTACATCGCCAGCTTGAACACGTATAGCTAACGTAACGACAATGAAGGCAACAATCGAAGCGGTAATGAGTGTTATCGCTTCTCTGAGGTTAGGACTTTTACCTGCAAAAACAATTAAAACAGAAGCAATGAGGGGTAACAGGATAGCCAGTATTATTAATTGTTCACTTGGGATGCTCATCTATACAGTCTCATTGATTAACACTCGGTAATAATAATTTTACAGCTTGCTCTGCCGTACCAACCGTCAATTCAGTATTAAACCCAAAGTACACATTTGCTATTACCAATACCCACATAGGAATAAGTAACATCAAAGGAGCTTCCTTTGAATGCGTTTGTTGAGATGTATACTGACTATTCTCATTAGTTTGTTTGAAATATAAGACCTCAACCAACTTCCAAACATATATAACCGCAAGCAACGAACCGGCTAAGATAACAATAACGATTAACCAATGCTGCTGCTCAATTGCTGCTAACACAAGATACCACTTACTAATAAACCCAGCAGTTCCTGGCACACCTATTAAACTTAAACCACCAATCACAATCGCGGTAAACGTCCACGGCATTTGTTTACCTAAACCAGAAAAGTGTTCAAGGCGGCTCGAACCGACACGATAAATCAATGCACCGATCGCCATAAACAAGGCACCTTTTATTAAAGCATGATTAAATAAATGTACCAGGGTCGCGGTGACACTTAACATACTGCCTAAGCCGATACCGAGCATCATATAACCGACCTGAGCCACACTTGAGTAAGCGAGTAAACGTTTGCTGTCCTTTTGATAAATAGCATAAAATGACATCATTAAAATACCCATGACACACAGCAACAGGAACAACTCATCCGCAGGTGTGTTTTCAATAAATGAAAATCCAAACACCGTGAAGACGACGCGTAACATCACATAAACAGCAACCTTAGTTGAAGTTGCTGCAAGGAAAATCGTCACAACTGTTGGCGCATAGGTATATGCATTTGGTAACCAAAGGTGTAGCGGGAACAAAGCCAGTTTCAATGCAAAACCGACCATAATAAAGGCAAACGCGGTATGAATGGTGCGGTGTTCATATAACTCGGGTAAACGTTGTGATAAGTCTGCCATATTGAGTGTGCCGGTCATGGCATACAACAAACCAACACCAATGATAAAAAATGTTGCGCCTATCGTGCCCATGATTAAATATTGATAAGCCGCAGTCAGTGCCTGACGTTTTTTACCTAAACTAATTAAAGCATAAGACGACAATGATGAAATTTCTAAAAAGACAAACAGGTTAAAGATGTCTCCTGTTTGCGCGATACCTAACAGGCCTGTCAGGCATAACATAAACGCTGCATAAAACAGTGCATGTTGCTTTTGCGGAATTTCTTTAATTACACTTTTCAGGGCATAAGGTAAAGTTAATGCGGCAATACCCGAGACAATTAACGCAACAAGCGCATTCGCCGCATCAATACGATATTCAATCCCCCATGGCGGTGCCCAGCCACCCAGTTCATAACTTATTACATTACCGCTACTGACATTCATTAACTGCCAGGCAGCAAGGTAAAAAACAGACCAACTGACAAAGGTGCTAACTGCCCACGGTAAGCGTCCATTCGGCAACACGGCAATGACAGGAGCCGCGAGCAAAGGTAAAACAACAATGAGTAAACTTAGATGACTTTCTATCACAACGATTGATCCTGGTTATGAATATCATCTTCTTCAATGGTGCCGTAGGCTTCTTTAATACGAATAACCAGCGCCAGACCCAGCGCCGTTGTTGCAACACCGACCACAATAGCAGTAAGAATTAAAACATGAGGAAGTGGATTAGAATAAAGCGTAACCCCTTTTTCAATAATGGGCACAGCACCCTCTTTTACATTCCCGATACTGATATAAAGTAAGAAAACAGACACCTGGAAAATATTCAAACCGACAATTTTTTTCACCAAATTGCCACGGCTAATAACCGTATAGAACCCGGCCATCATGATGATGATAACCAACCAGTAATTATAATGTCCCAGAATTATATCCATCTTAATTATTCTGGATCCTGTTCTGAGTTCACTTCATGCCGACCACGTTCTGCAAAGGCAAAGAACATAATCAACATCACGGACATGACGGTGATACCCACACCCAGTTCAACCACCAGGATACCAAGGTGTTGGCCGGCTACTTGTGATGAAGCCAACACGCCATACTCTAAATAGTTACCACCTAATAACAGCGTCGCAATCCCGGTACTGGCATAAATCAAAACTCCCAGGCTGGCGAGAAGACGTAACACATAAGGTGGAATCACTTGTTTTGCGCTATCAACACCAAAAACCAAAGCATACAAAATAATCGCGGCACTAAAAATCACTCCCGCCTGAAAACCACCGCCGGGACCAAAGTCACCATGAAACTGCACATAAAGCGCAAACAGGAAAATGAGCGGAATAATAAATTTTGAAACAACCCGTAAGATTAAATTATGTTTCACTGCTGCCCCCACTCTTTTCAACCTGAGGCTTCACGCGGCGGCGACCACCAATAAGTAACAGGACTGCGATACCCGCCGTAAAAATCACGGTGACTTCACCTAAGGTATCAAAACCACGATAACTAGCCAGCACTGCGGTGACCACATTCGGTACACCGGTTTCAGCTATGCTTTTTTCTAAATAATAAGGCGCCACGTGTTGTTGTGCTGGTGCATCGGGATCGCCAAACGCGGGAATGTCCCATGTGCCATAAATTAAAAGTGCACCGGTTATGAACACAACACTTAAAGGCAACCAGGGTTGGTGAGTAGGTTGTTTTTCTTTTTTATCAATTTCTGCTGGAGCGTAGGTTAATGCCAGCGTTGCTAACATAAGTACGGTTGATATCCCTGCACCAACAGCAGCTTCGGTAAATGCCACATCTGCAGCATCCATCACCACAAACAAACCGGCCGATAAAAAACTAAAACCACCGAATAACATTATGACGGCAAACAAACTTCGCATACGAATAATTGCAATAGCATGAATAGCTAGCAGGCTTAATAAAGTAATATCAACAATATTATCTATCATGGTTTATCCTGCTTTTCTGGTTTTAAAACATCACGATTTGAAAGCATGGGTTTAAGTCCGCCTAACATAGCGGCATTAGCCAGAGAATGTGATGCGGTTGGACTGGTCAGAAAAATAAAAGCAAAGATTAAAAATAATTTAAAACTGGCTAACGTTAAGCCCGCCTGAAAAGATAGCCCTAATAAAAACAGTGCAGCACATAATGTATCCGTGGTTCCAGCTGCATGAAGTCGTGTGTAAAAATCAGGGAAACGATGCAAGCCAATACCACCGACAATGCCAAGTAAACCGCCTAATGCTAAACAAAACCAACTGAGTACTTCAAAAATCACTTCTTGTTTACCTCATGCGCTGTATCAACTGAGGTTTCACCATCGGTATATAAATTACCCTGTTCAACTAACTTCAAAACAGCAATAACGCCAATAAAATTAATTAACGCGTAAACCAAGGCAATATCCAGCAAGTCGTGTCTATCTGTTAAAAATGCAAATACTGCAATAAGCAAGATTGTTTTAGTACCTAGCATGTTCATTGCAGCAACACGGTCATAAACCGTTGGCCCTAATAAGGCACGCACTAATGCCAACAGAATTGTTATCAGAATGGCAATTATAGCGACGGTGTACATCATCAAGCTCCTTCTCCGGTATCGGGAACCGCTTTTGCCATTTCACCTGTTTGTAATTCCGCTGCGCCTGCTTTGCTTAAGGCATGAACCTTGATTTCATCAGCCGATAAATCCAGCGTGACGGTTCCCGGTGTGAGTGTTATGGAGTTGGCATAAATGACTTTGCTTAAATCTGTTTTTTTACTGACCGGAAGGGTAACAACTTGAGGACTAATAGTGTGAGCGGGAGAGAGAATTCTTTTTACAACATCAATATTTGCTTTTATGATTTCTTTGCCCAGGTAAAAATAATAAGGCAATAAACGTGAGCTTAAATGAAAAGGATAACTTTCGTGATCAATAATGCTCATACGTTTTGACAGATACACACTAAGGAGTGTTGAAACTATACCAAGCACGATCAGTAAAGCTTCTGTATGCCCTGAGAGCATAAACCAGAATAAAAAAATTAGACCCGCCGCAATGATTGTTCTCATTATTTTTTAACTTCCCTTGCGCCTTAGCTTAGCAACTTCAAGCTGTAATGAGTATAACAACCCATTTTTCAGATAAAAAGAAAATAAATCACAATAATAATCAGACAAAACCCAACAAATCGGCTAGTTTTTAACCTCTAATATGTGCATTAAACTGAAGCCGGTTAAACCGTTTTTATGTTGTGGAATTTATATACATTAGAGCTTAAGGAGGAACAAGTAAAAATGGCTTAGGCTGTCTTGTCTTACACTGACAAACCACGCTAATTACTGTAATTTCAATAACTTAAACTACTTTTCATGTAAGAAATTTATATTATCAGATAATTCCATTAAACAATTCACCATGTTTCATTAATAATCTAATTGATTTGATTTGAACTTAATGTCCAATAATATTGATTCTCGAAGTACATACTCTATTGCTGTATCATACGAAAGGTAACAGGCAAACATACGGGATAAATTATCAATACAAAAAAAATTGTTATTACTTATGGAACGTTTGATATGTTTCATAGAGGCCATCTACGATTATTAGAGCGAGCCAAAGCATTAGGTGACTACCTCATTGTGGGTGTTACCGACGAAAATTATGATCGCTCTCGTGGCAAATTAAATGTTATCGAAAACACTGAAAAACGCGCGCAAGCCGTCGAGGCATTAGATTTTGTCGATAAGGTCATAATAGAAAAACATAAAAAGCAAAAAGCTGAAGACATGGTGAAATATGATGTTGATATTTTTGCCATTGGTGATGATTGGGAAGGCACCTTTGATTACCTAAATAAATATACTCATGTTGAATACCTACCTCGTACCAAAGGCATTTCAAGCACCTCACTACGAAAAGATAACTTTGATGTCATTAAACTAGGTATTGTTGGTCTTGGACGTGATACCAAAGCCTTCATTAATGAAGCCATGCATGTACCTAACCTAAAGATCAACCGTATCTACTATCCTGACTTGCCAGCCTTAAAGCAATTTACTCAAAAATGCGAGAGCATTCGATACGGTCATGATAATTACGATGAGTTTTTAGATACGAGCATTACTGCTGTCTATATTGATACTGCGCTAGAAAAACATTATCCGCTTATTAAAAAAGCATTAATGGCAAAAAAACATGTCTTGTGCGAAAGCCCGCTCGCACTACATAAAAAAGAGTTAAAAGAGTTACTCACTTTAGCTAAAAAAGAAAAAGTACTACTGCTTTCTGCACTTAAAACAGCTTTTTTACCCGCTTTTAATCAGCTGTTAACCGAGTTAGACAAAGGAGTCATTGGTGATATTAAAGAAGTAAGAGCAACCCGTACTTCGCTTTATAAAGAGAAAGATTATCCCGATACCTTTATGGCACAGGGTGCTACCAATATTTTATCCTCATACCCATCTTTACTTGTTAATAAAGTTTTAGGTGAAAGTAAAGACATCACTTTTTTTGATCAGGGTACTGAGGGGTACGATGTATCTAACCTTATTATCAGCAAACATAAAGGCGGAGCCATTGGTATTTCTAACGTTGCAACGGGAATTAAGGCTGAAGGTGATGCTGTTATTTCTGGAACCAAAGGCTATGTTTATATTCCTGCACCCTGGTGGTTAACGAAACAGTTCCATGTGCGTTTTGAAGATGAAAATAAAAGCCAAACATTTAAATATGAATTTGAAGGCGGTGGGCTGCGCTATATGATTGCTGAATTTGCTTCACTGATACAAAGAGACAAACGTAAGTCTAATATGTTATCGCCTAAAGATATGATTGGCATTAATCGAGTGCTCATCGAATATAATGAAAGAAAATTAAAAGAATTAGGAAAAGAAACAAAATGATTTATGAAGACTACGCCATTTTTACCCCTGGCCCTGTAAAAATGTCTGAGGAAATATTACAAGTGGGTGCAAAGCAAACACCCTACTTCAGAAACAGTGAATTTTCAGAGGTAACCTTTACTTGTGAAAATGAGCTTTTAGAAATGGTTAATGCACCAGAAGGTTCTAAGGTTATTTTCTTAACGGCATCGGGTACGGCGGGAATGGAAGCGGCTGTAATGAATTTGCTTGATAAAAATGACAATGCATTAGTGGTTAATGGCGGAGGCTTTGGTGCACGTTTTGTAGAAATCTGTGATACGCATAATATACCCCACACTAACTTTAAAGTTAAAAATACCGACCTGAGCGATATTGAAAGTTTAGCACCTGATGAATCCTATACGTCTTTAGTTGTCAACGCGCACGAAACATCTATTGGCTACTTATATAACCTCGATGCGATGGGAGAATATGCAGTTAAAAATAATATGCTCTACATTGTCGATGCTATTTCAATGTTAGTAACCGATCCTCTCGATATGCAACAATCAAGTATAGACGTTGTTATTGCAAGCTCTCAAAAAGGCTTAGCATTACCACCTGGGTTAACCATGGTGATTCTTGCGCCTAAAGCGATAGAAAAATTAAAAAATATAAATTCTTTATACTTTAACTTTAAAGATTATTTGAAAAATGGTGAACGCGGACAAACTCCCTACACACCTGCAGTGACTATTATGTTGCAGCTTGAAGCCAGGCTAAAACAAATTAAAAAGCGCGGCGGTATTTCACAAAGTATTTCTAGCGCAAAAGAAGTCGCTGATTATTTTAGAAAAAGCATTAACGCCTTACCGTTAAAAGAGTTTTCCCCTTATATGCCAAATGCGATGACTGCCCTCACCCCAACCGATGGTAAGTCGGCAATGGATATCGTTAATGACTTAGAAAAAGACTACAAAGTCATGATCTGCCCTAATGGTGGCGCAGAGCGTGATAGTGTTTTTAGGGTGTCCCACATGGGCGAAATGACAAAAGAATATACCGACATTCTCATTAACGCGTTACATGATTATTATGGCGTTAGCAGAAAATAATAGTATAACCTGATGATAGAATCTGAAATATTACGTAAAGCACAATTGATTATGCTCGATATGCTGATCGAATTTGATGCCATATGTAAAAAACACCAACTGCAATACTGGTTAGATTCTGGCACCTTACTCGGCGCAGTGCGCCATCAGGGTTTTATTCCCTGGGATGATGATATTGATTTATCCATGCCAATTGAAGACTACAATAAGTTTTTAAAAATCGCTCAAAGTGAGCTCTCAAATGATATATTTTTCCAGACTTCTCAAACGGATACGAACTTCAAATTCGATTACATTAAACTCCGTTCTAATAAAGCCACCATTGTCGAGCTCCATGAAAAAGATAAACAAGTAAATTACCATCAAGGCGTGTTCGTTGATATTTTTCCAATGCTCGCAATAGAAAACACAAAAGAAAATAAAAAATTTTATGACAGCACACTTAAGGCAATAAGAGACGTATCTTCTGTAAGCCTACATACGCCCAATGGCAAAGATGATCCCGAAACAAGAGCGGCCTTGGTTGCCTCTTTAAAACAAAAACATCATGGATGGAAAAGCGACAAATCTAAAATCATCTACGGTGGCGAAATGCCCGATGTCGCAGCATGGTTTGATAGTGAAAAAGTTTTCCCCCTAACGACAATGAAATTTGAAGGACACACTTTTTCCGCTCCAAATAACCCAAGTCACTATTTAGATGCTATCTATAGTTTTGACTATAGACAATTACCGCCCAAAAGTAAGCGCATTATTCACGCTCATAGCATCGATATTACTCAGTGAAAGCCTGAGACATCAGCCCCTGATGCCGAGCTAGCATCGACTCGAAAAACAGAATACAAAAACCCAATAATTTGCGCCGTAAAATAAAAAAGGCTTAGCATTTCTGCTAAGCCTTTAATATGTATGGTGGGCCGTCCGCGACTCGAACGCGGGACTGTAAACCTCCCTATTTTAGTGACACCCTAAATTAGAGTTTTCTCCTTGTTTATGAATGGCCAGATACTCCCATGGAGTGAGGTCATTCAATGAGTCATGCGGTCGTTCTTCGTTGTATTCTCTG
>Ga0316207_10003665_pt1 | contig 14046 bp, 14 predicted proteins | sample 6weekpyrite_MG_FD_204943 | JGI IMG/M metagenome (GOLD analysis project Ga0316207, IMG submission 204943) | Microbial mat bacterial communities from mineral coupon in-situ incubated in ocean water Damariscotta River, Maine, United States -... | ecosystem: Environmental > Aquatic > Marine >... | reverse complement strand
CTCATAAAGCTTTCTGGTTTTTCGCCAGTCCACTTGCCGGTCATTTTGCCCAAAAATGGCGAGCACCGGGCTGGAAACCGCTTTGAGGACTTGATCAAGGTTAGCGACATGAATTTCTAACCCACTCTGTTCGTCAAAATCATGCCCCTCGGCCATAAATTTTTTCTGGTTGGTTAAATAGGATTTTCGTGCGGCCTCATATTCCGGGCTACCGGGTTCATGCTCTACATATTGCTGGCCGGAGAGCCTTTGCACCAACTCATCCTTCCAGAACTGGTGGCTAACGCGCAGATACTCTTCATAAGACGCACCCGAGTTGAAGGCCAGGTTGCCGTCAATCCAACCTTGGTAAAGCTTGTTGATTTCCGCTGGCGCGTAGCCAGCTATCTCAAGGCTCGAGCGCAGCAGATAGCCCCAGTTCTCGAAGGCGTTTGTGCCGCTGACAGATATCCAGAATTTAATGCCCGGCTCGCGGCTAACGGCAAGGGGCGCTATCCAACCCGCGCGGCTAAAGCCCATCAGCCCAACACGGTCTGACCCAGGTTCTTTCGTTTTCTTCAGTGCACTGATGGCAGCCAAAACCTCGTCGGCACTGCTTTCAACGGGCTGGTTTATGTCGAACTCGCCTTCGCTTTTGCCGCAGCCGGGTTTGTCCCATACAAATACTGAAATGCCTTTGGCGGTAAATTCAGCACGAATTTTTTGAAACCAATCGCCTTCCACCACATTTGTGCGTCCAGACCCGTGAACAATGATGAGGGTAGAAGTTGCCTCAATGTTTTTGGGGCGGCTGATAATACCGTTCAGGCTAGCGCCCGAGGCGCTGAAGGAAAATTCCTCTGTCGTATATTCGGAGGCATAGTCGCTAGACGCTGTCGTTTGGATTGAAATGAAGCTACTCAGAACGAACAAAATACCACAGATGAAGGCTTTATACCCCATGACAGCTATCCTTTTGTCGCGTGTTTCGTTTTTTTCGCCACTTATTTTTTGCTGCGGCTTAGTGTTACATTACCCGTAACAGTTGTTCGCTGCATAAGCAATATGCACAGCGGCTCGATAAAAAGGACGGCATAATATTTTGCAGATTGGCAGTGTAAAATAGGCTAATCAGTATGAAACTGTTCCAATGGGGTACATGGAAAATCCAAATGGTGCGCTTTCAATGCGAATCTAGCAATGGCTAACTGCTCAACGATGATGACTTGATATTCTGGATATGGCCATCATGCCGAGCGACATCAGAAAGTGTTTTTTCCGCTTCATCAAGGGTGTTTTCCAGCCACCGTTTAGCTAAAACGGTCTCCAGAACAAATCCCGCTTGCTTGCTTAACCAATATAATAGTCGGTCGTCGTTCTGGCTAAACTTCTCTTTTTTTGTTGGAGCACCAAGAATAAAAACTCCCTCCAACTTATTCTCGCGGTGCAAAGGAACGCAAACGCTTGCATTCAATTTTTGGAACTCAGCTCTCAAATTTGCAGGTGCGTCGTCATAAAAAAGTATATTGCGATCCTTTTTAATCCACTGAAGCAACGCAGATCCATTTAACGGGGAAGGCGGCAATGTTTCAATTTGTATATTATTAGTTGGTGCAGGCGCCAGCAAACGCAGGTCCTGTTTGGACTGTTGATTGGCGGCAGGAAAAACATGCAGAGTGTAACTCTTAACCTTGATCATCCTTAAAAACACTTCGTCGGCGAACTTGAAGAACCGTGAAATGGAATTGCAGTTTTTAAGCGCCTTAAGCAGATACTCAATTGTGACGTCATATTCATAGTGCTCCGCAGGGAAAAGTAGGTCTCGGGCATCACTGAAGGATTTGAGAAGATAGCGATATAGCTCAAGCAAGGCCAAGCCCGCCAACAGCGTTACGACAAGTTGTTCGGCTACATGCCAATCGGCCTGCTCAATGAGCCTGAAAAGCAGTACAAAACCTGAGAGCACAATGACGGCAGAGGTCAGCTTTATTGCGGCGTAGCCGAAGGCTTCAGATACACTAATAACATGAAAGCGTAGTACTGCATACGCCACCAGCGGCATGCCGATAAGGCTGCCTATTACGCCAAAAAGTCTCGAGTTGTTGAAGCTTAGTATTCCCAAAATGCAGCCCAGAGTGATTGCAATCACAAGCCATTTCAAGCGCTGTTTTTCCCTAAAAACAGCTGTATGGTAGGCTCTGAAAGTAACTATGAAAATGGTCAAGCTTGCGGCTACAAAATTTACTTTATGGGTCTCCGATATAATATCCGGGACTGGAGCAACCCGTGATCCTACCATTTTCAGAACGGAGGGCAGAAATGTCATGTTAGAAAGATAAAGACTGGCACTCACGATCAACGACAATGCGATGATTGCCCTCAGAAAAATTGTCACCCTGGTTCTAGTGACGGTCACGAAGAAAATGATCATGCATGGCGCCATAAAAAACATACCAAAGCGCATTGTATGAAACAGAGGTCTCAATATAGCTTGATCAGCAATTGTAGTGGTGAAGTGGAGATTAATAGCCCAGATTGCAAAACACGCCCATAACAAAGAAAAGGACAGGACTACCTTGTTTTTGATATCATGCGCCAAAGGCGAAGAGACCTGTTTGGCTAATGCAGGGCTTGCCTCATTTTCGAATTTCATTTGAGCAACCTTTCAGGACCGTCTCAAAAACAACATAAAGCTTGATCATTTCGCCCTTCAACTGTGGGCTCTTGAAAGGGGTCGAGTAAAATCAGGACTATATGCATTTTAGAGACAATGTATAGATTTTACGGTTTCTCGTCGCAGCTTTTCGATCAAAAATTCGATGCCTTCTAGATAGCTATAGGAAATGCAGGGCCCAATTAAACCACTTTCGCATAAAGCGCCTTGCGCTCTTCTTTGGTAACTAGGATCGGCTCCCTAATTGGCTCCATGGTGTCTTCCTTAAAGAACGGTTTCCAGCTTTTGCCACCCTTTATGCGCCACGCAATCAGTTTACATACAAACCTAGGCAGCATGCGCAATGTCTTCACCTTCTCACCCAGAGAGGCCTTGTTACGCCCATTCACATTGGCGCGGGACGGGCCGATCATTTTGACAACCTCATCCGACGCCCCTTTGTGCCCGGAACAGATTGGCAGCACACCGATGAAAGGCACGCCGCCTTTGGGGAATGTGTTTCCGAGCGGCGTTTTGCAGCAGGCCGCATGCCACCGGAGCGGCCCTTTTGGCGTGATCCTTACGCAAGCCAAATGCTCCAGTCCCTCATGGATTTCAAAGTCTGCGGGGTTGATTTGGAAGATATTCGAGTAACCTTCGCTGTCCAGCATATCATGCGCACGCCCCAGATAGTGGGCGTATGACTGACAGCCCTTGCAAGCGCAGCGAACATGGTTGCTCGAGCCCGGTGACAGGCTTCTGATTACGCCGCCTACCTTGCCGCAGCTGCATTTTACTGGAACATCTTCTGGCACTTTAAACTCCTCCCCTATACCCAAAAGCCTAAAAGGCTCCGATGCCGTCCACTTCGCCACACCGGAGAAGCCTGGTAAGTCTTGGCGACATAATGAGTTCCCGGCACGCAGGTTATTTAAAATAGCGCTTCATGCGCCGGGATCTCGCTTTATAGAATAGCTGATAAAGCGTGCGCACAAAAAAACGAACCAGTTTTTGAAATAGATCAACTTTCATCAACAGGCTGAAGCGTCGCCTGATATTCATGTTGATTGTGGCAATCACTTGAGAGCCATAGCTTGAACTATGCCGCAAATCCACTGCATGATCTGCTTTGCCGCCATTGTCGATAACTTTAGGCACAACACATTTGGCTCTGTCGATCTTGAAGGCCACCATGGATTCGAAAAATTCGACCGAATAAACGCTGTTGGCATAAGAATTTTTATAGGCCGGCAAACCCGGGTACCGGGAATTAACGCCGTCAATAATCCGTTTTGCGAAAGACATGAATGAATATTTCGACGGGTTGCCAAATTCTCGCTGATAGCTGGTATGCGAATCTTCGGTAACTATCAGCCCACCATCGTTGATAAACGGCAAGCATTTCTCAAAAGTCATAATTTGCTGGTTATTCGTGTGTCCGCCGTCATCGAGTAAAATATCAATTGGGCCAACTTTTTCAAAAAAATCATCCCAAAACGACGGGTCCGACTGATCACCGACAAAAATTTCAAAACCGTGTTCAGCCCATTTTTTGGCATTTGGGTTAAAATCAATCCCGATAACACGTGCGTTCGGGCCAAAAAAACCCCGCCACATAAAAAGCGATCCGCCGTTCGAGACACCAATTTCAACAAAGGTAACCGGCTGCCTTTTAAAGCGGGAGAATAGCTCTTCATAGACCGCGAAGTAACTATCAACTTTAACAGAGCGATACTCTGAATTCAGGAAATGCTGGTATATTTCTACTTGAGCCAACTGCTGTCTACTCCAGGAGGAATTGATTTTAGATACTTTTGTCTCTGACATGACTGTACTGAAATAGACAATAACATCAAAGACTAACCAAAGCCGTCACCGCCCTCAAGTTCACCGCACCGCAGAAGCCTGCTATCGGCCACTGCCGCCTGCCGGTGTTTCACGGCGATCTGATAGGCTGGGTCGGTGACCATTTCAAGGAAGGCGCCTGCTGTTGGGTAATAAGCGACAAATGCCGTGTCCCATGCCTCGGTGCCTGATGACCGGTCGGGACCAATAAGCATCGCCTTTGGTTCACCACGCCAGAGTATCTTTCCGCCAACACGCGCAAATATCGAGCCGCTTTCGCGGCTATAATTTGCGTAGGCTTCAGCGCCGGTTACTGATCTGCCGTCTTCGTATGTTGCCTCAGATTTAAATTTAACCAGATTTAGCATATTGAGCGGCTCGTCTCGAGGCAGGTTTTTGAAGGCTTCAAATTGGGCACGATCTGGATCGATGTAGGGCATGTTTTTCTCCGCAATAGGGTTAGCTATGAGGTAGTTGAAACCGTGTGACAAGCAAGTGTCACGTGACAAAAGACTCTATGGAAACAGCGAAAACGTTACTGAGGTGAGCTTTCAAGCGACAAATAAACAGGAAACAGTGTCACGCATGTGTCGCACCAACTGTCGCACCGTGCCAATGTCGACCAACCCAACAACTTTCCCCGCAGCTAAAGGCTCTGCAGATAGCGGAGAAATTCGCCCGTTTTTGTTTTCCAGCCTTGCGTTTGGGCATGCTCTTGAGCTCGTTTTGCCATTTTACAGCGCAGGTCATCGTCGCCTAACAAACGAAGCAGAGCCTCTGCGATCTCCTCCGAACTATTGCCGTCCACCAACAAGCCGGTTTCGCCTTCAATCACTGCGTCCACCGCACCGCCGGCGCGTCCGCCAACCGAGGGCGTGCCCATCGCGGCAGCTTCAAGAAACACTAAGCCAAAGCCTTCTGTATCACCGTCTGGCATGGTGCGGTTTGGCATGGTGAACACATCTGCCAGTCCGTAAGCAGCGATCAATTGATCTTCACTCATCCAGCCCGGCATGCATACGCTGTCGCGAATGTTCAAAGCCTCAATTTTGCTTTTAAGCGAGGTCTCAAGCGGCCCTCCGCCACCTATCACCAACATGGCTTCTGACCGACCCTTGACAACTGTAGGCCATGCCTCAACAAGCCTATCAAAACCTTTACGCTCAACCAATCGGCCGCAAGCAAACACAAAGCAACCCTCTGGTAAACCTATTTTTTTTCTGTCAGCAGCAGGCGATTTCCCTGAATATTTTCCAAGATCTACGCCATTATTTTGCAGCGTTATGCGCCCTGCTGGAACGCCGTATTTCTCATGCAGCAGGGTCGCAGTGAAACGGCTCACAGCAACAAGGCCATCGGCTGAATTCAATGCCGCACGTCTGGCGTCTTCTGCTTTTTCCGAGTAGGCGCTCTGCGACACTTCTTCTCCGTGCACATAGATAATCACTTTGGCAGCACTGTATTTTTGCAGAGGCGCTACCATCCAGCCAAGCGCATCTTGGGCGCCAATACAGACGATATCTATCTGGTCAGCCTCAATAAGCTTCAACGTTTTAGACAGGACCTTTCTCTGTAGAAAACGCGCCTTTAAGTGTGCCAGTAGTTTGCCCAGGAAGCCGGTTCCCACAGGCAATATTCTGGGTCGCATTTCTGTCACACGGGTGATTTTATAACTTGAACCAGCGTCAAACGCTTGCCAGCCCACAACTTCAGCCCCTGTGGTATAGTCTTCAGAAGCTGTCAGCACGCTAATGCTGCCAGCCCCGTTCGAAGCCAGCGCATCATATACCGTTAACGCCCCACCAATCAGGGGTCGGTAATGGGTTGTAACAATCAAACAGTTTTTTTGGCGCACTAATAGGTTCCTTCAGTCCCACAAAAGCGGCTTCCCTTGATTTGGTCAAGCTTATTGCTTACACCCATTCTCTTAGGCTGCTATAGTAACTATAGTTCAACATTTTTCGAGGGTGCTTTTATGGCCATGCTATCAGATGACATTGTGAAATTAATCGAAGATGGTCTGCCGGGCGCTTCTGTAAAAATTGAAGACCTGCGCGGTGATGGTGACCATTATGCGGCGCATGTGATTTATGAGGGATTTCGCGGAAAATCTCGGGTACAGCAGCATCAAATGGTCTATAAAAGCCTGCAGGGTCGGATGGGCGGCGAATTGCATGCACTCGCCCTCCAAACAGCAGTCCCGGGTTAAATTTCGCGACTGATTCCCCTTTTTTTCTGACCATTTTTGTCGGAATTTAACTTCTCCCCTTGGCAATTGGGTGCAACACCCTTATCTCTAAGGGAAATCGGCCAAACTTAAGGATATATCGATGAGCATTTCTGAACGCCTTCAGGGCTATGTTGACGCAGATGACGTTGTACTTTTTATGAAAGGTACACCCGTTTTTCCCCAGTGTGGCTTTTCCTCAGTTGTCAGCCAGGTTCTGCAACATGTAGGTGTGAAATATGAAAGCTATAATGTGCTGGAAGATGCGGAAGTCCGTGAAGGCATTAAGGTTTTTTCCGATTGGCCTACTATTCCGCAGCTCTATGTGAAGGGTGAATTTATCGGCGGTTGCGACATAATCCGCGAGATGTTTGAAAGCGGTGAATTGCAGCAATTGATGACCGATAAAGGCGTTGAAGCCGCCTAGGTTCTCGTTACAATCCAGATATAAGCATCTGAATTCACAGGGATAAGCTCTATGGAAATGCGCAGGCTTGGCCGCACGGATATTGAAGTTAGTAAAATTTGCCTCGGCACCATGACATGGGGCCAGCAAAATACTGAGGCGGAAGGGCATGCGCAAATTGACATGGCGCTGGATCACAGTGTTAATTTTCTCGACACGGCAGAAATGTATTCGGTGCCCGCACGCGAAGAAACCTACGGCGCCACCGAACGCATTATCGGCAGTTGGCTTCAGAAAAGCGGCAGGCGTTCGGACATAGTTCTAGCGACAAAAATCGCAGGCCCTGCCCCACATCTCAAATATTTCCGCCCTCATCTCAACAAGGGCGAGGGCAACAACCTGGACCGGCAGGCCGTTCTGGAAGCCTGCGATGCTAGCTTGAAACGTCTTGGAACCGATTATATTGACCTATACCAATTACACTGGCCAAGCCGCCATACAAATTATTTTGGAGTATTGCGTTACCGTCCAAAACCAGATGGCGACGGTGTGCCCCTTGAGGAAACCTTGTCCGCAATGAAGGAATTGGTAGATGCCGGGAAAATCCGCGCAGTGGGCCTTTCCAATGAAACCGCCTGGGGCGCAATGCATGCACTAAAACTTTCTGAAACAGTCGGCCTGCCCCGCGTTGCTTCGATACAAAACCCCTATAATTTCCTCAATCGCTCGTACGAGGTTGGTTTGGCCGAACTCGCTGACAAAGAGGAATGCGGGCTGCTCGCCTATTCACCAACAGCCTCTGGTTATCTTACAGGCAAATACTGCGGCGGCGCCGTGCCTGAAAACTCACGTTTCGGCTTATTCAAAGACACCTTTGGTCGTTACCTAAAGTCAAATGGTACAGCCGCAATGGAACGCTATGTCGCGCTAGCCCGAGAGAACGGCTGGGACCCAGCACAGATGGCGATCACCTTTGTGAACATCCAGCCTTTCCTTACATCGAACATCATTGGCGCAACCAATTTAGGACAGCTTAAAACGGCGCTCGATACGCATGACATGACGTTGTCCAGAGAGTTAATCAAAGAAATCAATAAGATAGAAGATGAATACTCCATGCCTTGCCCTTAGGTTCTGTGAAAATTTCTATGCTAATCGTTCATTGAAAAACCCAAGCATTTTTTCATAGGCCTGCCGTGTGGGGTGATTGGAACGGTCGTTATAATCAATGGTTAATACGGCGTGCGCTTTGTCGCGAATGCGGTGCTCAGCATAAAGCGATGCGTCGATATCAAAACGCTTGAAGTTTTTTCCAAACTCCTTTTCCATCGTTTCAAATCGCTCTGGTGGGCAAAATGGATCTTTCTCAAAGCGCAAGCCCAAAACCTGAACGGCATCTTCTGTCGCCCGTTTTTTCGCTGAGGCCAAATCGCACGCGGGAATACCCAATGTTGCCGCTTTTTTTGCATTCCCGTGTCCTTTTGGGTGCCCGGGCTGCGCCATAACCGGCGCAACGAGGCTATCTTCAATCATCAGTGAGAGAACAAAGCGCCCGGTTAGGCACATGCCTATCGCCCCGATTTTTCGCCCACCGTTTTCCGCTGAAATATGCTTGCAAAGAAGCCTAAGCCAATCGGCTATAGGGCTGGGTTTGTGCCACGCTAAAAAATGAAATTCTCGCTGAACACACAGGCGTACTGCATTTTTCAGTGGCTCGATCGCGCTATTAGGCTTACCAAACATCAGCGGCATATAAACCTGATACCCTTCGCTCGCGAGCCGTTTGGCGAGCGCAAGCGTGTGCTTGGTCATGCCCGGCAATTCCTGCATCAGTAGTATTGGGGCACCGTCTTTCGGTCCGGTCCGAAAAACTGTACGTTTCAGACCATTTTTTTCGAAGAAAAACTCATCAAATCCATCAAGATTATAGAATTTCATAGCAATGTTCCCCCTGAGATTTTTCAACTTCGTATTATCATATGAAGGAATTAGGTCATTTCCTAACAGGCACAAACTGAGATAAATCTACTCTCCGGCTAGCTGGCAGGCCATAAAAAACCACCAGCGCCATAACGCTGGTGGCCTCACAGTCAATGGCTGTAAAAGCTCGAAAACGCCTTATTTCACAAATTTTAAAATGAACCGGCTGGTTTTACGGCGCAGGTCCTCAGCAAACGGGCTTCGCTTCGGGTCATCCGTATCATTCATCAATTTGTTGCTAGTTCCTGCCAACTTAAAGCCCGCCGCCTCCATTTGTTTTTGAACAAAAGCCGGATCAATACGGTGCATTTTGTCAAAATCCTCCGGCCCACCGCCCACGGCGCCAATATGATCAACAATCGTGAAACTGCCTCCAGGTTTAAGCGCATCGTAAATGGACTTCAATACAGGAGCGACATCTTCACGACCTGGGCCGCCAATACGGGCATCATGTGTCATAAAATAATCATGGTAAGCCAACACTGCTATCGCCGCGTCAAGACTGCTAGCCGGCAAGTCCACGCTCTCGGCTCCGCCGTTCATATGAACTACGTTCTCCAACCTGTTATTCTCAAAACGCTTGTGTAGTTTCTCTTTCATAAAGGCCCAATAGACCGCACCGTTATGTGCATAAACCATACCTTCACTGCCAACAGATCTTGACAGTAATTCGCTATAGTAGCCGCCCGCCGAATTGATATCGAGCACCTTCATACCCGGCGAGATACCAGCAAACATCAAAACGTCTGCAGGCTTACGAGCTGCGTCGAGCGCCCTGTCTTCGGCGGACCTATCGCTATTATCTATCGCTGCCATAATGGCGTGACCATGATGATCTGCGATCGTCGGAGCAGTGAAGGCCGCGCCCAAAATCACCGTAGCCGCAACAGATTTCATAAGATTGTTCATCTTCATAATATATCCCCTTATCCGCGCCAAACTTCGGCGCCTTTGCGCTCACAACAGCAAGACTAACGCCCCAACCAATTGGCTGGAACAGAATTTAACTGTGGCGCAACTTCGGTTTACTGCGCGGTGAAGATTTCTATTCTGTTTCCTGTACTGGTTCGTTTCGCAAGCTCAACAAAACCAACGCGTCTGGAGACAAAGTGAGCCGTTGGTGGTAAAGCGGGCCGCTACATCACAAAACCGTGAAGCTTGCCTAGAACTGATTCAAAGCGCGAGGAGAACGTTCTGCGTGGGCCTAGGCAGGCTCACCAGCCACATCAAAGCCGTGTTTGAACGTAAAGGCTTGGGGGCCCGGGCCGTACTCACGCAAATAATCAAGCCGCTGCGCTGCCTCTGCAAGAGTTGGCTGGTGCCCTGCTGGTACCCACCATAGAACCATGTGGTTTTTCATAGGCATTTCAAACCATTCAGTACGGCGTGCCAAAAAATGCGTGTGCGCTGTTTTATAGGTAAATGCGAACAGGCTTTCTCGATCACGCCAGACGCTCATATTCGGCAGCGTGCGCTCATTCTCAAATGTATATGACATGGCGTTGCCGTCATCGTCTTTTAGACGCCAAATGAACCCCTCAGACGCTTCCGCAAGTGCATTGATTTCGTCGAGTGCACCAATAAACTCAGCCATATCAGTGCTGTCTTTGGCGTATTTCATTGTGGCAATATTCAACTGCGCCAAATGATAGGCAGGGCCGGGTTCGTTTCCGTGCGGCATCGTATGCTCCTCCGATTTCTACTTGCGAACATGTGGGCTCGCAGGAACCAACCTCAAAGGCAGAAGTTCTTCTCTCTGGCATGAGGAAAACTTGCCCCCTCGCCAAACCACAAAGATCATCCGGCGACATCCCCGTCCTCAGGCGGTTCTGGCAAGGCTTTCCGGCCAGTAAACATAGCTGACACCAATCCCCCGCCATGCTTTATTTCTGTCCTCACAACTGCTACTACATGCAAAATTATCAAGGCGACAACAATATAAAAATTAACAACATGAGTTTCTATATAAGGGCTGCGGAACGCTCGCATTTCCTTATAGGCTTCGGCATTCAACATATCTTTGGCATACGGCACCAAGGTGGCTGGATCAACGCCCGGTGCGGCGACCCAGTTTGCAATCCAACTACCGAGGGGCGGGAAATATATATCGGTACCCGCCAGCACCAATCCCGTAACGGCCTGAATTATCAGTACAATCAACAATGCTGTTACTGCAAGCCGCCCCAATGGATTGTGACCCAGATAGCTGGTTTTCTCGCCGCGCATATAAGGACCTAACGCCGCACCAGAATTAGTCATAAACGGCAGCAAAGCCCGCCACCGTGCAAACGGCCCACCGATGAAAGCCCACACTAACCGCCAGGTAAGATTAAGCGCAAACACGTAACCCGCATAAACATGAATGGTTTTGAGCAGGATTTTGCCTTCTGTTGCAACACCGAGCGCTTTGGCGTTCAAAATCACTATGCCCGCAGCAATCAATACCAGCACAGCCAGAAAATTGATCCAATGAAACAGACGTGTCGTACGGTCCCAAACACTGTAGCTGGTTAATGTTGGTGTTGGCATATTGCCCTCCCTGGCTCCAAAACTTTGTATATCAAGCTACGGTATAAACCAGTTGCTTGAAACAAGAAAACGCAAAGCCTCTTGCGCAAAGATTTTCTGCCTTTACTTTAAGGTGCAAGGGAGAAAAATCATGCGAAAAATATTGTTGCCACCTGTTGTAACACTGGTGTGCATCCTGGCTATTGTTGGCACCGGACAGTTGGAAAGCGCAGAGCTTTGGCATACAGGTGCCTGGGATATTGTAGGCGCCAGCCTTATTCTATTGGGCATATTGCTGCCCGTTTGGGGCGCTCGAACCTTCAAACGCCATGAAACCAACATCCTGCCCTATAAAGACCCGGACAATATGGTCACCGATGGCCCGTTTAAATTTACGCGCAACCCTATGTATCTGGGCATGATGCTGGTGTTGGCCGGTACAGCCATACTTGTCGGCACCAAATTGGCACCAATTTTTCCACTAGTGTTCTTTGCTGTTGCAAACTGGTGGTATATTCCTTTTGAGGAAGGCCGAATGGCAGAAGCTTTCGGCACTAATTTCTCTGAGTATAAATCAAAGGTCAGACGCTGGATATAAGAGCCGCAGTCAAAAAGCTTGAGGCAAGGCTAGCAAACAATGCGCTATGATTATTTGGTCATTTTTGGTGCAGCCGTAACTGCGGACGGCGAGCCCAGTGGTAGCCTCCGGCGGCGGATCGAAGGCGCATGGCATGCAGCTCAAAATCTAAATGCGCCTAAATTTGTACTGACAGGCGGGCAAGGAAAGCACGGTCCACCCGAAGCCAAAGTCATGGCACAAGCTTTATTGGGGCTAGGTGCCAGCCAAGGTGACCTGATCCTCGAAACCAAATCCTTGGACACATTAGAGTCTATCTACCATACGACTGAAATTCTAAAGTCTCTACCAGAAGCCCCGGCGAGCGTGATGGTTTGCTCCAGCAATTACCATAATTACCGTTGCCAAATTCTCTACCGGCTCATGGGTATTAAAAGCACACGGGCGCATATGCCAAGTGATCGCCCAGCGCTTGGCACGGCAAAGTGGCTTTATTACCATTTACGCGAGACAATTGCGACCCCATGGGATATTCTATTATTGCTGTTGGGCAAGCTTGGAAAATAAGCGCGCTAATTTTTCTGAGGGAGAGAATAGTGAAACCACTTCACTATATCGTCATTGGCATATTTCTAGTGACAACCGGAATTTATGTTTACAGCCGGTATATTGAACCAGTACCAAATCACCCACTTACTCCAGATCAGGAAAAAGGCTACGCCCTGCTACAAGCGGCAAAAGGCATTTGCCTATCTGGTGAAAGCCAATCGCTAAATGCAAGCATTGATGGCCTGTTAAACACCAAGGAAGCAAAAATAAGTTCCGGCATTCAGGATAAAACGCTGCGCGGCGCTATCACCTATGTAGATGATGAAATCCGGGCGGTGCAAGACACTGAAATTCGCGCCTGCTTGCGACAACACTGGCCAAAAATAGAGGCGTGCCTGTTGGGTGACTGCACAGCTGCCAATTTACCAGCCAACATTACTTTTCAGTTCAACTATGAATTTGAAGATGAGGCCGATACGACCCTTGATGACAGCCTCGTGCGCCTTGCAATACAAAACCGCAGGTCCACAATGCTGGTACGCCAACCACCAGAAAATTTTTATCCCTACAATGTTGGCCTGCCGCCAGTGGGGACCATTTTAAACGCCCGCATCCACCGGGTGGTGAAGGAAGGTTTTTCCTCAAGCCATGATCATGCAACCAAATTATGTTTGATGCGAGCAGCCACACTACCAGCGGGGCCCAATCCGCCTACGCATACACGCTACCACTGTTGGCAAGAAGAAGGTCGCTGCGAGCATGACACACTTAGCCCGCGCTGGTTTGATCAATGCACAGCGGCAAGCAATAAAACCAGCCTTGCACCGCAAAACCAGTCGTCCATGCTCAGCGATTTTTTCACTGTGAGCAGCGCCGCTTTTGCGCAAAATACAGTTTCTGAAGTTTGGCATGTTCCCTCGCTAGAAACACTACAAGCGCGCGCGGACGTTTTTGGCCAGGGATATACGCAATTTACCATTGCTTCCAAAATGCCCGCAAATGTGGATGCTGACGGTTATTTTGTTTCGCTCACGGTAAACGGCCAAGCCGTGCATATTGACGGCATGCCGCCCAGCTTTATGACTGAGCCCCTAAAGGCCGGGGCCAACATTGATTTCAACTTTGCGCTACAAAACCTTAATTTTTCCGGCGTCGATGCAGGATGTGATACAATCACTGCGGCGCTACAATTCGTAAAAAACGGCAAGCTTGTGGGCGAACCGGTAAGGTTCCGCCGCAGCTATGTGGCGCTTCGGGATGCGCGCGTCAAAACCATGCAATGGGGTGACAACACCCTTACCTGGACCGGAAAGTTTGTGCGG
>Ga0316207_10003664_pt1 | contig 14046 bp, 10 predicted proteins | sample 6weekpyrite_MG_FD_204943 | JGI IMG/M metagenome (GOLD analysis project Ga0316207, IMG submission 204943) | Microbial mat bacterial communities from mineral coupon in-situ incubated in ocean water Damariscotta River, Maine, United States -... | ecosystem: Environmental > Aquatic > Marine >... | reverse complement strand
AATTCCTGGCAATCACACTTGTACTGGTTTATGTCGGTGCGGTGATGGTGCTGTTTTTGTTCGTGGTAATGATGCTGGATATTGACATCGCGCGAATGAGAGATGGTTTTGCCAAATATTTACCTATTGCGGCAGTTGTTGCGGTGATTATGGCCATTGAAATGATTCTTGTAGTTGGGCCAGAGCATTTTGGTTTAGCACAATTTGCAGAGCCTGCACGACACGCCGCTGATTACAGCAACACTAAAGAACTGGGTAATCTCCTCTATACGGTTTACCTGTATCCATTTGAGATAGCGGCAGCAATTCTTCTGGTGGCTATTGTTGCTGCGATTGCATTAACCATGCGTCGCCGCGAAGGTACACGTCATCAAAATATTACAAAACAAGTTTCAGCCAAAGCAACTGAGCGAGTTCGTGTCGTTAAAATGGCAAGTGAACCCAACGAGGCGGGGGAGTAAGCCATGATTCCATTATCAAATTATTTGATTGTTGGCGCGATTCTGTTTTCTTTATCCGTTGCGGGTATTTTTATTAATCGTAAGAACATCATTGTTTTATTAATGTCGATCGAGTTAATGCTATTAGCAGTAAATATGAACTTTATTGCATTCTCACATTACCTCGGTGATACGGCCGGACAAGTGTTTGTGTTTTTCATTCTGACAGTGGCTGCTGCTGAAGCAGCGATTGGTCTTGCTATCCTCATAGTCCTGTTCCGTAAACGTCACTCTATTAATGTAGATGATGTTAGCGAGATGAAAGGCTAACAAGAATAAAAATGGTTTAATTGTATGCAAAATCTATTTCTGACAATCGCTCTTGCACCGCTCGCCGGCTCTATACTGGCAGGCCTGTTTGGTAAACAGATTGGTCGCACTGCATCACATTGGGTGACTATTTTAGGTGTCGCTGTTTCCTGTGTGTTGTCATTTTATGTCATGAAATTGTTTGTGATAGATGGTATGGAAAGTTATAACGAGTCTGTTTATACATGGCTTGTTAGTGATGGCATTAAATTTGAAGTCGGATTTCTGGTTGATAAATTAACAGCGATCATGCTGGTTGTTGTTACCTTTGTATCGTTAATGGTACATATCTACACCATTGGCTACATGCATGATGATCCAGGCTATCAACGTTTCTTTAGTTACATTGCCTTGTTTACTTTCTCTATGTTGATGCTGGTGATGGCGAATAACTTTATGCAGTTATTCTTCGGCTGGGAAGCAGTGGGGCTGGTTTCATACTTATTAATTGGTTTCTGGTACCAGCGTGACACAGCCATCTTCGCAAACTTGAAAGCATTTTTAGTTAACCGTGTCGGTGACTTTGGTTTCTTGCTCGGTATTGCAGCAGTATTGATGTATACCGGTTCACTCGATTACGCGACGGTGTTTGCAAAAGTGCCGAGTTTGGTTGATGAAACCATGCAGATTTTCCCGGGTGCCGATTGGTCAGTGGTTACGGTCATAGGGATTTTGTTATTCGTCGGTGCAATGGGTAAGTCAGCACAAGTGCCTCTGCATGTCTGGTTACCTGATTCAATGGAAGGTCCAACACCTATCTCTGCATTAATCCACGCCGCGACGATGGTGACAGCAGGTATCTTTATGGTGGCACGTATGTCACCTATTTATGAATTCTCATTAACCGCGTTGACCTTTATACTATTCATCGGTGCGGTAACCGCATTGTTTATGGGTTTCCTTGGCTTAATTCAGCACGACATTAAACGTGTGGTTGCTTACTCAACCTTATCCCAGCTTGGCTACATGACGGTTGCGCTCGGTGCGTCGGCTTATTCAGCAGCGATATTCCACTTAATGACGCATGCATTCTTTAAAGCCTTGTTGTTCCTTGGCGCGGGTGCGGTGATCATTGCGATGCATCATGAACAAGATATGCGCAAAATGGGTGGCTTGCGTAAATACATGCCGATTACCTACATTACATCGCTAATTGGGTCGCTTGCGCTAATTGGTTTCCCCGGTTTTGCAGGTTTCTTCTCTAAAGATACGATTATTGAAGCGGTGCACATATCGACAACACTTGACAGTGCAACGTGGGTACATAGTTTTGCTTACTACGCAATCTTAGCCGGCGTCTTTATTACTGCACTTTACAGTTTCCGTATGTTCTTCCTGGTCTTCCACGGTAAAGAACGCATGGACGACCATACCCGTGAACATTTACACGAATGTTCAGCCGTCGTCACAGTTCCGCTTATTTTATTAGCGATACCATCCGTTGTGGCCGGTTACTTCTTAGGTGATGTTGTATTTGGTAATTATTTTGGCGATGCCATTATGGTTAATGAATCCAATAATGTGATTGCGATGTTGGGTGAAAATTATCACGGCATTATTGGCTTCATTCAGCACGGTATTGCCGGCCCAGCATTCTGGTTAGCCATGGGCGGTTTAATTACTGCATGGTTTATTTACATGAAGCGTCCTGATATTGCTGACATTGCGCAGCAGAAACTGGGCTTCTTACATAAATTGTTCGATAACAAATACTACATGGATGATCTTTACATCAAAGGCTTTGCAGCAGGAGGCCGTTTGCTCGGTAAAGGACTTTGGAAGCAGGGTGATGTGAATGTTATTGATGGTTTAATTGTGAATGGTAGTGCAGCAGTGATTAACTGGTTTGCCGGCGTAGCCCGCGTCATCCAGACAGGTCATTTATACCACTATGCATTCGCTATGATACTTGGCCTGCTAGGTTTGCTTAGCTGGTTTATTTTGGGGGCCTAGGCGAGAATGTTTTCTGATTTACCATTATTGAGTCTTGTTATCTGGTTGCCAATATTCGGTGGCCTGATTGTTCTTGCTGTTGGCGATCGTGACCCTTGGGGCGCACGACCTGTTGCATTAATCGTATCAATTATCACATTCCTGTTAAGCCTTCTTTTGTACACAGGTTTTGATTCAGGCACTGCTGCAATGCAGTTTACAGAGAATGCGAGCTGGATTGACGCGTTTAATATACGTTATGCCTTAGGTGTAGACGGTATATCGATGCCGTTGATTATTCTGACTACCTTTATTGTGATTCTGGTTGTTTTAGCCGGCTGGAAAGTCATCAAGTTCCGCGTTTCTCAATACATGGCGGCGTTCCTCATTATGGAAGGCTTAATGAATGGCGTATTTGCATCACTGGATGCCATTCTGTTTTATGTTTTCTGGGAAGGTATGTTGATACCGATGTTCCTGATTATTGGTATCTGGGGTGGCCCGAACCGTGTTTACGCGACCATTAAGTTCTTCCTGTATACCTTCCTTGGATCGGTATTCATGTTGGTTGCTTTAATCTACTTGTACTTCCAGGCGGGTAGCTTCGATATTCTTGCTTTCCACGATGTGAAGATTGGCATGCAAGAACAGATTTTAATCTTTATCGCTTTCTTACTAGCCTTTGCGGTAAAAGTGCCGATGTGGCCTGTGCATACCTGGCTCCCCGACGCACACGTTGAAGCACCGACCGGTGGCTCGGTAGTACTGGCCGCGATTATGTTGAAAATCGGTGGCTACGGTTTCTTACGTTTCAGTCTGCCGATTGCACCGGATGCTAGTCACGCACTTGATTGGTTAATTATTGGTATGTCGCTGGTAGCAGTGGTGTACATTGGTTTTGTTGCACTGGTTCAACAAGACATGAAAAAACTGATTGCCTATTCATCCATTGCACACATGGGCTTTGTTACCCTCGGTTTCTTCCTTAGCTTTAGTATTTTTGCGGCAACGGGCAGTTACTCGGGTTCTGCCTTGGCAATGGAAGGTGGCATGGTGCAAATGGTATCGCACGGTTTCATTTCAGCCGCGATGTTCCTTTGTGTGGGTGTGATGTATGACCGCATGCATAGCCGTATGATCAACGATTACGGCGGGGTAGTGAATACCATGCCAATCTTTGCTGCATTTATGGTTTTCTTTGCGATGTCGAATGCCGGTCTGCCAGGTACATCAGGTTTTGTTGGTGAATTCATGGTCATTCTTGCCAGCTTTAAAGCAAATTTCTGGATTGCCTTCCTGGCAGCAACAACCTTGATTCTGGGTGCTGCCTACACATTGTGGATGGTTAAGCGCGTTGTGTTCGGTGATATAGCCAATGACAAGGTGGCTGAGCTGACTGATCTCAACGGTCGTGAATTCTTTATTCTTGGCACATTAGCGATTGCTGTGCTGGTGCTTGGTGTTTGGCCGGATCCATTGGTCGATGTCATGCATGTCTCTATTGATAACCTGCTGCAACATATTGCGCAGTCTAAGCTTTAACGGGGTCGTTATGACAAACGCATTTACAATTCCGGATTTTACTCTCGCATCGCCAGAGATATTTCTACTTACTATGGCGTGCGTAGTATTGATTGCGGACTTATTTATCAGTGATAAAAATCGCGTCATGACCTATGTGCTGGCGCAGTTGTCATTGTTAGGTACGTTGATTGTCACTCTTTATGTTGCACCGGCTGAAGCAAGTTATACCTTTAGTGGTACTTATGTCAGTGATCCGATGGGAACATTATTAAAGACGGCCATTTACTTCATTACGGCAGCGGTCTTTTTGTATTCACGCAGCTACCTAATTGATCGTGACATTTTCAAAGGTGAATATTACGTACTCGGTTTGTTCGGTGTGCTGGGTATGATGATTATGGTCTCTGCACATAACTTCCTAACCATTTACCTTGGTTTGGAATTATTGTCGTTATCGCTCTACGCCATGGTTGCTTTCAATAAATCATCATTGCAGGCATCAGAAGCGGCCATGAAGTACTTTATTCTTGGCGCGATTGCTTCAGGTATGTTGTTATACGGTATGTCCATGTTCTACGGCGCAACTGGTACACTGGATATTGGCGAATTAGCAAAAGCGATTCAAACTAAAGACAGTAATGACATTGTACTGATTTTTGGTTTGGTGTTTGTCATTGTAGGGCTTGCATTTAAATTAGGAGCAGTGCCTTTCCATATGTGGGTGCCGGACGTTTATCACGGTGCACCAACCTCAGTGACTATGTTTATTAGTAGTGCACCAAAGATTGCCGGCTTTGCATTATTTATGCGTCTACTCGCCGAAGGAATGGCCGATTTGCATAGCGGTTGGCAAGATATGCTTGTTATCCTGTCCGTGTTGTCACTCGCAGTGGGTAATATTATTGCATTGGCACAAACCAATCTAAAACGTATGTTGGCTTACTCAACTATTTCTCATGTTGGTTTTATTCTACTGGGTATTTTAGCTGGCACGACGGCGGGTTACTCGGCTTCAATGTTCTACATCATTACGTATGCTGCGACAGCGATGGCGGGCTTTGCCTTGATCATTATCCTAAGCAAGCGTGGTACTGAATCAGATGAGCTGGCTGACTTAAAAGGTTTAAGCAAACGTAGTCCATGGATTGCGTTCATGATGTTGCTACTGATGTTCTCAATGACAGGCGTACCACCAACCGTTGGTTTCTATGCCAAGTTACTAGTGCTTCAAGCCATTGTTAACATTGATATGGTATGGCTCGCAGCGGTTGCTGTAGGCTTCTCGGTGATTGGTGCTTTCTATTACTTGCGTGTTATCAAACTAATGTATTTCGATGAGTCCGATAATAGTGATCCACTGGAAATGTCAGCAGACATGAATATTGTATTCAGTGTTAATTCATTGGCCGTACTCTTCGTTGGGTTATTCCCGGGCGCATTAATTGGTGTATGTATCGCTGCCTTGGCTTAAGTTACCAGCATTTGCTGGTATACTATACATATGCTTATTACCATTTTACTTATCGTTAGTATTATTGCGGCTAACCTTCCATGGTTAACCGAGCGAAGTCTGTTGATCTTCCCGCCGAAACCATCCGGTAAACCTATCTGGTTACGCTTGATTGAGTGGTCAATTCTTTATGTCATTATTGGCGGAATCGCCATTGGACTTGAGATTAAGGCGACAGGCGGCAGTCATAGTCAGGACTGGGAGTTTTACTGGGTGAGTCTGTTCTTGTTCATGATATTTGCCTTACCCGGTTTTATTTACCGGCATGACCTAAAACGTTTACTGGATCGCGCGAAACGCTGATTGAACCTTTAGGCGCTCGGGGCATCGAAGCTTTATCGATATCGTTCTGACCGAGGTACATCATGTCCCTGATAAAAAATTCTATTCTTCTGGTTACGACCATTGTGACCTCATTACATGGCCTAACCTTGAGTGCGGCTGAGTGCAGTGCAGAAAGTGGTAAAAACCGCGTTGCCTTATTAGAACTATATACATCTGAAGGTTGCAGCAGTTGCCCACCGGCAGATGAATGGTTAAGCAGTCTCGCCAAACAGGGGATAGGTCCAGACAAGGTATTACCACTATCGTTACACGTTGATTACTGGAACTATATAGGCTGGCGTGACCCATATTCCGCTGCTGAATACACACAACGGCAACGTCAGGTCGCGCAACGTAACCGACTTCGTTCTATTTACACCCCACAATTTGTTTTTAATGGCCGCGATTACCGCGGTTGGCGTCGCCAGAATGTTCAGTTATTACTCGATGAAGTGAATGCCTGGCCGGCGGCAGCAAAATTATCTCTTAACTGGAAAGTCAGCTCAGATAATAAGCTCACAACATCAGTGTCATCTGAATTACTTCATGGCAATGCGTCAGGTTCGACATTATTCGTCGCCCTTTATGAAAATGACCTCCAGAGCAATGTAACAGCGGGAGAAAATGATGGCCGCTCATTACGTCATGACTACGTTGTTCGTAAGATGTTTGCTGTTCCTTTTTCAGGTAAGAAGACGCTAAGCAAGCAAATTAATTTTTCATTACAGCCGTCCTGGAATAAAAAGAATCTGGGTGTAGCGACATTTGTACAGCAACATCGGGATGGTGGAATCCTCCAGGCCTTATCCGCGCCCATCGAATGTAAGTCATAATTAGAAAACCCTAATATCCTTTGTTATCAGATGTTTGCGCCTGGTCTATGACTAGGCGTAACAGTTTATTGTGTTAGTATTATGCATATTGCAATGTTTTTCGGACTGCTAACATGCCGCTACGCCAAAAGCTGTTTTTCATCATCGGGATAATGACGCTTGTCCCATTGTTGGTACTGCAGTTTGGGGTTGTAAGTCGTATTGAGGATGATCTGGAAAAACGCATCACTGCGGAGTTGCATGAAAAACTAAAAAACATGGCTGCCGAGCTTGATGGCTTGATTGACAGTCAAATGTCATTAGCTGCTGGGCTAGCGGAAGTGCCGGTTCTCCAGAAGTTCAGTTTTACCTCTGTCGCAAACGCTGACTCTCAATACGATGAACGTGCTCAGGCTTTACAAGATTATTTTATTAACTTCCAACGCAAAGTGACAACCATTCAGGCAATGCGTTATGTCGACTGGAGCGGTAAAACACTGGTAAAAGTTAAGGAAGGTCGGGGCATTGAACCTGAATTAGTTGATAAAGAGAAGGGGCGCTACTACGTAGCCGATCAATCTGCACGGCCTTTTTTTAATAAGGCGACCGATGATGATGTTGAAGTCTATGTGTCTGACTTTGAATTAGGGCAGGTTCAAGTTAACTCAGATTTTTGTCCATCAATGGTACGTTACTCAGTACCTATTCGTGATGAATTATTTGATCTTGAAGGATTATTGATTATCAATATGTGGGGGACGCGTATTGATGACACAGTGATGTCCGCTATGAGTGGTTTTAATGGTAAAGCTTACGTCATAGAAGTTAATGACAAAGCTCCATCACGTGATGGTATTTACCTTTTTCATGAAAATAATAATCAACGTTTTGCCAATCAACTCGGTACAAGTTTTCGTTTTTCGTCAGATATAGGTGAAGATAACTGGAATAAAATAAGAGCAGATAAACAACCTGGTTATATGTTGGTTGATGATGGACGGATGTATTTCTACTCCCAATATTCCCCCTATAAAGATGGTCGTTCAAGCTGGATGCTTGTTATTGAAACGGCCTATGACACCGTCTTTGCACCGATAGAACAATTGCGCATTTCAATCTGGTTACTGCTTGTAGTGCTGTTGATACTGAGTTTGCTGATAGCAAGGTGGGCAGCGGATAAACTAGCTAAACCAGTACAGGAATTGGCCACGACGATTAAACATTATGCGGATGGTGATGAGACAGCTCGCTACTCAGATGGTGGACGTAACGACGAAGTTGGTATTGTGGGGCGGGCATTTAATTATCTTTGTGGCTCACTTGAACACACTCGCAGTGAGCGAGATAAAGCAGAACGTGCAGCAAGGCAATCTGACAGACTCGCAGCAGTGGGCCAAATGGCGGCAGGGATTGGCCATGAAATTAATAACCCGTTAATGAATATTATGTCATTAGCGCGTTTAGTTGAATCATCGGTAGGTGAACATGACAAGGCAGAATTAATAAAGTCTGATTTACATACTTTACAAGAAGAAGGCGAGCGTTGTGCAAGAATTGTTCAAGGGATTCTTAAATTCGCTCGTGCCAGTGAACCAAGATACGAACAGTTCTTGTTGGATGTTTTGTTAGAAGATACGGTTGATTTATTGCATCACCGTGCTGAGGCAGGTCAGATTAAATTTGATATTAACCTACAAAAAGGACTATCAATTCAAGGCGATCCAAACCAGCTACAACAAGTATTAGTCAATATTATATTGAATGCGATTCATGCTTCAACTAAAGGCGGCGTTATTAGTCTTTCTTTGATCGTTGAAAATGATTCTGCCGTAATAGAAATCTCCGACCAGGGAGAGGGGATAGCAGAAAAAGATATGTCGCATATCTTTAATCCATTTTTTTCAACCAAGCCAGAAGGTGAGGGAACAGGGCTGGGGCTATCAGTTAGCTATGGAATAATAAAAAAACATGATGGCGAAATCAGTTTAGAAAGTGAAGTTGGCGTAGGAACGTGTGTGAGAATTCGTTTGCCGTTTGGTGGTATAGATAAGTAGTTGCCAGATACGAGGGGATTAATTTGGACTTGTCGAATATAAAAATGTTGTTTGTTGATGATGATCCAGTGACCTGTAAAGTGATGCAGCGTCAGTGTGATAGTGCCGGCCTTGATGTGCGTGTTTTTCAGTCGCCAGTTGAGTGTTTAGATGAATTTTCAAAATCGGGTGCGGATGTGGTTATTACTGATTTACGTATGCCGGAAATGAACGGTTTTGATCTGCTGACAAAGATGAGAGAGATTGATCAAGAAGCGATTATTCTTGTGATGACTGGGCACTCCTCTGTTGAGAATGCGGTCGAAGCTATGAAACGTGGTGCGGCTGATTTTATAAAAAAACCATTTGATTTTGATGAGTTCACTATCACAGTAGAACGTTGCATAAAATCTCAGCAACTGAAGAAAGAAAATAAACTACTCAAAAAACGTTTACGCCGCTCAGGTAACCGATTTGGAATGATTGGTGACAGCCCGGTAATGCGTTCTTTATTTAACTCAATTGAAAAAGTCGCTGAGGTAAGTTGTAACGTCGTAATTACGGGTGACTCAGGAACGGGAAAAGAATTAGTTGCTCATGCATTGCATGATTACAGTTCACGTAAAGACGCACCCTTTGTGGTGATAGATTGTGGTGCATTAACAGAAACATTGCTTGAATCAGAATTGTTTGGACATGAGAAAGGTGCGTTTACTGGTGCGAACCAGCGTAAGCAAGGCTTGATGGAACAGGCAAGTGGTGGGACATTGTTCTTTGATGAAGTGTGCAATATCTCAGACGCAATGCAAGTGAAATTAATGCGTGCAATAGAAGAACAACATGTAACGCGTGTAGGTGGAACACGTGCTAGCCCAATTGATTTGAGAATTGTGGCAGCAACCAACCGAAACCTTGAGCAATTAGTAGAAGAAGGAACGTTTCGACATGACTTCTATCATCGCTTGAATGTCGTCAATATTAACGTTCCTCCTTTGGAGCAACGTCGAGAAGATATTCCTTCCTTTGTAGAGCACTTCGTTGACGAATTTAGTTCGAGATATGACCGACAAGTAAAAGGTTTTGATTCAGCATCAATGCGACGACTCTATGATGCACCGTGGTCAGGTAATATTCGTGAGTTACGTAATGTTGTGGAGCGTTGTGTGATTCTTGCAGACAACACGATATTGAGTTGGACGCATGACATGAGCGAAGATGGTAGTGGTAAAGCCTTTAATAAGGATTTATTTTCAGGATCAAACTTTGTTAGTCTGGAAGAGCTTGAACAGTCCTATATTAATCATGTTTTAACCCAATCTAAGGGTAAAAAAACACGCGCTGCTCAAATATTGGGCATCGATAAGACCACGCTTTGGCGTAAATTGAAGCGAAAATCTAATGCTTGAGCAAAACCATTGTAAATTACAACGTAGCAGCCAGAAATGGTGCGTAATGCACTGCTTTTTGCAATGCTTGGAAGTGCTTAAAATACGCGCATTAACGGATAACACACTGAAAAACAACAAAATATCTGTTTTTTATTAATATTTTTCTTAGTTACTGGCAATCATGCTTGGATGAGTGTTAAATCAATAGTGCGCAAACGACAATATTGTTGATTTGAGATTATTATAATAATGAGAGGAGAAGTAGATAATGAATATTAAAAATACTTTGATGCTGGCTGCAGCTGGCGTACTAGCTGTTACATTAACAGGCTGTGCATCAGGTGGCGGTGCTGACCGTGCTAAAGCTAAGAACGGTTACAAAGCTCAGAAAGTTGTTTACCACATGAACGACATCAACTGGGGCTACCGTGGTTTACGTAACATGAAAAATCACCTTAATGCTCTTGGCGACAAGAATCTGAAAGCGGTTATGGTATTCCATAGCTCAGGTGGTTTCATCGTTGTAGATGGTAAGAAAGATAAGAAAGGTCATACTTTCGGTGATCAAATCCAGGCCCTTGCTAACCGTGGTGTTAAATTTGCGCTTTGTGCAAACACAGTACGTGGTAAGAAGATCCCTAAAGATAAGATCAACTTGAATGCTGAAATCGTTCCTTCTGGCGTAGCAGAAGTAGCTGAATTACAGTACAAAGGTTACGTTTACGTTAAGCCTTAAGCAATACCTCCCAAGGTGTGAAAAAGCCGGGCTTGCCCGGCTTTTTCTTTGCCCGCTTAAAGGCTTTCCTAACCTCATTTAGGGGAAAGTGACATGAAATTAAATGGCAATAAACCTGATTTTTATCCTTTGTTAAGTTGTAGTTATTAAGCGACTTATGTATAGTGCCGACCACTGATGCGGGGTGGAGCAGTCTGGCAGCTCGTCGGGCTCATAACCCGAAGGTCGTAGGTTCGAATCCTGCCCCCGCTACCAATTCAAAAGGCCGCATTTATGCGGCCTTTTTTCATTTTGGGTAGGATTTGAACCTACGACAATAAAAAAGTCAGTTCGCACCTAGAACCCTTGCAGGTTTCATTAGGTATACCTACGTTTCACTCCGGCAACAAGCATCGGGGATGTGCAGAATGAGCGCAGCGAGCTAATCCTGCCCCCGCTACCAAATACAAAAAGCCCCCTTTATGGGGGCTTTTTTTATGCCTACATCGTCAAATGCTTAATTTCTGAACTGCCACCTGCTGTCCTTCCTTATTTTATTGTCATTGTTGGTAAAAATAGCTAAAGAAAATGACGAAAACGCCGATAATGAGTAAAATGATTAAAGTGATGAATTTGATTGCATATGTTAATTCATATAAAACAACAACATAGCTTTAAAGAGGTTCGAATGTCTGAAAAATTAAAGGAATACATGACTACACGCCAAGCTGCAGAAATGTTGGGCGTGGCGGTGAGTACGATTCAACTGTGGACAAATAGTGGTTCATTGCAGGCATGGACAACTGGAGGTGGGCATCGTCGAATTGTCCGCAGTTCAGTTGAAAAGATGTTGGATAAGAAAATACCCGATGCTATGGATGACAGTTCAAAGTCATTTTCAGTCGTGGTGGTTGAAGATAATCCACAACAGTTACGTATGTATGAAAAACAATTTCGCGCCTGGAGTACCAATACACAGGTCGTGACGGCTAAAGACGGCTATGAAGGGCTTGTGAAAATTGGCCAGACGTTACCAGGGATGATTATTACCGATCTGAAGATGCCAAATATGGATGGTTTCGAAATGATAAAGGCGTTAAAGAAAATGCCTGAACTGGATGGATGCAGCATTATTGTCGTTAGTGGATTAACGGAAGATGAAATTAAGTCAAAAGGTGGTTTACCAGAAGGGGTGGAGTTGTTTGTTAAGCCAGTTCCCTTTGATAAGTTGGAAAAGATTATACGCTCTAAAGGTTCTAAAAATGTAGCGGAGAGGGTTGCCTAGTAAAGGCATTATCATTGGAAAAACATAACCAGAGAATAAATCGTGGAAGTAACAAATTTTATAAAAAGTAAACAGCCAGGAATGAAAGAAGTAGGCCGCGAACACCTTATCTATTTTATGACCTCGGACGATACGTTGATGGCATCTGTTGTGAGACGTATTCAAGACGCGGGTTATCAGATAATTCATTTTTCTAATCTGGACTCTATTGGAGTAGCTTGTAGAAATAAATTACCTGAAATCATTATTGTTGATATTAAGTTACATGATGATGAAAAAAAGGGAATTAAAAAACTTAAAGAGAAAACGAAAGACTGTCCGCCAATGATACTTATCTCTGAGGCAGATAAATTAATTAATCGTTTAGAAGCAGCCAGAGCAGGTGTTTGTCGCTATTTTAGTAAGCCGCTTAATATAAATAAGTTAATACATACTCTTAATGGTTTAATGTCTGAGGCAGAAATAAAACCATACCGAGCATTGTTTATTGACAATGACGAAAGTTTTGCAAGATGTAGCGCGGAAATCTTGAAAGAAGAAGGATTTATTACTGCAGCAATATCTAAACCTTTAGAGGGGCTAAATGTTATAGAAGATTTTAAACCGGATGTAATTGTAGTCGATGTTTATATGCCAGAATGCTCCGGCCCTGAATTGGTTAAAATTATTCGGCAAGATGATGATTGGGCGCTTGTACCAATTATATTTCTGTCGTCGGAAACAGATATAAATAGTCAACTAACAGCGATGCAGCATGGTGCTTCAGATTTTCTGGTGAAGCCGGTTCGAAATAATAAATTGATCGCATCAGTGACGGCAATGGCAAAACGTTCTCGTAGGAATGTACATTTACACCAGAAGTTGACAACAGCCCTGAGTGATAATGAATTTCAACTCGTTACAATGGATCAGCACGACATTGTTAGTGTGGCAGATGTATCAGGAAAAATTACGGCAGTAAATCAGAAATTCTGTGACATTAGTGGATATAAAGAGCAGGAATTATTGGGTCAAAATCACCGCATTCTTAAATCTGGATTTCATAATGAATCATTCTATAAGGAACTGTGGAAGACAATTTCAAGCGGTAAAATATGGCGAGGTAAACTCTGTAATCGTGCCAAAGATGGTTCTGAATACTGGGTCGAATCTACGATAGTCCCGTTTCTAGATGACAATGGAAAACCCTATAAATACGTATCAGCTCGTACCGATATTACCGCGCTAAGGAAAAGTGAAGAGCGACTCACTCTCAGTCAAAGGTTTGCAAACATTGGCACTTGGGACTGGGATATATCTACGAACAATATTTTTTGGTCAGATCAGATTTGGCCACTGTTTGGTTACACTAAGGAAGTTACAGAAACGACTTATGACAATTTCCTGTCTGCAATACACCCTGATGATAGACAAAAAGTGATTGAGGCAGTCAATAATTGTATTGAAAAAGCTGAAGTTTACAATATTGAACATCGTGTTATTTGGCCTGATGGCAGTATCCACTGGGTTCATGAAAGTGGTGATGTCATCCGTTCAGATGATAATAAGGCACTGCATATGTTGGGCATGGTACAGGATATTGATGTCCGTAAAAAAGCAGAACTTGAGCTTGCAGAACGTGAAAAGCAATTAAGTGACGCGCAAAGAATAGCCAGTATAGGTAACTGGCACGTTGATCTTAGTACTGGAGAGTTGGAGTGGTCAGATGAGATTT
>Ga0316207_10003663_pt1 | contig 14048 bp, 9 predicted proteins | sample 6weekpyrite_MG_FD_204943 | JGI IMG/M metagenome (GOLD analysis project Ga0316207, IMG submission 204943) | Microbial mat bacterial communities from mineral coupon in-situ incubated in ocean water Damariscotta River, Maine, United States -... | ecosystem: Environmental > Aquatic > Marine >... | reverse complement strand
TAGAAGCACTACTGAAGGAGTAACCCCAGTTTCCATTAAGATAAGAAAAACTGCCAGCAACGCACTAACCTGGGTTGCAATCAGCTTGCCTCTCATTCCCGGTTTCAACCAGCCAAGCTTGTCGAATATGGAAAATCGGTTTTCTCGTATTTTTCGATACAGGTCATCAGCCGTCTTCACATGCTCACGATCAGGTGTGGTTCGCACTGACTGATAACCGACAATTTCACTATCTTCAAAAACAGGGGTTACATAGGCATCCACCCAGTAATGATCACCATTCTTGCAGCGGTTTTTGACAATCCCCATCCAGGGCTTGCCGGCCTTAATCGTATCCCAGAGATCCGCAAAGGCAACAGGCGGCATATCAGGGTGACGTACGATGTTGTGATTTTTCCCGTAAAGCTCCTCTTCAGAAAAACCACTAAGCGCTATAAAGTGTTCATTGGCATAAGTCGTAATGCCTTTTTTATCTGTAGTCGATACAATTCTAATCTCACCATCAAAGCTACGCTCTGTATTAGTTACGGGTGAATTTTTCTTCATAGTCTGTTCCTGGGATCTGTTACCCGATCTCTATCACCATCATCCTGGTATAAAACACCAGGTTCGAGTAAAATATTTTAGTGGTCCCGTCATTCTTATGGAATCAGGAAGGCCCATTGAATAACATATTCATTATAGGAGCCACCCGTTTTCGGGCTAATGCTCATGGCCTGGAATTTAAGCACATTACTTTCGGAAAGATCGTAACGCAGCGCCGCGACATGACGATTTTCCTGCTTCGTATTCAGAATCAGGAAATAGGCGTCATTATTATCAAAATCGACAGCCTCATAACGATAAACAGGTTTAAGTGATGCCGTTATCTGATATCCCAGCTGAATATAATAGGCAATTCCAGTATGACTGCCTGCAGTACCAAACCTGTCATCATTTTTCAGTCGATAATACTCCGCCATCAGATCAATTTTGTCGCCACTGTATTTCAGGTCGACAGCTGTGATCAGCTGCTCCACAAGCGTCTCTCCGGTTGTAACAGCTGATGCATTTCCGGACAAACCAGACTCTGCAATCCTGTTCGACATCGCGGCTAGTCCCAACGCCAGCGGCATATCATCAAAGCTATATGTTATTCGCGCGCCAGGGGACTTGCTTCTGTTTTGATCAGACATATTATTGACTTCAATCTCACCACTCCCATAACCGCCAGATGTATTATAAGAAGGTCCATTACCCAGCTGGATCTCGTAGCCCATGCTTCCGTTACCGGCCTGTACTTTTCCGTCAAACAGCATGCCGACAAAATGCAGGGGTAGAATAGCGCTGGCGCCATCTTCAAAATCAAGAAATGCGGGGCGAGTTGCCGTATCGTATAACAGAGCGCCATGATGATAATTTCGGTTCCAGTAGCCCAACGGGGTATGAAACCGTCCGGCACTAATGTTCAGGTTGTCATTAAGGCTTCGCCGGATCCACAAGCGCTCGAGATCGACAGCATACTGACTCCCATCATTCTCAAACACCAGCTCGAAAAAAGCGTACGTCTTCTCGTCAATTGACTGCAGAGCATAAAAATCAAGATTCCCGAGGGCAAAAGCATTCGTGCTTCCTGTCTGGCTGGTATCATTGTAGGTCACATCCGCAAATACACCGAACTCTACAGCCTGAGCCGATATTGTACTGGCGGCCAGAATAAGGCTGGCTGATAAAAGCTTTGTGTTTTTCATATTAGGCATTATCTTCTTCCTGAAACGATAATAAATTTATCGCCCATCAATGTTTCCTGAATAGAACCTTGACTGTTTCATTTACCGAGGCACTATCCACATAGCCCAACCCGCCCGGAGTGGACGCCACCCATCCAATTACCGAAGCATCATTCATCATCACTGTGGGCGGCAATTTTTTTCCAGAAAAAACAATTTTCGCCCAGTACGCTTTCAGTTGACTGCTGTTTTTTTTCACAATATTTTTATAAAAGTCATTATGTACAAACGTGCCTGAGGGCTGATCAACAACCGCAGGTTTGCCGCCACCGGGAATAAATTTCGCCTTGCCAAGCCATAAATCTGAAACCTGTTTGGCGCTGAGTGAATCTGTCGCGATAGCCTTGTTGCCAATCACAACAACGTCGGCAAAGCAGGACAGGCTGGTTAGCAACAGGCTTGCGGTCACTATCCATTTGCTTATTATTTTTGATTTCCCCATACATTTTTCCCTGCGCATACTGTCCTTTATCAAGGATGAATACACACATAAATTTTATGCATCAAACTTTGAATATACTTCGGAAAAACTATCGGGAAGTTTAAGAATAACTTTAACTTTCAACAACATAAGCCGGAATAATTATGTGGTATTATCGTTGACGTCGACATGAACAAGCATCAACAAAAACCGCTTCATTTATTTTTCAGGATTATGTTTCTACGAGACAATCAGAATATAGCGGAGACATATTTGCAGCATTAAAGTATGCCGCATTAATAATTTACCTGGACTAAATAAAAGTTTTAAATTCCTGCGCAGGATATACTGAGAGCGAAGCGCATCATTCCAGCCGGACACATAAACGATACGCTTCGTTCCTTAGAACATCCTGCGCATTAATAATATTTCGACAGCGTAGTTTATTTTCATGTTTTTTATTTGCGGCCAGCGCGCAGGCCGTTGGCGACAGCCAGCAATTCACTGGCCTCATGCGCCAGCACCACCATCGCAATACTGATAAAACCCGCCACGCCGGTCGGGATCAAGATCGCCAGAACAATGATTGCGAAGACGATATTCTGATAACTCACCCGCCGGGCTTTCTTGCCCAGTTGCATGGCTTCTTCCAGCTTGCCAAGATCATCGGCCATCAGGGCGATGTCTGCCGCTTCGATGGCGGCATCACTGCCTGCCGCGCCCATGGCAACGCCACAGGTTGCCACCGCCAGCGCCGGTGCATCATTAACCCCATCCCCAACCATCAGCACCGGCCCCTGCTGTTCCAGCTCCTGTATTGCACGAACCTTGTCTTCCGGTTTCAGTTCTGCCCGCACATCATTGATGCCCAGCCTAACGGCAATCTGCGATGCGGTATCCCGGTTGTCCCCGCTCAGCATCACGGTTCGCAGGCCTGCTCGATGTAAATTTTCGAGCACTTCTTTTGCGCCATCACGCAAACTATCCTGCAGGGCAATGATCCCCTGAATACCCTGCCGATTGCCCAGTAGAACGACCGTCTTGCCACTGGCCTGCAGCTCAGCAAACTGCTTCGCAGAAGCCTGCAGTGACAATCCCAGATCAGAAAAAATCTGCGGTTTGCCGATATACCATTGTTCGCCTTCGATCTCGGCCTTTACCCCTTCTCCCATCAGCGACAGGAAGTTTGTACTGCTTTTTTCCTGGATCTGTTTTTCCCGGCTGTGCGCGACGATGGCGCGCGCTAACGGGTGCTGGGAAAACTGTTCCAGCGCCGCTGCATGCGCCAGCAGTTCCTCTTCGGTTCCCTGCAGGGCAATGATGTCCGTCATCACCGGCCTGCCGTAAGTCAGGGTGCCGGTCTTGTCAAAGGCAATGATCCTGATACGTCCGAGGTTCTCCAGATGGGCGCCGCCCTTGATCAGTATGCCACGCCGGCCGGCGCCGGAAATCCCCGCCGCCATGGCAATCGGCAGTGAAATAACCAATGCACAGGGCGCCGCCGCTACCAGCAGAATCACGGCGCGTTCGCTCCATACCAGCATGTCGGCCGATAACAGCCAGGAGAACAGCAGTATGGCGATCGCACTCAACAGCACTATCGGGCTATACCGACGGCCGAAGCGTTCAATCCACTGCTGCGCACGCCCCTTATGTTCCTGCGCATCTTCAACCAGATGAATAATACGCGACAGGCTGTTGTCGGAAAATTTTGCTGTGGCCTCAATCGTCAGCGCGCCCTGTCCATTGAGACTGGCGGCAAATACTTTCATCCCGGCTGACTTGTCCACCGGCATAGACTCCCCGGTGATCGCCGATTCATCCAGGCTCGAAGCACCGTCGATGATCACACCATCGGTTACCAGCGCTTCGCCGGGACGCACAACAAAATGATCGCCTGCCTGCAACTGTTCCGCCGGAATCATCTGTTCCCGTCCGTCACGCAGGACCCTGGCTTCTTTGGGCGTTAGATCCAGCAGCGCTCGAATCGCCGTACGGGTGCGTGCAAAGGTGAACTCCTCAACACCTTCGGCAATCCCGTACAGCACCACCAGCGCTGCGGCTTCCTCCCACATACCAAGCATGCCCGAGCCAAAGGTAGCGGCAAGCATCAGAAAGGAAATTCCAACCACATGCTCACGCCACAGCTCCTCCAGCCCTTCCTGCGCCCAGAGGTAGCCACCCAGCGGGATCGCAAACCAGTAGATCAGATTTTCAGCAGCCGTCCCAATCACGCCTGTCTGTGCAAGAATAAAACCCGCTCCGGCCAGCAAGCCTGCCAGCAGCGCATTACGCAAGGGGGGAAACTGCCACCAGTTTCCAGTAAAGTCTTCAGTGCAACTGCAACTCGATGACATAGTCACTCTATTTTATATGCTTCAGCGATGTCATTTACGAACACCCAGCCTGCGGATTCCTGGCCGGTGCGCCCCTGCTCACAGATGATGTTTACCATCACATCGGTTTTGTCGTCCGCCACCACCAGTTCCAGTTTGACTTCGGTAATAATTGTCCCGCCCAGTTCCAGCGAGTAATCTCGCTCGCTGTTGTCCAGCGCCGCCAGCATGCCTTTCACGTCCACCACTGAAATATTGCAATTGTCCTTGCATAAGCCCGCCTGTTTGAGCGCATGCAGAACATCCGCTATGCGGTTGCGATGAATAAAGGCTTTAATCTCTTTCATGATTTTTTCTCCTTTCGTGTTTCCATCCACTCATAGATAACAGGTAAAAGAACCAGGGTTAACAAGGTTGAAGTAATCAGACCACCAACGACCACGGATGCAAGTGGCCGCTGGGTTTCAGCACCCACGCCACTGGACAGCAGCATAGGAATCAGACCGAGAATGGCAACACTGGCGGTCATCATTACCGGACGCAATCTGAGTTCCGCACCTTTACGCACCGCTTCACTAACCGTCAGCCCCTTTTCACGCAGTTCGTTGATGAAGCTCACCAGGACGATACCATTGAGCATGGCCACCCCGAATACGGCGATGAAGCCAATGGCCGATGGCACCGACAGGTACTGCCCGGAGATCCATAATGAGATCAGCCCACCGATAGCGGCGAAGGGGACATTGGCGATAATCAGGGTTGCATACCTGACCGAGTTGAACGCAGTGTAGAGCAAAACAAAAATGAAAAAGATTGTTAATGGCACAATGATGGCGAGCCGTTTCAGCGCGCGCTGCTGATTCTCAAAAGCGCCGCCCCATTCGATCCAGTAGCCGGGCGGCAGTTTCACCTGCTTTGCGATAGCGGCATTCGCGTCTGTGACAAAACTATCCACATCGCGGCCACGCACATCCATCTGGATCACAGCATAACGCTGTAACTGCTCACGGCGCACGAAAGAATAACCTTCGGCCGTGCTCACCTCGGCGACCCGCGCCAGCGGCACAATCGCCCCGCCTGCCGTGCGTAACGGAATGTTGCGAATAGCTTCCACCGAATCCCTGGAGGCATCATTCAGGCGCGCGGTGATATCAAACCGTTTGACACCATCGATCAAGGTCGACACCGGCTGGTTGCCAATCCCCGTTCTTACCACCGTGAGAACGTTATCCGCATTCAGTTCATAACGTGCGAGCGCCTCGCGGTCAACCTTGATCCGGATCTGGGGCTTGCCGATATTCGCTTCCAGCGACAGGTCTGCCACCCCAGGTACATTGGCAACCGCGTTCTTTATCTCATTACTCAGGCGATCAAGTTCCGCCAGGTCCTGACCATAAAGTTTGGCCGCCAGGGTCGCACGCACGCCTGAAATCAACTCCTCAACCCGCATCTGAATAGGCTGGGTAAAGGCAATCACAGCCGTGGGCACGGTTTTCTCCAGTTCTTCCCGCATCGCATCGGCCAGCTCCTCGATCGAACGGGTCCACTCCTCTCTGGGTTTAAGGCCGGTATAGATTTCCATATAGTTGACATCGGCTGTCTCACCTTTTTCCGCCCGCCCGATCATGGCGATGGTTGTCTCCACTTCCGGAAATTTCGACAACGCCGTCTCAATCTTCTTTGAGATTTTAATCGACTCATCAAGCGAGGTTGAAGGAATCGAAGTCACTCGCCACATGATCGAGCCTTCCTGCAGCGTGGGCATAAATTCCTTACCCAACAGGGGAAACAACGCCAGACTCCCGACCAGCAATCCAATGGCTGCAATCACAACTGTCTTTTTGTTGAGCAGCGACCAGGCCAGCAGCGGCAAATAGCCGTGTTTGAGCCAGCGCACCAGCAAGGTATCCCGCTCTTCTTTCGGTTTGAGAATCAGGGCCGCCAGCACCGGGATAATTGTCAAGGTCAACAACAGTGAACCGGCCATGGCAAAACTGATATTAAAGGCCATGGGCTTGAACAGCTTGCCTTCCAGACCCTGCAGACTGAACAGCGGCATGAACACGACGATAATGATGATGATAGCGAACGTGATCGGATTAGCCACTTCACGCGCCGCCGTTAGTACGGCGGCCGTGCGATTGACTTTCTCACCGCGTTCACGCCACTCGGCCATGATGCGAAAGGCGTTTTCAGTCATCACCACGGCCCCATCCACCATCATACCGATGCCAATCGCCAGTCCCGCCAGTGACATCAGGTTGGCCGACAGGCCCACCTCTTTCATAAAGATGAACGCAATCAGCATCGACAGCGGCAAGGCGGCAATCACGACAATCGCCGAACGTAGTTCACCGAGAAACAGGAACAGCACGATCGCCACCAGAATAGAGCCCTCAATCAGGGCCCGCTCGGCGGTTTCCACCGCCTTCTCCACCAGATCCGTGCGCTCATAAACAGGTTCGAGCACCGCACCCTCAGGCAGGGTTGACTGTGCGATGGCAACTTTTTTCTTAACCGCATCTACAACATCGGCGGCATTGGTGCCGATACGCGCCAAAGCCATGCCCAGCACCACTTCCCTGCCGTCACGGGTGACGGCGCCAAAACGTAAAGCGGGCGCCTGTTCAATAGTAGCGACATCGTGCAGATACACGGGCGTACCATCGACCACCTTGACCATGATATTGCCGATATCGCGCTCGTTCGACACCAGCCCCAGCCCGCGCACCAGATATTGCTCGGGTCCGAGGTTAATATACTGGCCGCCAACCTGACGATTGTTGCTCTCAATCACGTTCATGATGTCCCGGTAACTGAGTTTGTATTTAACCAGGCGCAGGGGATCGATCACCACCTGGTACTGGCGCTCCTGTCCACCCCATGACATCACATCATCAACACCCGGCGCAGTGCGCAGGATCAGCCTCACCGTCCAGTCCTGGAGGGTGCGTAGATCCATATCGCTCATACCTGCTGACTTCAGCTTCTCATCCGCTCGTTCCACCGTATACCAGAAGACCTGACCCAGGCCTGAAGTATTGGGGCCCATTTCCGGTCGACCATACTCCTGTGGCATCCGGTTACTGACTTCCTGCAAGCGTTCCATGACCAGCCGACGAGCAAAATAAATGTCCATGCTGTCTTCAAAATAAACCGACACATAGGACAGACCAAACAGGCTTACAGAGCGGATTTCTGTTACCCCGGGCAGCCCCGCCATCCCCGATTCCACCGGAAAGGTCAGCAACTGCTCCACATCCTCGGCCGCCAGCCCCGCTGACTCGGTATAAATATTGACCTGTACCGGGGTCACGTCCGGGAAGGCGTCGATGGGAATAGTATTAACTGCCCGCGTCCCCATAAATCCGACCACAAGAAAAATGATTATTACCAGAAATTTATAGCGTAGCGACGCTTCAACCAGATTATTCAGCATGATTCATCTTCCTCAGTCGTCTTCGCCAATCTGTGACTTAAGCGCCAGTGATTTCAGCAAAAAAGCGCCCTTGACCACGATTTCATCACCTACGCTAAGACCGGCCCGAATCTCGGTGAAACCGCTACGGGTGCGCCCCGTTTCGACTGGCTGTGGAAGCAGCTCATCCCCCTTCACCCTGAATACTGTAGGTGAGCCCTGCATCAGGATCACCGCCGCCTGCTCAACCGCCATCACCGGCGCCGCGTCGCCGGTCTGCACCACGGTTTGCACAAACTGTCCCGGATGCAGGAGATCATCGGTGTTGGCAACCTCGATGCGAACAGACTGGGTGCGCGTGGTTTCATTCAGCCGGTGATGGCGCTGGACAACCCGGCCCTTGATCCAGATACGACCGCCAATGCTGACGCTGGCGCTGGCACCCTGTTTGATACGCACGGCATCTTCCGGTGACAGTTGCGCCTCTACCCAGAGCAGCGATTCATCGCTGATCTCGAACAACAGGCGACCGGGCTCGGCCAGTTCACCGGCAATAAAATCATCATCAATGATGGTTCCCGCCTGCGGACTGAACAGATCAAACGCGCCGGTTGCCCTCGATGCATCCTTCTGTTTCAGCAGCGCACTGATCTGCGTTTTACTCATGCCATAGGCCAGCACCCGCGCATAGGCCTGCTGCCGCGCCACCTGGGCGGCAACATAACGCCGCTCAGAGACAACCTTGCGACCCAGCCCTTTGACCCGCAGCCATTCACGATCGGCAACCAGCAAGGCGCCCTGTGCATCCGCCATCTCAACACTGGACAGGGTAACCAGCCGCTGACCCTTTTCAACTTTATCACCGAGCAGGGCATGGCGTTTAATAACCTGGGCGCTGATCCGCGGCGTCACCTGGGCGGAACGATAAATGTTGATGGATACTTCACCGGGCGCCCTGACAAGATCGGACAGGGCCTGCAGTTTTACCCGCGCCGTTCTGATCCCCTGCGCCAGCCGTGTTGGCGCATCCATTTTCAGTACGCCTTCTTCGTGCTCCTGCTCGGTATATCCCGGCGCTGCAAAAAACAGGCTGAATGACAAAATAAATAAAATTGAATAACGCATAATCAGGTTCTCATTAAGGAATCCGATCGGACAGAATTTTTCTTTAATCGCTGGCCGGATCTGACATAAATAGTAGAAAATTCGGTTTTTATTCTGCAAAAACAATTGCTGAATAAACCGGGAACATCAACGCAGCTACGATATTTTTATCTGCAGGACTAACGGGCAACGATACAAATTAGCATCGCGCCGCAAACAGAATAGCTGCGCCAGAATGCGTGATCAGGCTTTTGGGGGTTGGACAGGGGGTTTCTGGAAACAGGAATAAAAGGATTTAAACCGTGAGCAAAGCTTATTGCCGGCTGGATTGAAATCAGAAGACATGCCGCTCTGGGGAAGCCCAACAAGGTGGGCGCTGGCATGTGCACAATGACCACAGAAATCATAGTCAACTATGTTTTTCACTGGGGCATTATCTTCTGCAGACTGTACTGCTGGCTGGCCAGTAAACTGTCCGAAGACAGCCTCGGCGCAACTGTCCACCGCCCAGGCAATATTTACCATGAACAGACTCAGCACCAGAATGTGGATCAGCCTTTTTTTCATACTGTCATCGTGCATCAATTTTATCCATGATGCAAATCAGGCGCCTGTCCGAGAATAGAGAACCTGCTGGGGAAAATTTGGGCTTGGCCAGGACTGCCCCATTATTTTCGCTAAATATAGCTATATTCTCAAATAATGAAAAAATCCACCTCAAACCCGCTTTTTCCCTCGCGGCCGTTCCTGTTCTCGGACAGACTCCTGCAGATAAATCCGCGCCGCAAAATAAAAAAGGACATCGTACGATGCCCTTTTATCTGGCGGAGAGCGAGGGATTCGAACCCTCGATGGGCGTTAACCCATACACCCTTAGCAGGGGTGCGCCTTCAGCCACTCGGCCAGCTCTCCTTTTGAGGGTGCAAAGGATACTAGGGCGCGCTGCTAAGGTAAAGAGGGTTTAACCGTCCTGTTGAGATTTCTCCCGTTCTTCCTGCTTGATTCGCTCGTAAATTTCTTCACGATGAACAGAAACTTCCTTGGGTGCATTGACGCCGATCCTGACCTGATTGCCTTTGACGCCCAGCACCGTCACGGTTACTTCGTCACCAATCATCAGCGTTTCACCTACCCTGCGCGTTAATATCAACATTTACTTTATCTCCTGTATTGCTTTTGAACTTGATGCCTGCTTTCCTTGCCATTATTCGGGCAGATCAGCCAACGTATCGTCAAAAAGATTTAAAACTTAAATAAATTCTCTTAAACACTTCCCACTACTCAGGCATATAACCAGTGAACTCCATCTTTCAGACAACGGTCTCCTCAGCAAGTTTAAATGCCGAATGCAAAGCCCGCACACCCAGTTCCAGATATTTTTCTTCCACCACAACCGAAACCTTGATTTCCGAGGTAGAAATCATTCGGATGTTAATACCCTCGTCAGCCAGCGCCTTGAACATCTTGCTGGCCACACCGGCATGGGAACGCATTCCCACGCCGACAAGCGAAATCTTGACAATCGTTTTATCCCCACTCACTTCGCGTGCATTCAGGGCTCGGGCTGTTTCTTCAAGAATCGCCATAGCCCTGTCATAGTCGTTACGGTGCACGGTAAACGTAAAATCCGTGGTCGCATCCGCAGCAACATTCTGGATAATCATATCGATCTCGATATTGGCGTCACCGATAGCGCCCAGAATCGCATACGCGGTGCCCGGCTGGTCCGGCACACCCAGAATTGTCAGCTTGGCTTCATCCCGATTAAAGGCTATGCCGGAAATGACAGGCTGCTCCATTTCATCATCCTCAAAGGTTATCAGTGTACCCGGCCCTTCTGCAAAGGAGGACAGCACTCGTAATCTGACATCATATTTGCCCGCAAATTCCACCGAACGAATCTGCAGCACCTTCGAACCCAGACTGGCCATCTCCAGCATTTCCTCAAAGGTAATGCTGTCCAGTCGCCGAGCATCAGACACCACCCGTGGATCCGTGGTATAGACACCATCCACATCGGTATAAATCTGACATTCATCCGCTTTCAACGCCGCCGCCAGCGCCACGGCAGTGGTATCAGATCCGCCTCTGCCCAGAGTAGTGATATTGCCCTGTTCATCCCGACCCTGGAATCCAGCCACCACCACCACCCGGCCCTGCTCCAGATCCTCTCGCATGCGCGACTCGTCGATGTCCAGAATTCGCGCCCGGGTGTGCGCGTTATCCGTGAGAATATGCACCTGCGAACCCGTATAGGAACGCGCCGGGTATCCCCGTTTATTCAGCGCCATGCTCAGCAGGGCGATGGTTACCTGCTCACCGGTGGACACCAGCACATCGTATTCACGCGGCTCCGGAGTTTCCGTAATCTGGTTCGCCATTTCGATCAGGCGGTTGGTTTCACCGCTCATTGCCGACACCACCACGACGACATCATGACCGGCATCCCGTGCGGCAATCACTTTTTCAGCAACATTTTCGATCTTCTCGATGGTTCCCACCGAGGTGCCGCCATACTTCTGGACAATCAGAGCCATTACACTTTTGTTGCACTTAAAAGGGGCGAATTAAACACTACTTTGGCGCAGATTGGAAGCAGGCGCGCTATAAATCACCTGATTATTCAATACCCGCAAACCCTAATCCCGGACCTTTAATCTGGACTCAATCCAGTCTTTTACCGAGGCCAGCGCTGCATCCAGATTTTCCGGCTGACTGCCACCGGCCTGCGCCATGTCCGCCCGGCCACCGCCACGCCCACCGACTTTCTTCGCCACTACATTGACCAGCTCACCGGCCTTGATGCGATCGGTGCAGCTTTTGCTCACCCCGGCAATCAGACTCACCTTGCCATCCCTGACGCTGGAAAGCACAATCGCCGCGTTACCCATTTTCTGTTTCAGCTGATCCACCGTATCGCGCAGGACTTTGGCATCCGCACCGTCCAGGTTTGCCGCCAGCACCTTGATACCGTCGATTTCGCTTGCCTGCTGCAGCAGATCATCCCCGCAGGAACTGGCCAGCCGGCCTTTCAGCTGTTCCAGTTCTTTTTCCGCCGCGCGGTTTTTCTCCAGCAACTGCTGCACCCTGTCCCTGAGCGTCTCCGGTGTGCTCTTGAGCAGGGCGGCAACCTCGCTCAGCAGGTTTTCATGCTCGCTGACCAGTTGCAGGGCTGCCGGTCCGCTGACCGCTTCGAGGCGGCGCACCCCGGCTGCAACGCCGGTCTCGGAAAGAATTTTGAACAGGCCGATATCGCCGGTACGCTTTACATGGGTGCCGCCACAAAGTTCCACTGAGAAATCCCCCATACTCAGCACCCGCACCCGGTCATCGTATTTCTCACCGAACAGGGCCATAGCGCCGCTGTTTTTAGCCTCTTCCTGTTCCATGATGCGGGTCACAACCTCATGGTTCTGGCGAATGTGCTGGTTGACCAGCATCTCTATCTGATTCAACTGTTCCGGGCTAATGGGTTCGAAGTGAGAAAAATCAAACCGCAGGCGTTGATCCGTTACCAGCGATCCTTTCTGGGTGACATGCTCGCCCAGTACTTCACGCAGCGCCGCGTGCAACAGATGGGTCACGGAATGATTACGTGCGATAGCTTCGCGCCGCAGTCTGTCTACCTGCGCCCTGACCCTGTCTCCGGGCGCCAGAGATCCTTTCAACATCCGCCCGATGTGCACAAACACCTTACCCTGTTTTTGCGTATCCTGGACTTCGAATTCCGCCGTATCACTAAGAATACGACCTGTATCACCCACCTGCCCCCCGGATTCGGCATAAAAGGGAGACTGGTCCAGTACCAGCATGCCTTCCTGACCGGCTTCCAGCCGCTCGCTGGGCTTGCCCTCAACCAGCAGTTCACGCACCACCGCCGGATCGCTCAGGTGCTGGTAACCGGTAAATTCCGTCTCGCCATCCAGTTGCAAAGCTTCACCGTAATCTATGGCAAAGGCATTGGCGGAACGCGCGCGTTCGCGCTGCGCTTCCATTTCCTTCTCGAAGCCCGCCATGTCCAGTTGCAGATCCCGCTCACGCGCGATATCGGCGGTCAGATCAACCGGAAAGCCGTAGGTATCATAGAGTTTGAAAACCGTTTCACCGGGGATGATGCGCCCGGACAACTGACTGATTACGTTTTCAAGAATTGTCATACCCTGATCCAGGGTTTCCGCAAAGCGTTCTTCTTCCTGTTTCAATGCCCGTTCGACCAGTGCCTGTGCTTTTGCCAGCTCGGGATAAGCCTCGCCCATTTCCGTTACCAGCGCCGCCACCAGTTTGTAGAAAAAGGGATCGCGCACACCCAGCTTGTGACCGTGGCGCACCGCGCGGCGGATAATACGACGCAACACATAGCCGCGACCTTCATTGGACGGCATGACGCCATCGACAATCAGAAAACTGCAGGAACGAATATGATCCGCAATGACTTTCAGAGAATTGTTCGTTTTATCCCTGCAACCGCTGACAGCCATCACCGCCGCAATCAGGTGCTGGAACAGATCGATGTCATAGTTACTGTGCCCGCCCTGCAGGATCGCAGCCAGGCGCTCCAGACCCATGCCGGTATCGACTGAAGGTTTGGGCAGCGGATGCAGTGTACCTTCCCTGTCGCGATCGTACTGCATGAACACCAGGTTCCAGATCTCGATATAGCGATCGCCGTCTTCATCGGGACTGCCGGGCGGGCCGCCGGGAATCTCTTCACCATGATCATAGAAAATTTCAGAACAGGGCCCGCAGGGACCGGTGTCACCCATGGACCAGAAATTATCTTTAGCGCCAATGCGCCCAAAACGGGCCGGATCGATCCGCATTTCCTTTAACCAGATATCCGCCGCTTCATCGTCTTCTTCGTAGATAGTAACCCAGAGTTTTTCCGCCGGCAGCCCCAGCGTTAGGGTGAGAAATTCCCAGGCGAACTGAATCGCTTCACGCTTGAAATAGTCGCCAAAGCTGAAGTTGCCCAGCATTTCGAAAAAAGTATGGTGCCGCGC
>Ga0316207_10003662_pt1 | contig 14051 bp, 12 predicted proteins | sample 6weekpyrite_MG_FD_204943 | JGI IMG/M metagenome (GOLD analysis project Ga0316207, IMG submission 204943) | Microbial mat bacterial communities from mineral coupon in-situ incubated in ocean water Damariscotta River, Maine, United States -... | ecosystem: Environmental > Aquatic > Marine >... | reverse complement strand
GGGGGGGGGTAAAATACAATGTCACCTCGGCTACAGTTCTTAATAACTGAAATTTTTCAGGAAACCGTAAGCTAAGTTAAGTATAGTACCAAACTTATGCGGACTCTAAAATATTTCATATTTTTCAGTATCTTAAGCCTTTCAATTGGCGGCGCTCAAGCATCGAGCACCTTGCCTGATCCCGAATTAAAGAAACTACTCCAAAAAGCTATTGAAGAAAGCTCACGTTTTCAAGACCGTTTTGAAGCGGAAGTCTGGTTCACCGATATGAATCAGCGTTTAAAAAGACGAGTTAAAGACAGTAAAGAACGTCTCTCTTTATTAAATATGATTCACCGTGAGGCACGTATTGCGAATCTGCAGCCAGAATTGGTGATGGCCGTTATTCAAATTGAGTCGAACTTCGATCGATGGGCTATTTCTAGTGTTGGTGCCCGAGGATTAATGCAAGTCATGCCATTCTGGTTAAAAGAAATCGGTCGCCCAGGCGATGATTTATTTAATGCACAAACCAATCTGCGTATGGGCTGCACCATTCTTCGACATTACCTGGATAAAGAAAAAGGTAACTTAGTTAGAGCACTTGGAAGATACAACGGGAGTTTGGGTAGTTTTCGATATCCCAATAAAGTTATGACAGCTCTGAGAAAAAACTGGTACCGACCATAATCCAAGAAAGCTACTCGCCTGACATTAGTGATGTCATTTTCCACCCTGTTTTTGCGGTAAACAAAAAACACGCTGAATAGTCAGTTGGGCTTCTCACCATATTTTTATCCACATACCCTTTACGACCATCCATGGTTGAAACCTTGATCCAACTTGTCAATTGGTTAGGGGATTTTTCTACCACACTACGCCAGTCTTCTACTTTGAGTAAGTCATAAGACAATAAGGTAATATTTTGTGCTGTATGTATTGGCGCGGATTTCAAAGGGACTTTATCAGCGATAATTGCACCGTGACCATAAATATCTAAATCGTCAGGAAAGTTAGTAAACACATAAGGTGCGCAAAATGTCACACCGCGTTCTGAACGCACGAAACCACCTCCCAGATTTAATATACTTTCCATGGTCGGCCACAATTCGGAATCATTAGCCTCAGGTTTCCAGGTTTTTACAAAATTACGCATTCCGCGTTTTCCTGGCATTCCAGAAATTTGCTGACTAACGAATTGGACAAATCCTTCGGGATCGCGGTTTTTAACCATGGATTTCAATTGTTGACGAAATTCTACAAATGACAAATCCCTTTCCGCTTCGTCAACTGGCAATAGGCGCTGCTGCTTTTCAGCAATAGAATCAAAACTTACAATTATAATTAAGCAAAAGAAAAACAAACGTTTAACAAACATTAACCAAATCCATTTAAAGAAATTTACTCGACGAGATCATTCAAAAATTCAGTAATTGCTCAGATTGCCTTTGATTTGTTCAAGTGCAAGAAAAAAGCGCAGAGTTCACAATTGGTCGCTTTTATACATCCATGTATTCGCGACACTCAAACGTCCTGTTCATCGTGAATGAGCACTTTTGACGCCGCAATTGGACAAATCAAAGGTGAGATAAGCAATTACGCTATGCTATTCTTGTTCCGGCAATAATGAATGCCGCCAAAATTGGTCTTCACGCTCAAATAACCGCTGTGTCTCTTGAGGCCCCCAAGTTCCTGCAGGGTAGGTATGAATAAAGTCCCGCTCTGTGGCCCAAACACGTAAAACAGGATCAACCGTCCGCCAAGCCCATTCTACTTCATCATAACGAAGAAATAATGTCCTATCACCTTCGATCACATCCAGCAATAAATCTTCATAAGCATCATAATCTGCCTCATGTTCCTGACGAAAACTTGCATCTAAACTTGTCGTTCGCGTTTTCATTTCTAAACCCGGCTCTTTGACTTGCATTTCCATTCGAACACACTCATAAGGCTGGATACCCATAAGTAACCAATCAGGTTTTAATCGTTCAACAGGTGTATTACGAAATAAATGTTGTGGTGGAGCTTTAAAACGTATACTTATAGCCGACTTAGTTTCCGCCATTCGTTTACCCGTACGAACATAAAATGGCACACCACGCCAACGCCAATTATCAACATAAAATTTAAATGCTGCATATGTTTCAGTTGTACTATCCGGCGATACATTTTCTTCTTCAAGATAACTTTTAACTTTTTCACCGTTGACTACACCACTAGCATATTGTGCTCTAAACGCGTGGGCGTGAACTGCACTTTGTGGCACTGGGCGAATCGACTTTAATACTTTAACTTTTTCATCACGCAAGGATTCAGCATCCATAGATGCTGGCGGCTCCATAGCGACTAATGTTAATAACTGCAACAAGTGACTTTGAATCATGTCACGCAATGCACCTGCACCTTCATAATAGTCTGCTCGACTACCGATCCCTAAAGTTTCTGAATGCGTAATTTGCACATGATCAATGTAATTACGATTCCACAATGGCTCCATCATTACATTCGCAAATCGAAACACTAAAACATTTTGTACCGTACCTTTCCCTAGATAATGATCAATACGATAAATTTGGTGTTCGTCTAAGCATTTGTGCAATCGCTTTTGCAACATTTGCGCACTTTCCAGATCGTAACCAAATGGTTTTTCAATCACTATCCGGCGCCAACCATGTTCCTCATGAGATAAACCACTATCAGATAAAAATTCAATAACGACACCAAATTCTGCAGGTCGTAATGCCATATAAAAAGCGGCATTCACTGGAAAGGTGTCATCTGTATCCAGTTTTTCTTTAATATTAGCGTAGGTATTGCTATCGTTTAAATCACCTTGCAGATATTGAAGGCGTTCAGAGAATCGATGAAACACATCTTCATTTAACCCCCCTCTTGCTTCTGCTTCAATCATGGTTCGTACTTCAGCAAGCCAGGAATCACGATTTCCATCCCGCCGTGAAATAGCAAGAATTACCGTACCTTCAGGTAAACGACCAGCGACTTCGAGATGATATAAAGCTGGCATTAATTTCCGTCGAGATAAATTTCCCGTCGCACCAAAGATGACATAGGTACAAGGTTCTATATTATGATTTTGCATGAATTCTCTACTTAAAAAGTGTTATTGACTTCGTTTTGCTTGGCCTATCCAATCCGTGTGAAAATATTCACCTCTGGCTTTGTCCGTTCTTTCATAGGTATGTGCGCCAAAGTAATCTCGTTGTGCTTGCAAAAGATTTGCCGGCAAGTTTGCTGATCTATAGCCATCATAAAAAGCAAGTGCTGAAGACATCGCTGGCATAGGTATGCCGGCTTGCACTGCTGTAGAAACCGTTTTTCGCCAACCTGACTGGGCCGTTTCGATTGCATTCATGAAAAAATCGTCCAATAGCAAACTATTCAAATTAGGGTTTTTATCATAGGCCTGCTTGATATTACTCAGAAAACGACTTCGAATAATACAACCACCACGCCACATTAAGGCAATATTTCCGTACTCTAAGTTCCAGTTATAATCTTTAGCCGCTTGAGACATCAACATAAAACCTTGAGTATAAGAGATAATTTTGGAAGCATATAAAGCATCATGAACCAGTTGAACATAGTCAGCTTTATTGTTTGCAAAGCTTTCTTGAGGGCCGGACAATTTATCTGAAGCTTCCACTCGCTGATTCTTCATCGCCGATAAACAACGAGCAAAAACTGCTTCTCCAATTAAAGTCAGCGGCACACCCAACTCCAGCGCATTAACGCCTGTCCAGGTTCCTGTGCCTTTTTGCCCAGCAGTATCAAGAATTTTATCTCCTAACCATTCACCATCTTCTTTAACTGTTAAGATATCTGCAGTAATTTCAATAAGATATGAACTGAGCTCTCCATTATTCCAAGTTTCAAAAGTTTCCGCTAGTTCATCAATACCCATTCCTAAGCCATAACGCATAAACTGGTACGCTTCACAAATAAGTTGCATATCGCCGTATTCAATTCCGTTATGGACCATTTTTACGTAGTGCCCTGCACCACCTTCACCAACCCATTGACAACAATCTTCTCCATCGGTTTTCGCAGCAATCGATTGAAAAATATCTTTTACCAATGGCCAAGCCGTTTTATTTCCGCCTGGCATCAGTGATGGTCCATGGCGCGCACCCTCTTCACCACCAGAAACACCTATGCCTAAAAATAAAATGCCTTGAGCTTCGCATTCACGAGTTCGACGTTCCGTATCGGTGTATAAAGAATTACCTCCATCGATAATGACATCACCTGAATCCAAGTGAGGAATCAATAATTGAATAAATTCATCAACCACCTCACCAGCCTTTACCATGAGCATAACCTTTCGAGGGCGCTCCAAATTGTTACACAACGCTTCAATACTGTGCGTAGCAATGATGTTTTTTTGCCCAGCTTCACCAGTTAAAAAATCATCAACTTTACTTGTTGTACGATTAAACACCGCTACCGTAAAGCCATGATCTGCTATATTTAACACCAGATTTTGACCCATGACCGCTAAGCCAATTAATCCAATATCCGCTTTTTCCATTCATTCATCCTCTGTTTCGAGCAAATTGCATCAAATTCTTGTAAACTAACAACAAATTATAGGACATCTTAATAACAAGCACACCAAATACAAAATCAATGAAACAATCAAAATTAAAAATTCTATTTACAAGTAGTGAAGTTTTCCCACTCATCAAAACCGGTGGATTAGCTGACGTCTCCTCAGGTTTGCCATTAGCACTGCACAAGCTTGGCCAGGATGTGCGGGTAGTGATGCCTGCTTACAAAGCTGCGCTAGAAAAAGCATCAGAACTCGGGATACAACTTAAAAAAATAGACAAATCGCCAACACCAATACTCGAAGGCTACTTACCAAACAGTAAGGTCCCCATTTGGCTGGTCGATATTCCTGAACTTTACTATCGCAGTGGTGGACCTTACGGTTCTACAGACGGGATTGATTGGCCAGACAATGATGAACGATTCGCCACATTTTCCGATGTCGCTATCCAAATTGCCATGGACGCTCTGTCACTCAATTGGCAGCCTGATATCGTGCATTGTAATGATTGGCAAACGGGTTTAATCCCAGCAAAGCTCTCGTTACTGCATAACCGCCCGGCAACCATTTTCACAATTCACAACCTTGCTTATTTTGGGTTATTTCCTCGCCAAAGTTTTGAAAAATTGCGATTACCCGAAGATTGGTGGGCCTGGAATAAATTGGAATTTCATGATCAAACCTGTTTTATTAAAGGCGGGTTGGTATTTGCGGATTATATCAACACTGTCAGTCCTACCTATGCTGAAGAAATTCGTACGCCAGAATTTGCTTACGGCCTGGAAGGTTTACTAAACCATCGCGGCAATCATTTAAGTGGCATTTTAAATGGCATCGATTATAACGAGTGGAATCCAGAAACCGACCCTCATCTAACAAAAAATTACAGCTTTGCAGATATTCAGGATAAAGCAGAAAATAAACGTCAATTACAAAAGAAGTTTGACCTTCCACAGCGCGAAAAAACGCTATTAATCGGTATTGTAGGCCGTATGGTAGAACAAAAAGGTTTTGACCTGATTTTACAAGCTTTGCCTGAAATGCTTCAGCACAACATACAACTGGTAATGTTGGGGTCAGGAGATAAGTACTTAGAAAATGCACTACTGGAAAACGCCAGTAATCACCCAGATCAATGCAGCGTTACAGTTGGCTATAGTGAGGCCTTGGCCCATTTGATCGAGGGGGGTGCTGACTGTTTTCTCATGCCATCGCGATTTGAACCTTGCGGATTAAATCAATTTTATAGCCTGCGCTATGGTACTGTACCCATCGTTCATCATACCGGTGGGTTAGCGGATTCCGTAGTGGATTACAACGAAAATACGGAAGCAGATAATTCAGCAACAGGCTTTAAATTCTACCACAGTGATAAAGAAAGCCTGTTACACGCCATATATAAAGCGCTGGACACTTACCAAAATCCTCAAAAATGGTTAACTCTGGTGAAAAGTGGCATGAATAGAGACTTTAGCTGGTCAAATTCCGCCCACAACTATCTCACACTGTACCATAAAGCCATTAAATCTTAGCCATTTTACAAAACCAAAGAAACCCAAGTAACTCATTGATAATATTGATATATTAGTGCTTTTATTAGAAATCTATACTTCAATATAAGGATTAAGATTGAAAGTCAATAGATCAAAAACCACAAAGAAACGGTATAATGCCGCACTTTTTCGAGAGTGTCGCCTGTTTTCAGACGAAATCGGCGTCTCGTACTGTATATATTGTTTGCAATTCTATAGAGAAGGTTTATATGAAATCTACCAGCGACAAGGCGTTACGAACTCGCGTCAAGTTACTTGGTACTTTACTTGGTAATGTGCTTAACGAACAGGCAGGCAGCCATGTTTATACATCAGTGGAATCTTTACGAAAAGGCTACATAAGCCTACGTAAAAAAGACAGTGCTGGTAAACGTAAACAAATGGCACAACTTATCGATAAACTTGACCCTGATACTTTATCTAATGTAATTCGTGCTTTTAGTATTTATTTTAGCCTGGCCAACATAGCTGAAGAAGCGTTTCAACATCAACAACAAAGAAAAGACAAACGTAAAAATATATCCACCCAAGGCGGGTTTGATAACACTATTGAACAATTCCACAATCAAGGAATTACAGCCGAAGAACTACAAACCTTATTTAATGAATTGGCTTATACTCCAGTAATCACCGCTCATCCAACCGAATCTAAACGCCGCAGCACAATGGAAAATTTACGCAGCATTTTCCGTTACTCCGAAGCATTAGATGATCCGCGACTAATTAAAGCTGAACGTGAAGAAATCATTTATTCATTACAAAATCAAATACAAGTTTTGTGGAAAACGGATGAAGTACGAAGTCACAAACCTAAAGTCAGTGACGAAATCAAGCTGGGATTACATTACGCCAAGGAAAGCCTGTTCAAAGCGGTTCCTCAAGTTTATCGCGACCTAGAAAAAGCCACCAACAGTCATTACGGTTTTGACGATCAGGGAAACCCTAGTGTTATCGTGCCCAGTTATTTACACTTTGGTTCATGGATTGGCGGTGATCGTGATGGTAATCCATTTGTAAAACCAGAAACAACAAAATATGCCTTATATACTCAATCTCAATTTGTACTTATCGAGTATTTAAAACGTGTGCGAGCGTTAAGTAAACGGCTCACACATTCCATTAACTTTTGCAAACCAAGTGCGGAATTTGAAGAAATTCTTAAAAACTATAGCGACCTCAGTACCGAAGTATTCGAAAAACCAGAACAGTTTATTACTGAGCCTTATCGACGTCTGTTACAAATCATCTCTTATCGCCTTGAATGCTTATTGGTTAATATTAAAAATATTGTTGCAAACAAAAATAAAGCACCCTTACAGTGTGCATACAAGTCTGAAAATGAATTACTTCATGACCTAGAAATTGTTCAAAGTTCGCTAGTTGGACATAACGACAAAGCAAGTGCTAATGGACCATTAAAAGATTTAATTCGCCTTGTAGAATCTTTTGGATTTTATTTATTAAAACTCGATATTCGCCAGGAATCTACTCGCCATAGCGATGCCGTCGCAAATATTTTACAACAAATTCTTCCAGACATTAATTATGAAGACTTGGATGAAAGCAACCGCATAAGAGTACTTGACGAACTTATCAATAACAATGATCTGCCAAGCATTAATTTAGATCAATTAAGCGAAAACTCTCAAGAAACCATGGCTGTATTTGAAGTCATGTCAGATATGCGTAAAACATTAAGTGAAAAATGCTTTGGAAGTTATGTTATTTCAATGACACACGAAGCCAGTCATGTCATGGAAGTTTTGTTCTTAGCCAAATTAAACAATCTCGCTAAAAAATCTGATGACACATACGATTGCCAAATTCATATTTCACCTTTATTTGAAACCGTTGAAGACCTTGAACATATCAAACCTGTCATGTCTCGACTGTTTGAAAATAAAACCTATCGTGAAATGCTTAGAAATTCCGGCAATACGCAAGAAATTATGTTGGGTTATTCTGATTCATGTAAAGATGGTGGCATATTAGCTTCTGTTTGGAACCTATATGGCGCGCAGAAACAAATCACAGAACTGGCAAACCAACACCATATTGGCTTACGCCTATTTCATGGTCGCGGTGGCACCGTGGGTCGGGGTGGTGGCCCAACACATGATGCCATCATTTCACAGCCTGCAGGTACAGTTCACGGACAAATAAAATTTACTGAGCAAGGAGAAGTCCTCTCATTTAAATATAGCAATATTGTCACCGCCGTTTATGAATTAACGCTAGGTAGTACTGGCTTAATGGAAGCAAGCACTTGCATCATTAATCCACCATCTGATGATAGAAATGATTTTCTAGGCATCATGGACACATTAGTCAATGATGGTGAGAAAATGTATCGTCAATTAACTGAAAGCACAGACGGGTTTCTCGATTATTTTTACGAAGCGACGCCCGTTACTGAAATCGGTTTAATGAACATTGGCTCACGTCCTTCACATCGTAAAAAGGGTGATCGCTCTAAAGGTTCAGTTCGAGCAATTTCCTGGGTTTTTGGCTGGGCGCAAGCAAGACACACACTGCCGGCATGGTTTGGCATTGGCACAGCGCTAGAAAACTGGCGCAATAACGACCCAACTCGACTCTCAAAATTACAAAACATGTATTTAGAGTGGCCGTTTTTTAGAAGCCTAATGAGCAATACTCAAATGGCATTATTCAAAGCGGAAATGAACATCGCTAAAGAATACAGTACATTATGTAATGACCCAGCAGTTGCTGAACGTATATATCGCATTGTAAATGAAGAGTATAAACGCACGGTAAAACAAGTGCTCAACATTATCAACTGCACCGAATTGCTGGAAGAAAACCCGAGCTTGTTATTGTCGTTAACTCGACGCAACCCTTATTTGGACCCACTAAGTCATATCCAAATAAAAATGTTACGGCGCTATCGTGAGCTGGAAGAAGGTGATCATGAGAAAGATCTTTGGCAAGCACCACTGCTACGCAGCATTAATGCCATCGCAACAGGAATGCGTAATACGGGTTAAGGCTTTATAGTAAAATATTTATCCAACAAGTGTGAGTCGTCAAAGTATCGCTTGCCGACAAAAGCAACTGCATGATGACCCCATTGACGCATTGCACCTGCTGAAGGTACGCCCATTGGCCACAATAACCATCGTTCCGCTCTCGCTGTGCCTTTGACTAAACCGTCGCTAGCAAACATGCTGCGGCGTTTACCACCCCAATTGAGGCTTCTTAAATTTTCATAGGCTTTAATATCAATATTTTTCGTTTCACCCAGTGAATCAGCAACATAAACTCGATTTAAAAAATGCGCCACACTACCAACTCGCAGTACTAATTGGCTCCCCGCTTTAAAAATTAGATTTTTTTGTGCCACAAATGGTGGTTCACGTTCCTGAAAAGCCGCATCCTCATTGAATAAAATTCTATCGGTAAGAAAAAACTTGTGATAACAACCACAATTATGAACAGAATCATAAACTATTGGCTCACCAGAAGAATCTAAGGTCACACGCCAAATCAAACCATCCAATCTCCCCGAATAAATATCAAACGTACTTTTCTTGGGTCGAGAAGAAAACCAAAAAACATAATTTAACTGCAATAATACTTCATCATTGAACCTTGTATATGAGGGTAAGACATAAAACACTGATTGCTCATTCAAAAATTTAGGATATCCTTTATCGTCTAAACCAATTTTACCAATCACATCATTTCCATCCTCCTCATCAACTTCAATAATAGGTGCATGTTGAATAAATAATTGATCTAATGTCTCATCATCCACAACAGGAATATTGAGCGGATTCTTTCTATCAAATTCAATTTTATCTGATCGGTTCGCTGAGCTCATAGAATACCGCACTAAACGACCTTTAACAGGAATTTCACTTAGTGATTTCTCAAATGACTTTTTTGCTAATTCTTGATGCTTGTTAATTTGGCGAGAAACAAACAATGATGTCAAAGGATACACCCCAAAAAAGCGCTGAGCTGTACTGTAATCATCCGTTACTTTTGCGGAACTTATAACTCGCTGTTTATCATCCTCACTTAACTCAGCTAGTAGAAGCGCTGAACACTCTGAGAGATATTGACTCAAATTTTTCGTTAGCGTGAAATTACTTCGAAGCTTTTCTTGTGAAGAATGTGATAGATTTTTCCATTCAATTTGCCTAGCTTCAATATTCAAATCCGCCAACTGCAACAGCCAATAATCTAATTTCTCGTCAGAGTCTAATTCAGGCTTAAACGAACCTAAAAATCGATTGATACTAAGAAACGGAAATTCAGACACCAAAGTAGCCTGAACATCACGAATATCTTCATCATCAATTAAATCATCAAAATTGGAATAAAAATTTAAACAGCTTTGCGGAGAAAAAATCGAATTATCTTTAGATTGAGGAGGTAGCATTGTACAAGCATTTAGCAATAAAAAAATAACAAAGATTGAGATAAACTTAATCACAAGTTTTCTATATGCTCTAGTAGGGAGTAAGCGTGTTTAGATTTTGTTTCAGAAACGACTTTATTTCGCACGGAGTGAGGGACTAGGCCAGGGATGGCCGTAGGTAGAGTAATGCAGGAGCAATTACCGAGCATATAATAATATGTGACCGATTGAATGTGTGAAATAAAGTCGTTTCTGAAACAAAAGATGAATACGCGATCAGTCAGTAGCGGAATTGGCGAACCCGCCTAGGGCCCTTCTAACCTTATCGGTTTCATTCCCACACTCAATTACACCAAATGAATTAACAGAATCTTCCGGCTGCATATATTCCAACCAAACCTGCCCATTTGTGTCTTTGTAAACTTTGGCGGTCATGGGAATATCTTTACGCAATCCTCGATGACATTCGCCTAGATTCCAACCATAAAACGGATTACTAAATTTAATTTCCTGACCTTTAAGTGAAAAACCGCCTGGTAAGCTTTTCTCAAATGATTGTTTATCCAATACAGGTACTTTTGCAGCCTCTAGTGCTTCCGAATAAAGCTTTACTGTATCTTCAAGACTATGTTTACTGACTATTTTAACTGGGGAAGCAAAAACAGCTGTTTGAGAGAATGAAAATAGCGCTAAAAATACGATACCTTTTATCACAACCTGCCCTCTTTATTATTTTACCCCGAGAGCTGATTAAATATCAGGCTACTTGTACGGGAATTTTATGACTTTGCCGAGTAATAGTATTACACTCATCTAAATATACAAGATCTGGCTTATAACGTTTAGCCTCTTCTGTGTCCATTTGTGAATACGCACAAATTATGATCCGATCTCCTACATTTGCCTTATGGGCAGCGGCCCCATTTACTGATATCGTGCCAGAACCTGCCTCTGCTCGAATTGCATAGGTCACAAATCGTTCGCCGTTGGTAACATTATAGATATGAACTTGCTCATATTCCATAATACCGGAGGCATTTAAGAGATTATCATCAATGGCACAGGAACCTTCGTACTCCAGCTCCACCTGAGTAACACAGGCACGATGTAATTTAGCTTTTAATAACGATACATACATCTAAAAAAATACTCTTACTCATTTTTTTGGCCGGCAATTATGCCCATTTGTGGGCTCAACTTCAATATAAGGCAAAAAGCCTTATATGTTAGATAGTTACTGGAAGATCAAAAATCAAGTTATCAATTAATCGAGTTTTACCCAGCCAGGCAGCAATCAATAAGACTACTTTCCTATCCGAACGATCCGCTGGCTGCAAAGTTTGAACCGAACGAAAACTAACATAGTCCACTTTAAAGCCTGCATATAGCAGATTTTCGACACCAGTCGATTCCAATCGACGAAGATCAACACCACTTATTGCATCATTCTTAAGCGATAATAAGTTTTGATAAATAACCACCGCTTGTTGTCGCTGTTGTTTTTCTAAATATTGATTTCGTGAGCTCATTGCCAAACCATCTGCTTCACGTACTGTTGGTGAGCTAATAATTTTTATCGGCATAAACAAATCCGCTACCATTTTATTAATGATAAAAACTTGTTGAAAATCTTTCTCGCCAAATATTGCCACATCCGGCTGAACAATATTTAACAATTTATTCACAACGGTCGTTACGCCCGCAAAATGCTCAGGCCGAAACTCACCACATAAAATTTTCGATAGACCTGGCACTATCACTTGGGTAGTATTTTCAGAACCCGCTGGATACATCGTTTGATTATCTGGAAGAAAAAGTAATTCTACTTCTAATTCTTCAAGTGCTATTTTGTCCGCTTCCAGAGTACGAGGATAATTATCTAAATCTTCACCGAGGCCAAACTGCATGGGATTAACATAAATACTCACCACCACTTTGTCGGCCATGGTTTTGGCTTGCTCCACCAAACTTAAATGCCCTTGGTGCAAATTACCCATGGTAGGTACAAAAGCTATCTTCAAATTCTCTTGCTTCCAATCTTGAATTTGTTTTGTAACAGCACTTGCAGACTCAAAAAGCAACATTTAGAAACTGTGCTCCGCAGCAGGAAATTCTGAAGTTTTCACTGCATTAACATAAGACTTCAAAGCATCAAGTATACTATCTTGCCCGGCTAAGAAATCTTTTGAAAACTTTGGACGTTTACCTTTACTAATCGCGAGAATGTCATACAACACTAACACTTGCCCATCACAATCTGCGCCAGCACCAATACCAATAACAGGAATGTCGAGAGATTCACTAATACGTTTTGCTAAGTTCGCTGGCACACATTCAAGCACTAGCATATCTGCACCTGAATTTTGTAAAGAAAGTGCTTCATCAAACAATACATTGGCATCATTTTCTTCCTTGCCTTGCACTCGATAACCACTGGTTTTATGAACCGACTGGGGTAGCAAACCTAAGTGCGCACAAACAGGAATACCAAAATTACTGAGCTTCTTCACTGTATCTAATTGATTTTTACCACCTTCCAACTTAACCATATTGGCGCCGCTTTTCTTCATTAAATCTCCAGCATTTATCAACGCGTCATCGGGAGATTTATACGACATAAATGGCATATCAACAACAATAAACGCTTCAGGCGCTCCAAGCTTTACCGCTGAAGCATGGTAAACCATCTCATCAACCGTCACAGGCAATGTAGTTTCTTTGCCTTGGATTACCATGCCCAAAGAATCGCCCACAAGAATAATATCCACACCCGCCTCATCCAGAATTTGTGCAAAACTGGCGTCATAAGCTGTCAAGCAAGTGAGCTTTTCACCTACAACCTTCTTCTTTTTAAGACTCTCTATGGTATTCATGGATCTTTTCCAATCCTCGATTTTCACAAGCTATTAAAGCTTGTGATATGGGGCCAAAACCAGGTATTTCAAGATTAGGTGCTATTTCCATCAAAGGATATAACACAAAATCTCGTTGCAATATACCTGCATGAGGAACAATCAAACGCTGCGAATCAATCTGTACGTTATTGAACAATAGAATATCCAGATCCAATGTACGTGAAGCCCAACGTTCTCCATTACGCGTACGACCAAAATGATTTTCTGCGGCCTGTAAAATATCCAGCAATTCTAATGCGGTAAATTCACCTACTATCTTAGCAACGGCATTAATATAATCAGGTTGGGATTTATTATCTAGGGGTTTACTACGATATAATGAAGAGCATTGTTCAATTTCAACTGCATATGTTTGAGATAAATAATCCAATGCAGATATTATAAAGTCTTCAGACTGACCGAGGTTACTTCCCAAACCAATATATGACTTACTCATTACATCATCAGCAATACTCATTAAGACTGAGATTTTTTAGATCTACGTCGCCGAGTGTGTGGACGTTTACCGCGATTTAATTGACTAACAATTTCCTGTTTGTTTTCATCATCAGCATCATAAAATTTACCCCACCATTGCGCTAGCTCTAAGTCAGCATTACCGGATTCAGCACGCAACAATAAAAAATCATAACTTGCCCGAAATC
>Ga0316207_10003660_pt1 | contig 14055 bp, 11 predicted proteins | sample 6weekpyrite_MG_FD_204943 | JGI IMG/M metagenome (GOLD analysis project Ga0316207, IMG submission 204943) | Microbial mat bacterial communities from mineral coupon in-situ incubated in ocean water Damariscotta River, Maine, United States -... | ecosystem: Environmental > Aquatic > Marine >... | reverse complement strand
AGATCGAGACTATTAATGTCAAATAGCGGGACGCCGAATTCCTGTGATGCAGCATTGGCGATGACCTTGCCACTGAGGATCTTGTTTTCGACAAGATGAGAAACAAGGGTAATTCGTTTTTTTCTCGCTTCCTTGAGAGCATTTTCGGCTTTTTGCTCTTCTAGCAGTCCATCATGTACCAGGCGGCGCGCCAGTCCACTCAGCTGAATTTTTGGGTTGGTTGTGGCCATAAATTATTTAATTATATGAATTGTAATATTAAAACATGATTTTTATATAAGTACTCTAAATATATATAAAAAATCAGTGTAATGATACCAATAAGATTGATTTAATATTTAACGTCACCATTATTTGGTTATTTCATAATACCCATCAGAATGAGTTAATTTTTAAAACGTATTCCTCATTATGGCAATTATTATGGGATAGACGTATAAACAATAAAACATAATAATATCAGTATGATATATGTTTTTTAAGCAAAATTGTATATAACGCGTTCCTTATAAATATATATCGACTGAATAGATTAAAACTGTATGCAGATAGATAAAATAACATAACATATTGTTATTATTGAATAATATTGATTGGTCATGAATCTGTGATACTGCCATTCTACAAATAGTGTGCAGTACGGCAAACAGATATAAAGTCTTTCGAGGGTTGGTCGTTGATTGGATAATCGCTACTAAATAGTGAATCGGATGTAAAAAACCGGTTATTAGTGCTTGTTGTGCGCATATAATATAGCAAGATGAGTTTTACATTTTACCTGGAGAATAATGTTTGAGTGAAACGCCACAGCAAAAGCAAATCTCAATTTCAAATCTGTTAATTCGACTTTGGGGTCATTTACATCGCCGCCGTCAACTTCAGTTTCTGTTTTTGATGGGGTTAACACTTTTTAGTGCTTTTGCTGAAGTGTTCACTATCGGGGCTGTTTTGCCTTTTTTAGGTGTATTAACTGCACCTGAACTTGTTTTTAAATATCCGCTTATAGTAGAACTGGCCAGCCTTCTGGGTATTCATTCTGCGCAGGAGTTGGTGTTGCCAGTCACAATTCTATTTTCCATAGCTGCACTTATTGCAGGTTTTGCCCGTGTATTACTCTTGTGGGGTAACAATAGGCTGGCCTATATTAGTGGTGCAGATTTGAGTATCGATATATACAGGCGGACGCTTTATCAGCCATACCAGGTATATGTTGCGAGGAATGGTAGTGAAATAATCAGTGGCATTACCAATAAGGTGAATAGTGCGGTGCTGGTGTTACTCGCATTTCTGACGTTGGTTAGTTCACTGGTTTTGCTGATATCAATTCTTATAACACTCGTAATTATAGATCCCATGATAGCTTTGCTATCGGGTATTGGGTTTGGTGGAGCATATCTGGTGATTAGTCTTATTGCTCGTTATAAGCTACAAAAAAACAGCCACCTGATAGCAAGTAAACAAACACACGTAATTAAAGCGCTACAGGAAGGGCTGGGTGGTATCAGGGATGTGCTGTTAGACGGTACACAGGAAACTTACTGCGATATATATCATAAGGCTGACTTCCCTTTGCGATGCGCGCAAGGAAGCAACTCATTTATTGGAGGGAGTCCACGTTATGCAATGGAAGCATTAGGTATGATACTGATTGCATCATTAGCTTATTTACTAAGCTTACGTGCCGGTGGTGTGCAATTGGTATTGCCAGTACTGGGAGCGCTAGCTCTGGGGGCACAACGCATTTTGCCAACATTGCAGAATAGTCATGCTGCATGGGCAAATATGATAGGTAACCAGTATTCGCTTAAAGATGTAATTGATATGCTGGATCAACCCATGCCTGAGAAACAAGAGGAAACCAGGCCGATCGAGTTCTCAGAAGAAGTAAAATTTAACTCGGTATACTTTCGTTTTAATGAAAACGGCGATTGGATAATTAACGACCTGAATATCACTATACCGCATGGAAAGAGAATAGGTATTGTAGGTAGTACTGGTAGTGGAAAAAGTACTATGCTGGATTTGTTTATGGGTTTGCTTGTACCTGTCGAAGGTGAAATTCTTGTTGATGGTAAACTGATTACCAATGAGTATGTTCAATCATGGAAGCAGTCTATTGCACATGTTCCTCAGGCAATATATCTGGCAGATACCAGTATTGCAGAAAATATTGCCTTCGGAATACCCAAGGATGAGATAGATTACGAGAGGCTGGATAATGCTGTCAAGCAGGCACAGCTAGCAGAATTTATTTCCGGCCTTCAAGAGGGCTATGATACTCAGGTTGGTGAGCGTGGTATTCGATTGTCAGGGGGGCAGCGTCAGCGAATTGGAATAGCACGTGCCTTGTATAAAAATGTCAGCATACTTGTATTTGATGAGGCTACCAGTGCTCTCGATAATACAACAGAGCAGGCTATTATGAGTGCGATAGAAGGTCTGAATGATGACCTGACGATATTGATCATTGCTCACAGATTGACGACAGTGCGTTCCTGTGACTTTATCATCGAGCTGGAAAATGGGCGTGTAGTTGGTCAGGGCGCATATGAGGATTTGATTGCGTCGAGTCCTAGTTTTAGCAAAATGGCAAAAATTGTAAGTTGATGACATTTGTCTTACTGGGAATGGTGGGAAAGAAGTAGTATGGTATGTCGATGAATGTCGGAAATAATGTTAAGCCTGTATGCCTGCTTGTATTCAAGTTTAGATCCAAATGGAATCATCATCTCATTAGTAAGTTGCAATACGCATATGATGTAATTGACATATATGCAAATGAATTATTCCAGCTTGATGGTAGCAGGGGTTTATTGAAGTCAATAAATCAATTGATTCAGGATAAGTCAGTTTCACTTGTGTTTTTTGATATTGACTTTTATATGCTACTTGATAACAGTATTATTGATGGCGTAGATGATAGTGTAAAGAAAATCGCTGTTACATTTGATGATCTTGTCATGCATGACTTGAATGCTATTACCGCTGATGCCTGCGATATGGTTTTATCAGGTGATCCCTTGTCAGTATTACGTTATCGGGAAAAAAACATGGCGGCGGAGTACCTGACACTAGAAGCTTCGGGTGATCTGTATTGCAAAAAGACAATGAAAAAAGATATAGAAGTACTTCACTTTGGCGGTATTGATAAAGCTGACAGGAGAGAATATATTGAATTCCTTCAGTCGAAAGGTATAGACATTTGCCTGATAGGTTCTGGGAGTAAGTATATCGATGCCGAGCTTTTGCCTGAGTATATATGTCGGTCCAAACTGGTAATTAATTTTTCAAAGACAGATTTTTTTACTACCTCGAGCTTCGATGTTGCAGGAGTGCAAGATTATTACCTGCAGTTTAAGGGTAGGGTGATTGAGGCTGGGTTATGTGGGACAGCGTGTGTTTCCGAGGTGTCACCAGCTATGAGTTTACTGTTCGCAGAAGAAGAGGTTCCGACTTTTAGTACGAAAGAAGGGTGTTATGAAATCATTTTAAAATTATTGGCGGATGACAGACTGAGAGAAAGCTATGCTTCCAGATTACATGGTAAAACTCTGGAGAAATACGAGGATAGCGTTTTGATGGATGGTATCAAGTGTGCCATCGATAATGTTCAAAAGCGAAGGCGGTCGGCGATACGGACAGCTCAATTATCATACAGGCGTATGGCATTGAGGGCCAGAATGCATTGCTTGATGCTAAAGCCTGTGCTGGCCTTGAAAGAAATGGCTCGGGTGATGATGAGTGAAAAAGTTTTTCCGCTGTACAGGGTTTTGTTATTAGCTGATATGGCTGCTAGCTACCTGTTTTTTGTATCCAGGTTTTATGCAAGAAAACTGAGGGCGGCTAATTAAAGGCGATGTCCTAAAAAACTAAAGCGTGTCAATAAAATTTTCTATTGAGGCGGTCACTGTTTTTGGGCCAATTCCAACCATTTCATGAAGCTCTGTTCTGTTGCCAAGTGTGAAGCTGTATTGATTCTGGACACCAAGATTGAGCACTCTGATGGGTAAGTTTAGTCGCGAGATGAATTCAAATATCATCGAATCCATGCCGCCACGCCCGTGAAAACCTTCTTCCATTGTTATGACGCCGGTATAGCTTGATAATGATTTGGCTAGCGCCGATGCATCAAATCCACTTAAGTTAAAGAGGTCTATTATTCCTGTAGAATGCCCTCGTTGTTCGAAGGTCTCGGCAACTTTCATGGCAGTGTGCAACATGTAACCTGTTGCTATAATGCAGATTTGCTTACCCGTTCTATGTACATGAAATCCTCTGTCAAGTTCAGGTATATCATTCGAATAAACTGCAGGCAAAATCTGTGCGTCAAGTCGAAGATAATTCAAGCCTGTCTCATTGTTACATAAATCAAACATTGAAGAAGTAATAATGTGGTCTGCAGGGGAGAGTACCCGAAAGTTAGGTAATGCACGCATGAGTGTAATGTCTTCGTAGCATTGATGTGTAGGGCCGGAAACAACATAGCTGTAGCCGGCGCCAACACCTATAAGTGTAGCGCTGATTGGTCTGACCTTTGATAATAAGGCCAGGCTTATCCTGGTTTGCTCGTAGCATCTCATTGTGATAAACGGAGCTATGGCATAGGCAAATACTTTATATCCTTCAAGTGCAAGGCCGGCAGTTATGTTTATCAGATTCTGCTCAGCAACGCCAACATTCAGGAATCGATCAGGAAAACCCGTCCTGATGTTATCGAGAACAGGGGATCCGAAATCTGCACTCACAAAAAATATTTTATCGTCCGTATGCATGGATGCTAGGATTTGTTCAAGAAAAACATCTCGCATTGCCCTGGGTTTTATAGTCATTTTTTTTCTTTTAATAGATCGTCAATTGTTTCAGGTTTGGGGTTCATGATGTGTGACAGGGATTCATTTTCAAGTCCAGGTACACCTCTGCCTTTTACAGTATTTGCTATAAGGGCTTTTGGTTTTTTATACTGTTCGTTTTTTAGTCTGGTTAGTGCTTCATGTAGTGTGGCGGTGTCGTGCCCATCTACTTGTTCGCATTGCCAGCCAAATGAGGTTACGCGATCCAGGAGCTGTTCTTGCGAAACAATTTGATCTGTGTGATCAAGCATGCTGATTCGATTGTTATCAACTATGAGATGCAGGTTGTCGAGTTTATGGTGGCTTGCAAACATTAACGCTTCCCAGTTAGCGCCCTCATGTAATTCACCATCACCAGTTATGACAAAAACATTCTGCTTTAGTTTTTTTCGTTTCAACGCCAGGGCAATTCCAGTAGCAACGCCCAGGCCATGCCCTAATGAGCCATTCACGGTTTCATATCCAGGTATTACCGGGTCAGGTATTCCTCCTAAAAAACTGTCAGGCTGACATATTCTATCCAGCTCATCAGGAGAGAAGAAGCCGAGGTCTGCCAATATGGGGTACATGCATATAGAGCCATGCCCTTTGCTGATAATGCAGCGATCCCGCATGTCGGACAATGGTTCAGTAGGATAAAATGAAAGTATGTCACCATAGTAAAGGGTAACGAAGATTTCTATTGGTGATAGAGAAGATGCGAGTCGAGTCTCAGGTGCTTGGCGATGTATTCTCAGGGTTTCTCTCCATACCCATTCTGCTTTTTCTTCCAGGTTTATCATTTGTTGTATGTTTACCTGTTATCTCTGTTGTGAATACTGTTTATACACTGAAACTTATATTGTTTCTGACTTATTTACAATTATTTCTGCAAATGCAAATGAGCTGGTGAAGGCCGGAGAGATAGCATTGAGCACATGAAGCTTATTAATGGTGCGTTTGATGATGTAATCCATTTCGAGCTCACCTGTTTTGCTGTTAATGAGTTGTGGTCTAATGCCTGTTTTTGAAGTCGGTACCAGGTCGTCAGATTCTATCCTTGTTACAAGTGTTTTCAACTCCTTTATAAATCTGGATTTAAAGTATTTAGATATTTCGGTATGGGAAAAGGCTCGAAAGTTATTTTTGTTTTTTATATACATCTTGCATAATTTGCCTACTATAGGAAATGCTTCATTGAATTTCAGATCACTTAATACACCGTAATTTTCACGCCCCAGGGCAGGGATTGCTGTAGGCCCTGCATAAACTTCGTTGCTAATAGTTCTGGAGAGGTGTACACCCAGAAAAGGCATGTTTATGTCGGGAGCGGGGTATATGTTACCGCGTACTTTATGTCGGGCGTGTTCGGCAAGTTTCCAGTAGGTGCCCTTAAATGGCACCAGGGCATATTCGAGAGCAGTAGAGTCCATATGGGCAATTTTATCAGCATATGCTCCGGCGCAGTTAAAAAGATAACCATAGGAAAATACACCAGAGCTCGTTGATATTTCATCAGTTGAAGTCAACGCCAATAATTTGCAGGAGAAGATAAATTTCACGCCATCTTTCATGAGTAAACGATATAGCGTGTCCATAACAGCCTGACTATCTATAGCTGCTGTATCAGGGCAATATATAGCAGATAATGCCGGCCGGGCAAAAGGCTCTATTTCCAGTAAATGTTTATTATCGATTTTATCAGCTTTAATATTATTTGTTTTAGCATTGCGCACCAGGGTATCCATAGTTGGCAGTTGATCTTCTGAAGTAGCAAGAATCACCTTGCCATTTTTATTGCAGTCAATACCGTGCTCCCTGGAGAATTCATATAGTAAATTCGCGCCACGTGAACAGACCTTTGCCTTCAGCGTATCTTTCGCGTAGTAAATGCCACTATGGAGAATGCCGCTATTTCTACCGCTTGCATGTATTCCCGGCTTTTGCTCCTTATCAAGTACAGCGATGCTTGCACGGGGATAACGGCTCAGTAGTTCGCGCGCTACAGTAAGGCCAACGATTCCTGCGCCAATAATGATAAAATCATAACTAGCGGGCATATTATTATACGTTACCGTAGCGTGTATTTTTAATCATTGAATAACCTTTTATTAGCTCACTTATCCCACGATCGAGAGAAAATTCCTGTTTAAATCCTGTTGATTCTATTTTTGCATTAGAAACAATATAGTTTCTTTGGTCTGGATCTTTTCCGATTGGGGCCTCTATAAATGTAAAATCAGGAATTTGTGTCTGGATATGCTCGCATAATTCTTTTTTAGAGACGTTTGCGTCAGATAAGCCGAAATTATAAATTTCACCTTTCATATCGTTGTGGTTATTGATTGCATGAAGGAAAACGCGCGAGACGTCCCTGACATGTATATAGTTACGCTTAAAGTGGCTTTCAAACAACACGACAAATCTGTCGTGAACCGCGCGGTATGTGAAGTCATTTACAAGCAGATCTATGCGCATTCGAGGCGACATGCCAAATACGGTTGCCAGTCTGAAACTGATTGAATTGGGGTGGTCGAGTAAAGCTTTTTCTATTTCTACTTTTTCGACTGCATATTGTGATATTGGATTTAGCTCGGATTCTTCAGTACAGTAGTTATTTTCATCGCCAGTTCCATATGCGCTGTTTGTAGTAGGCATGATAACCAGCTGATCGGGAGAGAGCTTGTCAAGCATCATAAATATGGCATCATGATTAATTGTCGTCGCTCCCACTGGGTCCTGGCTGCATAAGGGGGCACCTACAAGTGCCGCAAGTGGGATAATAATGTCGGCCTCCTTCATTAGCGGGAGGAGGGTGCTTTCAATCCTTATATCACCTTTAACTACTTTGAAGTTCGGGTGGTAGCATACATGATTTAGGCTGGTTTGTTTAAACATAAAATTATCCAAAACGGTTACTTTATGCCCGGCAGCCAAAAGATCAGGTACCATGGTTGATCCTAGATAGCCTGCACCACCAGTAACAAGTATGTTATAGCTCATGTAATTATTCCTTTATAATAATATTATCAGGTTATTGTAACTGCGTTATACAGTTTGTAATATTGACCCAGCCCTGTGGTAATCATCAGGGATGCCAATATCGATAAATTTTGTTTCGAAGTTGATACCAAATATGTTGTGTCCTTCTGTCAAGGCGGTGGTTGCGATGTCATCTTCAAAAGAATAGTTTTTGCCTTGTGTGAAATTTATTTTATCAATAAATGCAGGCTTGATAATATAAACACCTCCGTTTACAAGAACATTTTTATCGTTTGATTTGTTATTTAGAGATGTTATTTTTCCTTGAGATGTAATTTCAACACCCATGTAGCGACTGGTATTTAATGAGCGAAACAGGCTAAAGCAAATATCGGCATCGTTTTTAAAGCAAAAATGCTCAAGCTGCTTTAGGTTTACCGAGAAAAATGTATCGCCATTCAATAGTAAAAAATGTGATTTATTATCCAGTTTATTCATGGCCAGAAGTAAACCGCCCCCTGTTCCAAGCTGTTCTTCTTCTATAGAATAATCGATTTCGGCACCTTTGTAGTTGTTGCCAAAGTGATCAATAATAGCTTCGTGTTTATAGCCAACAGAAAGGATGAACTTATTAACGTTTTGTTTAATCCAGTAGTCCAGCTGATATTCAAGAAAAGGTCTTCCCGATATGGGCGCCATTGGTTTCGGTACATTACTGATGACTTCTCTGAGTCGTGTGCCAAGTCCACCTGCAAGGATAATAGCCTGATTCAAAATAACCTCATGCCTCGTTCAGTATTTTACATAAGTTGGTTATTTCATCAGGCTTTAGATCAGGAAAGTTGCCTATGTAAAAGCCATAAAAGTGAACATGCTCAAGCTCGGGAAACTCAAGATGGTGATTGGTGGGAACTATGCCGTTCATATAGGGTTGCCGTAGCTGGTTGCCGCCACCGGCACTGCCTCGCCTGTATTCAATGCCCGCGTTATCCATTGCGCGCATGAGTCGAATAACAAAGTCATCATCTTTATTTTTAAGTATCAGATTAAAGGCATAATTGCTTGAGCCATCCAGTATAAAGTCAGTTCTGAATTTAACAGGATCGATTTCACTCAGAAACTGGTTTAAATTCCTGGTGCGTGTTTCTATGTCACTGTCGAGTCTCTTCAGCTGTGAACGTCCGAGTATTGCGCCAATTTCAGTATTGCGCACATTATAGGCAGGGTAAGCAAAAATAAAATCAGGGTTTAGCTCGGGGAAATTTTTCTGATATTGTGCTTGTAGCTCCGAATTTTTTGCTTCTCTAACCATGCCATGTGATCTTAACATGCGCAGTTTCAGATATATGTCTTCATCATTAGTACATATCATGCCGCCTTCTATAGTGGTCATATGATGTGCATAATAAAATGAAAAGTTTGATATCCAGCCATAGCTGCCAAGTCTTTTTCTATTATGAGTTGCGCCATGTGACTCACACACGTCTTCAATTAGCAGGATGTTGTTATTGCTTAGTGTATCAAGGAGTTTGTCAGTCAGGCCGTTAAAACCTTGTATATGCGTTAATATGACTGCCCGGGTCTTGTCGGTAATCTTGTTGATAATTTCATCTGTAGACATCGCGAGGGTTTTAGGGTTAATGTCAGCAAAGACCGGTTTAAATCCGTTTTGCAGCACAGATGCAATATCTGACACCCAGCCTAATGGCGATACAATGACTTCACCACCTTCCGGATAGAGAATTTTAAGCGTGGCAAGTGTCAGCAGGTTGGCAGAGGATCCAGAATTTACAAAAACACTGTATTTTACTCCAAGCCATTCTGACCATTCTTTTTCCAGGGCGAGTACGTTCTTACCTTGTGTCAGTATAGGGTCATCTTGCTGCAGGTGTTCGATAACCTTGTCCAGATCTTCTCGATGTATGTTATTTCTCATTAATGGTAAATTCATATAACCTTATCCTGCTGCTTATAGTCTGCGTTACCAACATGAAAAATAGTAGAGTCAATGAGCGTGAAACTATTCGCGCGCTGGGTTTGCATGTTGCTTGTATTTAATTAGTAAACTACTTCTGTTTTTCGTGATGCCGGCGTGCCAGTTTATGCTGTGCCATTTCGTTAATGTGCTTGACCACATCGTTGCCAAAAGTTTTTTCAATCATATCCAGGTAAGTCGGGCTTTGGAAATATTCATTAAATGCCATGTCCCTGAAATCAAGTACTTGTTCATAGGGTAATGTCTCGGTTGGTAATGGTAGTGTGTCGTACGCATGTTGCGAATATCCTATCCATCCAGGCTCAGCATTGTCCTCTGGTAATTGCCATGATTTACTCTGCGCAAGGGCATGTAGTTGTGAGCCAGGGTAGGCCATTGCACAGTAGAAGTTTGCCCATTCTGAGTTTATTTCCAGTGCCAGGTCGAGTGTTTCTCTCATTGTTTCCATAGTATCATCGGGTAAGCCAAAGATGTAATTGGCGCATATATAAATGCCATGGTCGCGTATTTTATTGACTGTCTTGATGATATCCGCTTCATCAAACCGGCCTTTTTCAACGCCATCTCTTACATGTTTACTACCAGATTCTATACCAAGAGCAAGCCAGTTAAAGCCTGCTTTTTTCAGTTTTTCAAGATATTCGTCCTTGATGGTGTCAATTCTTGCATATGCCCATATATTCAAGTTGTAATTTCTTTCAATCAGTCCATCGCATATTTCAATTACATGTCTTTTATTCAATACAAACATTTCGTCCGGAATCTTGATGTTTCGAATTGAATAATCTTTTACGAGAACGTCAATTTGCTCCAGTATATTTTGTGCAGACCAGTAACGTATACCTGATCCTCCAAATGGAGCATTTATACAGCAGAATGAGCATTTGTATGGGCAGCCAAGACTGGTTTGTAAAGAGGCATAACTTTCTCTGGAAGTTAAATCATCAAAACAGTGCCAATTGTGAGCGCGATACATACTCATATCCAGCATCTTCCAGGCTTGTTGAGGTAATGTTTTATCCAGGTCGTTAATAAGACTGGCTACTGGCCCCTGGGCAACTTTATCTCCATCTATATACCAAAGCCCAGGGACCTTGGTAAAGTTACGCTTACCATTTTTAAGTTCGTTTAGTAATGCGACTATCGTGTAGGGCCCTTCACCCTGACATACATACTTATATGGTTCTTCAAGTAGTGTTTTTTCAGGCAACGCAGAAGGGTGGGTGCCCATAACAATGGTTTCAAAATCTCCGATGTCATTCAGGTGTTCACAAACCAGTCTTCCTCCAGGCATGCATTGTGTAGAGGCAGATGGTTGTTGGCCATATATGACAAATACATTCAGGGCTGCAGATTTTTCAGCAATAGACTTCGCTGTTTGTTTATGATCATAACCCAGTGCTTCGGCATCCAATATGCTGACATTAAGCCCCTTCGCATCAAGATAATTTGCTATAAGGCCAGCCCATACAGGTACCTCAATTGCAGCCAGAGAGTTACTAAGCCCCTGGTAAACCTGCAGTCGGGTGGGTGGTATAATAAGCAATATATCCAGATTTTTTGACACTACATTTCTCCGTTCTCATTGTATAGTACGATACGAGAACCCGTTTTATCGAAATTGAAAGGAACATATGTTAAGTGGGATAATTTTTCAAGTATAGCTGGCTGCTTTTCAGGAGGTGCGAATATAAGTAAAAACCCACCTCCACCTGCACCAAGTATTTTACCGCCAGTAGCCCCCGCTTTTCTTGCAGTAGCATAAATCTCATCTATAAAATTTGTGGAGACTTTATCGGAGAGCTTTCTTTTTAATTGCCATGATTCATGGAGTAATTCGCCAAATTCTGTGATCTCGGAATTATCACCAGTGAGAATTTTCATGGCTTCATCTACCATAGAGCTCATTTTTTTTAGTTCATTTTCACGTTTTGAGAAATTCTCTATTTTGCTTTTTGCAATTTCAGTAGCTAATCTGGATATGCCAGTAAAAAAGAGCATCATGTGCCCACATAATTGATTCATTTTATCCTTGGGGATAATGATAGGATTAACCTCGAAGTGGTCATCTTCATAAAATTCAATTTTATTGAAGCCACCATATGCAGCAGAAACCTGATCCTGGGATCCTACGTGTTCCCGGATAATATTTTGTTCAATATGTATGGATGTTTTGGCAATCTGTGAAGAAGACTGGTAACGTCCCTTCAAGGCATACAGTGCGTTTAATAAACCAACAGTAAACGATGAGCTGGACCCCAGGCCTGAACGAGCCGGTAAATCCCCATCGTGATGAATCTCCAATCCCTTTTCACAATGCAGAAAGTTTAGGACCTCTCTGACAGATGGGTGTTGTATTTCCTGAATATGTTTAACATTTTCGATAAGTGAATATACGATTCTGTACTTATGCTCAAAAAACTGAGGTAGATAACGAACGCTGATATAGCAATACTTGTCAATTGTCGTCGACAGTACCTGGCCACCATGTTGTCTATACCAGTCAGGATAGTCAGTACCACCGCCAAAAAATGATATCCGAAAAGGGGTCTTGCTAATAATCATTGAGAAACATACCTAATTAATTGATAGTATTATATAAAAATATAGATTTTTGTCTGTTTTTTTTTGGAATTATAATTAATCAGCTCTTTTATATATGTCTGCATACTGCAATTTCTATGCCGCCATATTTATGGCATTATGACGGATGCTTTGATTCTACTATGTTTTAATGCTGGACGGGTCTCAACATAGGTTGTCACCATCCTGCGAAGAAATAATTGAGTATAACCAAATATTAGCGTTTAATGTTGTGCTAAGATGTGATTTACTGCACCTTCTTACTGGAGAAATCAGTTAAATTAACTAGTGCGCTGTCCTGAACATTCTGCCCTTTATAAACCGAATCTGGAACCCGTCTTTATTTCATGTCATTTCCTGCCATTTTTCTAGACCGAGACGGTACAATCAATATTGAAAAGAATTACTTGTACCGGTATGAAGATTGGGAATGGATACCCGGGGCTCTTGAAGCGTTGAAGTTATTCAGTAGTAGTGGCTATCGTATCGTTGTGATTACTAACCAGGCCGGGGTAGCCAGGGGCTATTACACTGAAGAGGATGTAATTAAACTTCATCATAAGATAGACCGGGACCTGGCAACGTTAGAAATATCGATTGATGCCTATTATTTTTGTCCGCATCACCCTGATTTTGGATCTCATGGTCATTGTCAGTGCCGCAAACCTGAACCGGGTTTGATTAAACAGGCTCAGAAAGATCTGGATATTAATTTACAAGGCTCATGGCTAATAGGTGACAAGCTTTCTGATATCAATGCAGGGCTTTCAGCAGGAGTACGACCAGTTCTTGTGGCAACGGGATATGGTTGGAAAGAAGTGCAAAAATTGCCAACCGGGGTGCCTTATGTCAGGGACCTTTTTGAGGCCAGTCAATTGATACTTTGACAGCGAGTGTGATTTATTTCTGTTATAAGGTAATGTTAACCCTCTGATTATGAGGCAGTCATGATATTGACCTGTACGTAGGTGTTGAACAATTGATACTGAAAAAATTTTTTAAGCAAATCATACCGCAGAAATTTCATCAGTCTGTAATTAACAGCCTGCTGCCTTTTTGTGACTACTATTCGACCAGGTCCTACTCACAGGAAGGTGAAGATATGTTGCTTAGAAGGTATTTTGCCAGCAAGCAAAATGGCTTTTTTGTTGATGTTGGTTCGCATCATCCAGTGAAATTTTCAAACACCTATTTGTTTTACAAAGAAGGTTGGCGTGGAATCAATATTGATGCAATGCCTGGTTCCATGCGTCTGTTTAATAAAATCAGGCCAAAAGATGTAAACGTAGAGTGCCCTGTATCCGATCAAAATGAGCGTTTGACATATTATGCCTTTAGTGAACCAGCATTAAACGGATTCTCGAAGGAGATTTCCGAAGATAGATGTAGCTCCGATAAATATAGTTTGCTATACAAAGAAGAAATGCAAACAGTTACACTCAATGAAATATTAGCCAGGTATTTACCGGTTAACCAGGATATTGACTTTATATCAATTGATGTTGAAGGGCTTGATTTCAAGGTGCTTAAATCATTGGATTTGGCAAAATACAAACCGGAGCTGTTATTGATAGAGGTCTTGACAGATGGGGATGCAGGTATCGAAGCGAATGATATAACGCTCTACTTAATCGAAAGAGGGTATCGGTTTTATGCAAAAACCGT
>Ga0316207_10003659_pt1 | contig 14058 bp, 14 predicted proteins | sample 6weekpyrite_MG_FD_204943 | JGI IMG/M metagenome (GOLD analysis project Ga0316207, IMG submission 204943) | Microbial mat bacterial communities from mineral coupon in-situ incubated in ocean water Damariscotta River, Maine, United States -... | ecosystem: Environmental > Aquatic > Marine >... | reverse complement strand
AGGTTAGCGAGGTGTGCATTACCGCGCTCCCTTTTTTCCTCAATGGTTTCATTGCGCTGGTCCTCCCAGTCGAGGTAGTCCTGCGGCAGCTCTTCGAGGAAGCGGCTGGGTTCGCAGGCGAGCAATTCACCATAGCGCTTGCGGGTCATGGCATGGGTGAAGGTCAGGCCCTTGCGTGCGCGGGTGATACCCACATAGGCCAGGCGGCGCTCTTCTTCCAGGCTATCGTCTAAGCTGTTACGGTGTGGTAATAACTCTTCCTCCATGCCGACAATGTAGACATGATCAAACTCAAGTCCCTTGGCCGCATGCAGGGTCATGAGGTGAACGGCATTGTTGTCATCCTCCTCGTTTTCACGATCGAGGATATCCATGAGCGTCATGTGGTTCAGGCATTGAGCCAGGTCATAGTCTGAATGCTTCTTTCGTATGCGTGCGATCCAGTCGAGTAGCTCCTCAACGTTACCGATACGGTTTTCTGCTGCCTGTGGTTCACTGCATTGCTGTTCTATCCACTCGCGGTACTGGATATCATTGAGCATGTCTTTGATGGCAGCCTGAGGGTCGCGTTCGGCGTATTCGGCAACCTGGTTTATCCAGTCGCAAAAATTAAGCAGGCTACCATAGGCGCGTTTGCTCAGGTGATCGCTTACATCCAGTTCATAGGTACTGGCAAACAGGCTAATGCCTTTATCGTGCGCAAAGTTAGCGAGTTTTTCTATGGTGCCCGGGCCGAGGCCACGACGCGGGGTGTTGACGCAACGCAGGAAGGCCGTGTCGTTGTCCGGGTTGGCCAGTAATTGCATATAGGCCATGACATCCTTGATTTCGCCGCGCTCGAAAAAAGACAGGCCGCCACTCAGGTGGTACGGTATCTGGTGTTCACGTAGTGCACGTTCAAAGGGGCGTGACTGGTGGTTGCCACGGTACAGGATGGCGTAGTCTGAATACGGCAGGTTATATTTGAAGCGATGATGCAGGATACGCGAAACCACTTTTTCTGCCTCATGATCAGCATTACGCGCACTGATCACGCTGACCTTGTCGCCGTTACCAATCGCGCTCCACAGGCGTTTCTCAAACTGGTGATCGTTATTGGCTATGAGTTGATTAGCCAGATGCAGGATGTTGCCGACAGAGCGGTAATTCTGCTCAAGCATGACCACTTCGAGACTCGGGTAGTCTTCATTGAGCTGGTTGATATTTTCAGGTCTGGCACCGCGCCAGCCATATACTGACTGGTCGTCGTCTCCCACTACGGTCAGGCCCTTGCGTGTTCCGAGTAATAATTTGATCAGCTGGTACTGGGCAGTATTGGTGTCCTGGTATTCATCCACAAGTAAATAGCGTATGCGTTCCTGCCAGGCCATGAGCGTCTCAGTGTCCTCGGTGAACAGCATCGCCGGAAGAGAAATCAGGTCATCGAAATCAACCGCGTTATAGGTGCGTAATGCCTGGTTATATTTCAGGTATATTTGTGCAGCAGTGTATTCTTTGGCGTCGGTGGTGTTTTGTATTGCCTGCTCAGGAGAAACAAACTCGTTTTTCCAGCCTGATATCTGCCAGCGTATCTGGTCTTCGAGATCATTATTACCGGCAAAATCCTTGCGTAACAGTTCTTTGATCAGTGCGCTGCTATCCTGCTGGTCATAAATAGTGAAACCCTTGCGTAGCCCCAGTTTTTTCTTTTCTCGGCGAATAATTTTCAGGCCGAGTGTATGAAACGTGGAAACCTGCAGGCCACGGGTATCGACATTGCGCAGAAGCTGCTCTACACGTTGTTGCATCTCGCGCGCGGCCTTGTTGGTGAAGGTAACTGCGGTGATATGCTCAGGCAGGTGGATCTTTTGTTTGATCAGATGGGCTATTTTATGCGTGATGACACGGGTTTTGCCACTGCCGGCACCTGCAAGTACCAGTAACGGGCTGTCGGTGTGAGTAATAGCAGATTTTTGCTGGTCGTTTAGTTGGTCTGACATACAACGTTTTTACAGGAAAGAAAGTCACAGTATAACAGTTGCATGTAGCTGACGAATACCCTCAGGGGTTAATTTTTATTTCTTCAGAATATGGTGTAAAGCGGAATTACTCAGTTCAACTGTGTGCTCAGGTTCGGCCCGGTTTTCAGCATTGTATTCCTTGTCAAACACGATTTTATGTTCACCGATGGTTATGACATCATCGTTTTCCAGGGTATGCTCCATGACGCGCGCGCCGTTGACATAGGTGCCGTTGGTGCTGCGTAAATCCTGCACATAGGTTGGTTTGAAAAATGAAACCAGCTTGGCGTGGTAGGCACTGACCGAAGGGTCATCTATCTGGATGTCATTATCCTTTTTGCGGCCGATGGTTACCGTACCCTCGTTCAACGGGAGGTACTGGGTCTCCTGGCTTTCGCTATATATGATTACTCTGGGCATGGTATTCTGGTTTTCCGTATTATTCTGCTTGGTCTTATCAGCTGATCCACTGCATGCTAGTAAATCCTGAATCCCCCGTGACGTTTGCGAATACGATAATCTATTATATACCAACCCAGTAAAATACCTATAATGAAAAATACCACTATCGAAATCAGGTAGGCATTGAGGGGCACGCTGGATTCGTAGGTACGCATCGATTTTTCAAACTCCTTGTTCTGCAGTTTGAGCTTTTCGAGTTCTGTAAACTGTTCCTTGTTTGTGGCTTCATGGGTTTTCAGTAACAGTTTGTATTTTTCTGCATTTTTTACTTCAGCCTTCATCTTGTTACTGGCCGCCTTCATCTGTTTCTTTATTTTCGCCAGTTGCTTCTCCATGGTGGTGACGATCAGTCTGGGTGGCTTGTCGGTGACAAGGTAAGCCGATTTTGTCCAGCCAACGATATTGTCTGTCGTGCGGACCTTGGCATAACCGGGTTGTCTTTCGACAATTTCCAGTGCCTCGCCACTGATAACAGTCTTGAGGATGCTCCCCTGGGACTTGGGCAATTCGTGCAGGTTGAGTCGCAGCAGATCTGTGACATAAACGGTTTCAGCGTGGCTGATTGAGGGTAGAAGGGTGAAAAAAAACATGACAACAATCACTTGTCTTTTCACTAACGGTCGCTCCCTGATATTCTCTATAATTTGACTAGTATATGATGAAGTGCCAGCCACTCCAAGTCGTGTTTGTATACTGAAGCGGTTATTTAAACAGGTTTATTTCCAGCGGAATGGATACGCCCAGGCTAAAGGCCCAGTCGTTATCTTGCTCGGCATCAAACTGACTGTTTTGTCGCTCATCGATAAAGTAACGGACATCTGCAAGAATCTTGGTGCCATTACCTTTTAGTGTGTGTTCGAAGCCCATGCCGATATTGGTAGTTTGCTCTTCATAGGCCATATTCAACTGGTTGTTTTTCAGTCGACCAAAGCCACCCGCTATATAGGGTGTAAACTGGCCGGTTCGCTGCAGATAATAGCGGCCGTCGATGACAATGCCGCGGCTGTCTGTCCTGTTGTCCAGGGGGTCGGACAGCAGGTTGATCTCCAGATTGATCCGCGTGTTCAACGCATTGCCAAGACTGATACCCTGATGGTTCAAAAGTTGGTGTGATTCCCGGCCGGCTTCAATGTTCAGCCTGGGTTGCATGTACCATTGGTCGATGAGATCGTCGGCCGCATTGACCGAAAAGCTCGCCGTCCCCGAGAGCATACATGCCATCAAGAATAAATTTATAACTTTGTTAAACAAAAGGTTACAGTCCTTTCTTAATCTTGTAATTAAGGCTTCTCAGGTAAATATAGCGGATTATTTTTTAAATACCAGCCTGGTGCGGAAAATAGTTGATCGCTCCGGGGCTGGCAGGTGGGTTTGATCAGGCGATTTTACTGTTCATCTGATGATGCAGCATCATGCCTGTTGTTGTGTTGGTCACATGGGCAACGGTAGCCTTGCGACGATGCAGGCGGATAACATTGTCATGTCGAATGACAAAGATCAGTGATGCGATGGCGCCGGGCCTGGCGTGGCGTTTGCCTGTTTTGATGAGAATGCCATGGGCACTCAGGTTCATGGTTTTAAAACGTTTTGCGTCTCGACCGGGAAAAGCCACATACACATGAACGGTGGCGGGTTTGCGCTGACTGTATCTTCTCTCCATTATAAATAACCTGATTACAATTTTGTTGTTTTATCGTTGGGATTATTTTAAACGGAAATGGGCATCGAGGCCAAATTTTATGGACAATTGTGTGATGCTTTTCTCCCCAACGGTCATATTCGCTATCGTTAATGGTAGTCACTACATTTTATAAGGTTTTGTCTCCACTGGTGACCACCCGACGTGCTGGCCAGCCTTATAAAACGGCCCAACTCATTCTCATACCAGCCTTTTTCATGCTGGTGTGGTTCCACTTCATAGCCCCACCAGGTGCCATCGGCATCCTGTGCGAGCCAGTTTACCCAGTCCGGCACCTTGCATTGACTAAGGTCGGGCCTCATGGCTTGTGGCCTGTTAGCCGAAATCGTTCGACCTTGGTAAGGCGCGGCTGGTTCTCAATGCTCACTGCCAGGGTCAGCCAGTTATCGAGTGTATAGACCAGTGGTTTACCGCTTTTCCAGGGATCCAGTACATAACTCTTTGAGCCAAATCGTTTATCCATAATCTGGCTGAATTTTAACTGTTTCGGGTCATAAACCAGGACCGCATGATGCTCAAGGAAGTTACCTTCATTGATCGCAATGCCAACAGCCCTCCATCCCGTTGTTTTTACTGATTTTTGTATGCCGACGTAGACGATTTCCTGCCAGTGGTAGCAAAGCCCTACATTCGTCCCGCCTTCGAGGTTGACTGTCAGGTTGCCGAGTCTGCCGTTTTGCCAGCTTCGATTACTGTCTGCATGCGCGCGTGAAACGGTGTCTTCGTAGGCCCGCAGGATATGATTCAAGCCATTGTTATATCTTGATTTTTCATAAACGGGCGTGAGCGAGCAGGCGCTCAGGCCGAGAACGAATACGATTATCAAGATGTTAGAAAATTGCTGCATGTCGTTGTTCCAGGCTAAAAATCCTGACCAGGGTGCCGATATATAGGTTAGTAATCTAAATCAAATTGGTAAATTAGTAAAAATGTTCCAGCATTGTCGTATTTTCACGTTTCTGTTTGCCTTGTTGGTCTCGGTCCCCCTGTGTGCTGATCCGGGCCTGGCAATAGAAGCCTACAAGAAAGGCAAGTTTAAAACAGCCTACAAGGAGTTCAAGAAGGCGTCCCTCAAGGGGCATACCGACTCGCAATACAACCTGGCTGTCATGTTGTATTCAGGCAAGGGTATTCAAAAGGACAAGGCCGAGGCTATTTACTGGTTTATGAAGGCAGCTGAAAACGGCGACGAGAGCGCGCAATATAACCTGGGTGTACTTTTTTCAACCGATAAGGAGTTACCTGATGAATATCCTAAAATGGAAAATGGCGAAATCTATTTTGAAGTCAGCTCGGGCGGCAGAACTTCAAACAAGGAAAAGGCAGTCAAATGGTACAAAATGGCCGCCGAAAAAGGACATGTGTCATCACAACTGAATCTGGGCGTGATCTATAACCAGGGTATAGGTGTCAAGCTGGACTACAAGGAAGCGGCCAAGTGGTACCAGAAGGCGGCAGAAAAAGGGAATAGCAAGGCACAATTAAACCTGGGTATATTGTATGACCTGGGGCGCGGGGTAGAGAAAGATGTCGCCAAGGCGCAGGAAAACTACAAAAAAGCGGCCATGAAAGGCATGCGTGATGCGCAATATAACCTCGGCATCATTTATTATAATGGCGACGAAGGCGTCAAACGTAATTATTTTGAAAGTTATGCCTGGCTCGCTCTGGCAAAGGAACAAGGCAGCGAACTGGCGGCTATCTACAAAGACAAGGTCGAACGAAAGATCAGTAAAAAAGACAAGAAAATAGCAAAAAAACTGGCGATAAAATATTACCGTGCCTATTTGAAGCCGTTTATGGAGTAAGAGCGGGAAAGGTACAAGATAAATGATACAAGGACTGTGTATCGTTGGGATGAAAATCTAACGCAAAGGCACGGAGGCGCAAAGGGCGCGAAGAGTTTTACGTTAAATATTTTGAGAGACCCATTGTTGTAACATACCCGCATTCATGGCGCCGGCCTGTTGTGCAACGACCTGTCCCTGTTTGAATATCATCAAGGTCGGAATACTTCTGATCTGATATTGTGCTGCGAGTTGTTGCTGTTGTTCTGTATTGACCTTGGCAAAACGCGCCCGTGGCTCCACGCTGGCGGCCACGCGAGTATAATCGGCCGCCATAGACTGGCAAGGCCCACACCACGGTGCCCAGAAATCGACCACGACCGGCAAGGAATTTTTACCAATGTGTCGGGAAAAGGTTTGTGAGTCCAGTTCCACGGGTGTGCCCGTGAATAGTTTCTGTTTGCATTTACCGCAGCCGGGTTGTTGGCCGATGCGTTCGTCCGGAACACGGTTGATCGTGTTGCAATGCGGGCAGACCAGTTGTGACATGAATAATACCTCCTGAATGAAGTATTAATATTGGGTTCAGTTTGGCATTTTCAAGGGTGTCATTTTCTCACGAGGCGTGCTTGACATTTTTTCCTGCCAGCATTCGTTCAAATGTCTTGTTGAGTTGTTCAAGCTCACCTTGTACCTGTTCATATTGTTGTTCCATGATCAGTTGCTCGATATTTTTTGCCACGAGACTGAGTTCCGGAAAACCCATCGCACCACCCAGGCCTTTTAGCTCATGCAGTTTTGCCTTGCATGCATCCCACTCCTGGTTGGTGAAATAGTTGGTGATATCGGTTCGGGTTGCAGGCAGCTTTTTCAGGAAGCCATCGACGATATCTTCAAACTCCGGGTCAGCATTCACGAGCTCGGAATAGATCGGGTTAACCGTTTCACCTTCTTGTTTGACACCAAGTTGCGCGCAGAGAATATCGCGAAACTGCTCCCAGTCTACCGGTTTTGACAGGTAGTCGTTACAACCTGCGGCAATACAGGTGTCCCTGAATTCCTTGATGGCGTTAGCAGTCAGGGCGATGATCGGTGTGGTAAAACCCAATGCCCTGATCTGGCGTACGGCCTCAAGGCCATCCATGACCGGCATTTGCATGTCCATGAGTACAAGATCAAATGTCTGTGCCTGCATAGCCTCGACGGCTTCAGCACCATTATTGGCTATCGTCAACTCAGCCCCCATACGTTTAATCTGCAGCGTGAACAGCCGCTGGTTGTCTATCGTGTCTTCGGCCAGCAGGATCTTGCCCTTGAGCAAGGGCATCGATTTCGTTATGCCCGGTGAGTTATGTTTGAGCTTGTCAAGCATGTGCTTTTCGGTGAGCAATTTATTGTCGGCGATGCTGCCCGTTGCAATGGTCAGAATAAACGTACTGCCATTACCAATCGAGCTTTGCACGCAAATGTCGCCACCCAGTTTATGTGACAGTTTTTGCGACAGGGATAAGCCCAGGCCAGTGCCGCCAAACTGGCGTGTGGTTGAAGTGTCTGCCTGTGTAAAAGGCTGAAAAATGCGTTGTTGCTGTTCTTCGGACAGGCCAATGCCGGTATCCGTTACACTAATTTGTAGCAACTGTTGATCCTGCAGGTATTCAACCAGCATGCTAATTGAACCGTGCTGGGTAAATTTGATCGCATTGTTACACAGATTGAGCAAGATCTGTTTTAACCTGACCGGGTCGGTCTCTATTTTCTCAGGCAAGGGCAATTGCATGGTAACCTCGAAATCCAGGTTTTTGCTTTTTGCATATAGTGAAATCAGTGACTCGAATTCCTGCAGTAAAATAACAGGCGAAATGGAAAAAGTTTCGATCTCAAGCCTGTTGGCCTCGATTTTTGTCAGGTCGAGTATTTCACTGATGATGTGCTGCAAGTGTTGGCCATTTTTAAGGATAGAGTTGATCGCTTCCTCGGTTATCATCGGCGAGCTGTGGTCGTACTTCAAAGTTTCGGCATAGCCCAGGATAGCCGTTAGTGGTGTGCGTATCTCGTGACTCATGTTGGCGAGAAAATCGCTTTTCGCCTGGGTCACATTTTCAAGTTTGCGATTGGTTGCACGTAACTGAAGTAGTGTCCTGTCTTTTTCATCATTACTATCATGGATTGCATTGGTCATGCTGTTAAAAGATTCGGCCAGCCGTGCGAGTTCGTCAGTGTGTGCAATTTTTACCTTTTGAGCCAGGTTGCCATTGGCGATTTCGTTCGAGCTTTTAATCAGGTCATGGATAGGTTTTACGGCATTATTCCTGAATGCAATTGCGATAGTGACACTCAGGATCAGAATGATCAGACCATTCTGTAATAGTTGGTTACGCAATGCGAGCCAGGAGAGTTTATTGATGTTTTCCTTGGTCAGGCCTAGTACCAGTGTGGCTATCGGTTTGCTGTCGGCATAGATAGGAAATCGTTGGGTGATGATATCTTCATGCAGGTTGACCTGGTTAATAATATGAACATGGTCGTCATTGAATAGTTCAGGTGTATAGTGTTCTGTGTTGTTCAGGTAACTGGTCAGGGCAGTATTGTCGGGCTCGATAATAATGCTGTATACAATTTCTGATTTGCTGGCAATGTCTTCCATGTATTGATCAAGTAACACAAAGTCATAGCCCAGTATGGCGTCCTTACTAACGTCGGCAACGAACTGGCCGAGCAGCTCACCCTTGTTTTTTAATTGACTGGCAAGCGCCTTGTGCTCAGTCTGATAGTTGATGTAAGCGGCAACACTCATGGTAATGGCAAGAATACCAATGACCAGTAATACAAAGTTACAGCCAAGGCTGATTCGTTTGCGTTTGATAATCGGCAGGTCACCCAGTTTCATGGCTCTTGCCTGAAGCTGTTGAATTTTCCTGCCTGAAAATCTGCCAGTGGAAGGAATTGGCGAATGTTTGTCCAGGCATAGTGTAGCGTGAATATTCCCGAGGTCACTAGTGACGGGGTAAGCCTGACCGAAGGCGTTTCCATCATAGGGAATACCAGAGAAGGGAAGGAAATAACTGACTGTATCGAAACATGCTAGCCCACCAAGAGTATCAAGGGCCAATGCCCGGAAAAGTGCGAGAACCTGATGTATATAATCGGTATATATGGGTGTAACTTTAGCCGGTCAGGGTTTCAATGCACCAATTAGGTGCATGTTGATTGGTAGCCCAGATGCTACAGGGCGGGATTGCGGTCAAGCTGTCGGTACGACAAGGCTTCAGTCAGGTGCGCGGTGCGGATGGCCGATTCACCATCCAGGTCGGCTATGGTGCGGGACAGCTTCAGTATTTTCTGATGTGCACGCATGCTCAGTCCGAGTTTGACCATCGCCTGTTCGAGCAGCAGCTGGTCATTGCTGCTCAGTTGGCAATTATTGTCGATGCCTTCCGAGCCTAGCTGGGCATTGATGGTGCCGTTGCGTTGTAGCTGTCTTTTCCTTGATTTTTCAACGCGTTGCCTGATGTCCGCGCTGCTTTCGCCCTGTATTCTGGCCTTTTTACGCAAGATGCTGACAGGCAGTGCCGGTACCTCGATATGCATGTCGATGCGGTCCATGAGTGGCCCGGATATCTTCTGGCGATAACGTGTAACCTGGTCGGCCGTGCAATGACAACGACCTTGCAGGTCGCCCAGGTAGCCACAGGGGCAGGGGTTCATGGCCGCAATGAGCTGAAATTTAGCCGGGAATTCGGCCTGGCGCGCGGCGCGAGAAATCACAATACGGCCGGACTCCATTGGCTCGCGTAATACCTCCAGTACCTTGCGGTCGAACTCAGGCAGCTCATCGAGAAACATAATGCCATTGTGCGCAAGCGAGATCTCTCCGGGTCGTGGATTAGGGCCACCACCAACCAGGGCCACGCCGGAGGCGGTATGGTGAGGTGAGCGAAAAGGTCGGCGCATCCAGTTTTGCGCCTGCATGCCATGGTCACTGATCGAGGCGATCGAGGCGGTCTCCAGTGCTTCCGGTTCGGTCATCAGTGGCAAAATCCCGGGCAGGCGGCTCGATAGCATGGTTTTGCCAGTGCCGGGCGGGCCTATCATAAGCAGGCTATGGCCACCGGCGGCGGCAATCTCAAGCGCGCGCTTGGCATGTGACTGTCCCTGCACCTCGTCCATATCGGGGGCATTGTTCTGCAAGCGGCTCCAGTCAGGTGCGCTGGCGGCCGCCAGTGGTTTACTATGGTCAAGGTGTGCACAGACATCGAGCAGGTGTTGACCGCCATACACCTCGGCGTCTTTGGCGAGTGCCGCCTCGCGGACATTGGCTACCGGGCAAATGAGTTTGCGGCCCGCCTGCCTGCAGGCAACGCTCATGGGGATCATGGCCTTGACCGGGCGTATCTCGCCACTCAGGGCCAGTTCACCGGCAAACTCGTATTGATCCAGTTTGTCGGCAGGGATTTGTCCGCTGGCCGCGAGAATGCCAATGGCAATCGCCAGGTCAAAACGGCCACCCTCCTTGGGAAGGTCGGCTGGTGCCAGGTTGATGGTAATGCGCCGTGTCGGAAATTCGAATTGGCTGTTGATGAGTGCGCCACGGACACGGTCCTTGCTTTCCTTGACCGCAGTTTCCGGCATGCCGACAATGGACAGTGCAGGCAGTCCATTGGTGATATGGACCTCGACAAGGATTTCTGTGGCTTTGACGCCTTCCTGGGCGCGACTAACTATCTGTGCGAGTGACATGCTTCGGGTTTCCTTTCCGTTTAATTACTCCATGTAATAACTAACTAGCGATCGATCGTTTTCTCCAGTTCGCTGACCAGCTTTTCCAGTGATTCGAGTTTTTCGCGTGTGCGCTCAAGCACCTTTTGTTGCACCTCAAACTCATGGCGGCTGACCAGATTCATCTTGCTCATGACGCCATCAAGGGCTGCGCGTATGTTTTTTTCCAGGTCTTCCTGCATGGCCGTGATGCCGGATGGCAGGGCCGACGCCAGGCGCTGTGATAATTCGTCGAGGATTTTCGGGTCCATTTTCTCTTCATCGGTTGTGATAATGCCCATTATTTTATTGCAAAAACAAAGTGAATGACATGCCTGAAGGTGAACGCACCATTATAGTGCTTACGTCTCAAAATATTGCACTATTATAGTGCAATATTCGCCCGATTTATGGCCGAGAATGTCTATATATTATTGTTTTTATTGGTAAATACAAGGTGTGGCATAGCTCATGCACTATAAAATAATGTTACTTTAAATTTAACTATAAAACAGGTTGCATGCTCGTACTGGCTGTCTTTAAGCGAGGACTTCCAGATAGATCGGGGATCAGGGTGTCTTCGTAACGATACATGTATAACATTCTCGGCGGCTGTATGTCACCGTGATCTAGGAGATAGAACCAATGAAGTTAGTTACCGCAATTATCAAACCATTCAAACTGGATGATGTGCGCGAAGCTCTTTCAGAAATCGGTGTGCAGGGCATAACTGTCACAGAGGTAAAGGGTTTCGGCCGTCAGAAAGGCCATACTGAACTATATCGTGGAGCAGAGTACGTTGTTGACTTCCTGCCCAAGGTAAAACTAGAAGCAGCAGTCTCGTCTGATCTGCTTGATCAGGTGCTTGATGCAATCACCAAGTCTGCCCATACAGGCAAGATCGGTGACGGCAAGATCTTTGTTTATGATCTTCAGCAAGCAATTCGTATACGTACCGGCGAGTCTGGTGAAGAAGCATTATAAAAAGTTTGGAGGTAAACAATGGAAAATAATATTTTTGAATTACAGTACGCCATAGACACCTTTTATTTTCTGGTGTGTGGCGCACTGGTTATGTGGATGGCGGCAGGCTTCTCAATGCTGGAAGCCGGTCTGGTCCGTTCCAAAAACACAGTCGAGATACTCACCAAGAATGTCGTGCTGTTTGCAATCGCATCTACAGCATACATGGTAGTAGGTTACGACATCATGTACGAAGGCGGCATATTCCTCAAGGGCATTGACGGTGGCGATACGCTGGTAGCCGATGCACTGAAGGCCTCTGCCGAAAACGGTTTTGATGGTGATTCTGTTTATTCAGGCGCATCAGACTTTTTCTTCCAGGTGGTGTTTGTTGCAACAGCCATGTCAATCGTATCCGGCGCGGTTGCCGAGCGTATGAAGCTGTGGTCTTTCATGGTATTCGCCGCAGTAATGACAGCCGTTATCTACCCTGTTGAAGGTTCATGGACATGGGGTTCAGCTTCTGTATTCGGTATGTATACACTGGGTGACCTGGGTTTTTCTGACTTTGCTGGTTCTGGTATTGTGCACATGGCAGGTGCTGCTGCAGCATTGGCCGGTGTATTGCTGCTAGGCGCTCGTAAAGGCAAATACTCGAAAGACGGTAAAGTAAACGCCATTCCAGGTGCTAACCTGCCGCTGGCAACACTGGGTACATTCATCCTGTGGATGGGCTGGTTCGGTTTCAACGGTGGTTCAGTATTGAAGCTGGGTGACATCGCCAGCTCCAATGCCGTTGCCATGGTATTCCTGAACACAAATGCCGCCGCTGCTGGTGGCGTCATCGCAGCCATCATCATTGCACGTATCCTGTTCGGCAAAGCTGACTTGACCATGGCGCTCAATGGAGCACTGGCAGGTCTGGTAGCAATCACTGCCGGCCCTGATACCCCAACAGCCTTACAGGCAACACTGATCGGTGCTGTCGGTGGTGCGTTGGTTGTTTTCTCTATCGTAACGCTCGATAAACTGAAGATCGATGATCCGGTTGGTGCGATCTCGGTGCACGGTGTGGTCGGACTATGGGGGCTGCTGGCAGTACCCATGACCGGTGAGGCAACACTGAGCGGTCAGCTCATCGGTGCGGCGACCATCTTTGTGTGGGTATTCGGCGCAAGCTTCGTGACCTGGTTCGTGATCAAAATGATCATGGGAATCCGCGTAAGCGAAGAAGAAGAGTACGAAGGCCTGGATATTGGCGAGTGTGGTATGGAAGCCTACCCCGAGTTCGTATCCAACGCGAAATAAATCAATACCAATTGATTTGAAAAAGGGCGCCTCGGGCGCCCTTTTTTTATGGTGTTAAGATAGTGAGCTGGAGCAAATTAAATATAAACAGAAAATAAGCACGATCATAAACTAAAATATCACTTCTACAACCTGGCCGTACTGCCATTTATCTAGTCGACCATTTCTACCTAAGTCAGACAAAAAATCAGACACATATCCAGTCTAACGCACAGTGCCCCGCGTATTAGAATACGTACGTATATACTGCTCGACTTATTATTCATAGCATTTCTGCACACGCTCACGCAGACCATTAGTATTTGTTTTATATAAATATTGTTCCCGGAGCCGGGAAGTATTCGCATCTGACATATCAGCCATCCATAGCAAAAAATAGTAGATAAAATATTTCTTCTTGATAGGATTATGTAACAAAATAACGAAAAATTCTAAATGAATTAGGTGGAAATCCACCTAACTTAGAATTACGACTTTCTACCTAATAAACTGTTAGGCGAATATAAGAGAAATCAGATGAAGACTATTTTCATATTTATATCACTCATGCTTCTACAAAGTTGCTCAAATACTGGGGCAATTAAAATTGGGAAAGACACATACTTGATAACCGCACGCGTACCATTTTCTGGCGAAGCAGGTGCTAAAGCAGATGCCCTTAAAGAAGCTAATATATTTTGCCAACAAACTGGGAAAGAACTCTTATTTAAAGAAAATAAATCAAGAGAATGCGCTTTACAAGGTGGCTGTGGCGAGGCAGAGATTACATTTATGTGTTTAAATAAGAATGATCCAAGATACACGGAAGTAAATATGCACAAAAACAATACTAATAACAACTAAAATGTAAAAACATAATTAAATAATTTGCCTAACAATAACATCAAGTCATTCGCTAATCGCTCACTGGGACTTCCGCTGCTACGCAGCTCCAGCCCCTTATGTAGGCGTTAGGTATCCAAGTTACCCATGAAAAGTAGACACCTCCTTAATTAGGACAGGAGGCAATCATGCCAAAGAAAAAACAAGCAGCACCCTACACAGAAGCCTTCCGAAAGGAAGCCGTACGCCGATCAGAACAGGA
>Ga0316207_10003658_pt1 | contig 14064 bp, 16 predicted proteins | sample 6weekpyrite_MG_FD_204943 | JGI IMG/M metagenome (GOLD analysis project Ga0316207, IMG submission 204943) | Microbial mat bacterial communities from mineral coupon in-situ incubated in ocean water Damariscotta River, Maine, United States -... | ecosystem: Environmental > Aquatic > Marine >... | reverse complement strand
GTAGTCGTCGTTAATGTGTTTGTGCTTGCGTTATAAACTAATCCACTATCAGTCGATAATGATTTGTTACCCGTTGTATTGTCAGGTGACAACATAGGATACATGGTGGTATCAGTTGGATTGATAGACGCATTATTTGTAGGAACTGTAATATTAGCTGAACCATTAAAAGACGTGCCATTTAAAGTTCTTGCCGTCTGCAAAGTGGTCGCCGTAGTCGCATTGCCAGAAACACTGCCTGTAAACCCTGTTTGTGTACCTGTATAAGCTGCTGCTGATATTGTTTTATTCGTTAGCGTAACGGCTGCTGCGTTCTTTGTCGCATCACTTGTATTATCAACATTCGTTAATCCAACGTCTATTTTATCTAATCCGGTTGGATTTGTAATAGCCGGTGTAGTTAATGTTTTATTAGTTAACGTCTTAGTCGTTTGTGAGAAATAAGTGTCAATATCATCAACATCGACTTGCTTCATCGTACCAGCATCGTTATAAACAACCCGATCACCAGCCGCTACCGTTGTCGCTGTTGCCGCTGTGGAACCATCTGTAGAGGTATTTATTTCAGCTACAGTAGACGTTAATCCAAGTAAAGTATTTCTGCCTGCATTTAATATGTTCCATATGGCTGCGGTTGAGTCTGTTTGTATAAAAGCAAATTCGCCTTGAGCTAAAGCAATAGAAGCTGTGCCGTCATCAAACGTATCTGCACCCGCTCTTGAAATAGTGGCTACACCCGCACCTACATTCTTAAATAAGACTTTAAAATTACTTGTATGGATATTGGCACCAGATACCGCACTAACCAATGGAAGCGTTACCGCAACAGATGCAGCATTAGATATTTCTAATGTTCTATTTTGGTCATTTACATCTACGGAATAGGCTGTACCCGTAACTGCTTCAACAATACCGCACATCGAATCTACATTAGAGTCGTAATTGGCCGCTGTTAAGGCTACGGCTAGTCCACTTCTATCTTCTATTTTACTCATTAGTTATCCACCAACATTATTTCAAAATCAACCGATGCAGAAGACGTGCCGGGAGATGACCTAGAGGCCATAAACCCTATATCTGTATATTCATTATATGGGCCATGCCATGTTTTCGGGCGCAAATCCTGCTTATCTGTAATCCCAGTGAAAGGCGATATTGCCCGCATAGCGCCATAGGGAGGAGTAACAACATTTGCGTCAGTTCTTTGAAAAAACACAATATCAATTTCTTTTGCAGTATCAACTTCAATATTAATATTTCCAACATAAGCCGTTTTCCCTTTTTGGACAGTATATGCGCCAATTTGAGATTGACTTAAAGCGAATCCACCATGAAAATCAAGTCTTGCCCATAAAGCCCCACCACCTGTTCCTTGCAAAGAAATAACACCAGCAGACGAACCAGCGGAAGCAGATGCATAAGTTCCAGACCCTAAAGGCGTTACATAGGCTCTATATACTCTAATCCATGTGCCAGTTACGGCCTCTGCAATTGTTCCATCTGTAGCGTGCATATTAGCTACAACGGTTTGCTCTTCCCAATTTGCGTCTAGCCCTACTATAGTAATAGACCTAGCCCCAGTTCCTGCCTGATTATCCGCCGCCAATGTTGAAACAAGCTCTAAAGATTGAGCAGAAGTTGGTGTTTGGTAAACATTCCCTGACGCGACAGGAACAATTGTTGTTCCAACAGCATCAGAATGACCGAACTTATGGACAATAGAATGCCCATCAACATTACCTTTACTGGCCTCAAAGAAAAAATCATTGCTCATATTATCAGCTACCCATACCTGTAAGCTACTAAGCCATTTCTTCCATATAGCATCAGCAGCGGGATTGTCTTTTACTAACTCAATAACCGAAGGCGGCGGATCAAGGTTCATAATCCTGCCTCAAGTTCTACATCAAGCGTTTCCATATAAAACTGCTCATCACCACTATACTCTAATTGGTAGTTTCTTTTCATAAATCGACCGCCGGCATGAACTTCTTTACGATCATTTGATGTATCTACCGTGTTTCCCGTATCAAAGTTATTGCTCGATTCATCTGAGTGCTTAATCGTTAATGTCTGAGTAGATGGGGTATTTTCCATTTCAACCGTTTCTTTGTTCTGAAACTTATATTTAGTGGTTTTGCCATCAATTAATCCAGTCCGAATTGTAGAGCTTATATTGTTACCATTTGAAGTAGAGGTGCCAACAAACACATCCGGCTCAAAAACATCATCCTCGAATACACCAGCAGAACCTAATAAAGTATCTATTGGAATTAATTTATCATTAATTGAGATTATATCGCCATTGTACATTATCCCCTGACCTGTACGCGCCGCTACAGTCGCGTTTTGGCCGCCTATTCGCTTAGTCCACGCCATTAAAGGAAAAGTAGTCAAAGAGTTTAATGCCGTTTTCCAAAATCCCCATTGACCTGTTGTTGCGTCATATGAGATTGTTAAACTTGGTGATATTTTACCCGGAGACGCTCCTGTAAGCGTGTACACTGTCAGTAATAGTGTTTCATGCCCCATTGCCGATAATCCATTGCAAGACACTCGTAAACTATCCTGAGTAAGTCCTTGGGTGAGATATGAATTTAGAGAATCTGTAGAAATAATATTTATTTGAAAGTTCTTTAGTTCATAAACTGCAATTTGACCAGATGGATTAGACCCAAGAAAATAAATAACATCGCCGTTTTCCCAAACACTTAATCCAGATGCACAGCCAACATTGTAAGAAAGATCTGATCGTCTATTTAATGGGCTTCCAGTTGAATTTGAGGCATCGTAGAAAAACTCTATTGACCGAGTTGAAATAGCCACTAAATGATCGTGATGTTTGCCAAGATAAACGCCTTTATCATTCACTCGTTCAGTTGAGATAAATCCACTAGCGGGAAAGGTCGTAGGATCATTGACGGCTGAATTATAAACAGTTCCATCCTCATCCATTACAAATAGATAAGTATCTAATATGGCACCACCATAGGCTAATGTTGTCGGGAAATTTGACGCTATGGCAGCTACAGTCTCACCCGCGTTCATTACCCACCCTTCATTATTCTCTGCATCAAGAATAACCATGTAAGGCACGCCAAGCGTTTCCAATATAGTAACCCGTTCAGTCCCCGTAGAAATGGCACCCACCGCACTAGCGACTTGCTGATTCGCCGCATACACATCATTATCATGGACTATATAAAGCTTAGAATTATTCTCCCAATAGTAAATTCCTCGACCACGATCATTTAAATGAGATAAAGTTGCATCGCTTGAATCTTCTGAAACATCTATTGAAGGTCTTTGCGTGACTCTAGGTACGCCACCTACTTTGTTAACAATGCAATTTGTTGCACCTGAATTATAGTCAGTAATGCCCGACCCACTAAACGCTTGTATATCTAACTGTGGAGATAGATTTATCTTCATTACAAGTCCGAGTTACGTTCGTAATTATTATTAAAGGCTAGTTCAGTCTTAGATACATTCATTTTAACTGACTTACCAATTACTTTCCCCTCTGAATCCTCTGCTAGCTTCATCATTAGCGGTGTAACTCTATTAGCCGCGCCCATTTCAGCAGCAAGCGATATCACTAAATTATGCTTAAATGCTGCTTCATAGTAATCAGGCAAAGAAATTTCTGTAGTACCATCAGGAAAGGTAGACAGCTCTTTCATTGAAGTTAGAATAAGCGTATAAGCTACATCAGTTGTTGATTCAAAGTAAAACGTGCTATCAGGGTGAGTATTTCTAAAGTAAATCCATTCAGGCTTACTTGTGCTATCTATATCGCTAATGCCTTCGTAGATATTCTTATCCGCTATTTTTAATGGGTATTCTTGATTATTTTCCTTAATAGACGCATTCAGTAATTTGACTGGCTTACCAGTCACATAGTCACCTGTAGCGCCTAATGTAAACGAATTAGTACCAGAGGCAATAACAATTTCTTCTCTTGTGTCTTGGTAGATTAAACTAGAATCAGCAGACCATAGCTTAACAAGATCATTAAGAGCCTCTCTACCCACTGTTAAATGAGCGGATGAAGGAGTGCCTCCGGGCTGTGTGACGAGTAACTTACGAAGCGCAGATGTAACTATCGCATCTGAGTTCATTAGTTAATGTCTTTTAATTTTGGCTTATCTACTTTAGGCTCTTTAACCTTAGTGACAGCTTTTTTCTCTTTCCATCCAATAGATTTACAATGCGCTACCGTTGCTGGCAAGTCATTTGTTTCTATTTCTTGGTCGTTATCTTTAATCCAAATCATTTTCAGTCCTCAAATAGTAAATCAAAATTCAATTTCGGCTTTTAATCTTGCATAAATAGCCTCATCTTTTTCTTTAAAAGTCCAAAGGTCGATTTGCTTCCCATCAACCATTATCCTAGCTCTCCACTTATTAGAGTCTTTTCTATAAGTGATTCCACCTGTCCCGCTTGTGTTACTCGAATGAATCTTCATTGTATGAGAATAATGAGTTTGCAATTTTTGGACATATAAAACTAGACATATAACGCCTCCAATAGTGATATTAAATAATACCACCATCAGAAGTGTTAGTCTGCATTTTAAGCTACACCGTAGCCCTGCCCAGCAAAGAATGGATTAAAAGTAACATAAGCAGGAAGTAAATCGAAACGTACTTTCTGTTTGTTAGAATCACCATCTGCATACTTACAAACACGAATTGACATACCGTCTTTAGTAGTCGCAATTGTGTCAGTAGCATACAATTTCTTCAATGGAACAGTGCCAATACCAAATGCTTGCTTATGATAAAACATGCTTGGTTGATAAAGGGTTGAAGCAGCAGGGTTTAAGATGGTAATTACATCGCCACTTGTTAACGCTGTAGCAACACTGTTGTATTGACCGTTAGCTTCAAATATAGGAGAGCCTGCTACTGAAATCGTACCTGCGCCACCAGAAAGCGTAACATCTGTTGTCACAACGCCAGACCAAAGAACTTGTCCGCCTGTTGCATCAGTAAAGCCACTGCGAGTAGCAAGGCCAATGCGATTACGACCTGTAACTTCTACAATCTCACCCGCAGCAATGGTATCTGCACCTGCCCCAAGGCCTGTGACTGCAATATCCATAATCATAGTGTCTTTCTGAGATTCATAAGTAGCTGTAGGAGTCGCGCTTAATGTACCTGCACGATTAGCACCAGCACTTAATGTGCCAGACGTGTAGGACGCTAAGGCAGCCGACTGCAAAGCTCTCATGTTACCAAGCTTAGAAGATACCTGAGCATCTTGCCATGCTGTATTGGTCATTGAATCAGAGCCATTACTAAGACCATGTTGAGTATTGGCTAGGCTCATTGCCGTATAAGGGTTCATAACATAAGAGCGATCACCGTTGCCGGGTACGCCGATAGAGGTCATAAGCGCATTAGCGCCCGCTATATCAGTCCAAGCATCTACCGCAGTGCCCGGTGTGCCGTAATGAAGATTGCAGTTCTTATACATATAAGCGCCGAAATCAAGCTCTAAGTCAGTGACAATACGTTGAGCAGCAGGCATGCCCACTAGTTCATCCATTTTATCCATTTTTAAAGCTTCGTCGACTTCATCCCAGTCCATATGTACTGTGAAATAGTTTTGAACAGTACCAGTCGCTTTACCTACATTAATATCTGAACGGTCAGTTGATGAAATGTCACCACCTGCTGTTCTATCAGACTTATGATCTACAGGACGGCGGAAATCTACAGTTGTGCCAGATTTGGGGTTAAATTTACCCTCCAAAAGCTGAGTATCGACTGTTTTAGTTAGAACCCGACTGCATTCAAAAGCTTTTAAAAAACTCTCTGCAAGAGGCGTTGTTGTGTTGTTCGTTAGAACATTAGTTGAACTAGGCATAATTTAATTCCTTAAGTAAAAGTTGCGCCTTCAAGTAACGGATCGACAGTCTTTCCGTTTACATCCCCTTTACCCTTAATTGGGCTTATTGGGTCAGGTGCATTGGTTGTGTTTTTCGTAAATTCACCGCCCAGCTTATCAATTGCTCTAATCTGTGCAGTCACGCTTAAGCGCGAAATACGATCCGCTTCTCGCGGATTTTTACCAAGGAAGTATGCGACTTCACCACCAGTATCAGACTCGAATATAGCGTTAGCCATAGTATCAGTCATGGTTTCTGGCTTTATTGATTCCATTACATCATTAAAATCTTCATACTTTTCATTAGCAGCATCAAGCTGGTTGTCCCAATTCTCTTGAACATCGTCAGGCAGGTAATTCACCTTCGGAGGCTCTTGAGTTGCTGGAACTGGACTTGTTTCTGCTACAGGCGCTTGTTTTTGCGATCTAAAGTCAAACAAAGCATCTTCATATTCTTCCTCAGTATCAAAATCAATCCTAGCTGGCCTTTTGGCTGGCGGATTGACCACACCTTCTACTTTTTGTTCAAGTGCGTCTAGTCTTTCCTGTTGCTTTCGGTTATATTCCTCTAGCTTTATACGAGCCTCCTGTTCTTCCCGTAACTTTCTACGAAGGCGTGCCTTTGTATCTTGGCTGCGGGATTGCTTAGGTTTCTCGTCTGAAACTTCTGCATCAGCATTAACTTCAGTATTTTCAGTTACTTCTTCATTAAGTATAGCCTCTTCTTGCTCCTCAATTAAATTAGTCTCTGCTTCTTCACTCATTTTTAAATCTCCTGATTGACGCCTGTTTGTGCGTTCATCATTGGTTGTTGCTCTTGCATTTGGCCTTGCATTTCTTGTAGCGGCTGCATCGGCATTGGGGTATTCTGTGCATTCTCTTCTTCTGAAATTTGACTAATCAATTCAGTAACTTTCCCTCGTATATCTTCATCAGATTCTTCTAGCAATTTCAAAAGCTCTATTTCAAGCTTATCATCATCATTATCAGCCTTTTTCTCCATTCTACTCCTTTCGGTCTGTGCTTTAAAGACTTCTAATTGATGTTTTTCACTGTTTGTAGCCTCTTGTACCGCTCTTTGCACCTCTTGTTGGATGACTTGCTGTACTTCTTGCTCTGACGGCTGCTTATTCGTTAAAACTTCTGCTATTTCATCAGCGCCCGGCCAATCTAAGTTCTTAGCAATAATTGGCATGATTTTATCTGCTGTCTGAGGGGCATATTGGACTAATTCCATCATGCTTTCAGAAGCCATTTGACGCTGAGTAGTATAGCTTGCACCAACATCGACAGATATATCATACTTACCCATTGATAAGTCATAAGTTTTAACTATTTGCCCAGACTCATCATCAACAACAGTCTTATTTACTTCTATCATTTCTTCTTGATCGTCAAACTTCTTAATTCTAATAATCCGCTGAGTATCATAAACACGCGGAATCATATCAACAAGAATAGTGTATGAGTGCTGTAAAGCCATAGCTCGGTTATCATGGAAGTGATAAGTACCTACATCACCCTCAACTTTACGCGCATTAATTGCTTTTCCTGATCTTTCATTGGACGGAGCACCTAAACTAGCCTTATACATGCCGCTGGCTGCATCAATGTCTTGATCGGCGATACTTGCTTCGCTTATCCAGCCACTTGAAGGCTGTGGTGGAGCTTGTCGCATAGGTGGAGCAACGCCGGGCGCATTCTTGTAAATTAAAGCAGAGTAATTCTTTATGTTAGCATCTTCCCACATCGGCTGATGATCGCCCAACTGTTTTTCCTCGATAACCCAAGGAGCTTTAGGCGCTAAAGCGACCTGCTCAATAGATGCTGTGCGGGTATAGTTGTATATTCTCTGAGGATCTTTTGCATAACGAATAACGCCACGATAAATATCTTTACCACGAACGTTAAGGACTTTTCCATAACAAGGAACAATAGGGATATATTTAGTTGGAATATAGCCTCTTTCAAAAATCTCAGTAGCACTCATCTTGAACCACTGGCACTTATTGCCTTCTACTTCTCTTTCTTTCTTAGGCTCAACACCTTGTTCTCTTAATTCATCCCTAATATCCATTTTAGAGTCTTTAACTTTTATCGTCTTGCCATTAACCATCCATAAAATCTGTTTTTCAGGGACTAGCCTAAAATATTCAACTATCCTTACTTTATCGTCATTTACCCAGCCTTCGTATTCTTCTCCCTTTCCAGTTTCCCAGTCTGAGCCGGGATACTCATCTTTATCTACCATTGAGGCAATAAACCCCCACTTAGCATCTATTTTTGTTACTTCTTCTGCTGACGGATCAAGACGCACTCGAAATGAGTTATTAATTCGTTTGATTTTAATATCTTGATCGAATGAGTCATCATTATTGTATTCTGTTACGATTCTCCAATAACCAAATCCATGACCAACTGCATGATCGAAAGCCGTGTCATATGCGCTTTTAGCGTTTGACACGGCTTCAATATTTTTTATAATTCCACCCATTACTTCTGCAAGGGTAAAAGTAGAATAACTCGCTGCTGAATCTAATGGACGGATAACAGCCCCCATACGATTCATTCTCTGATCACCTGTTACCTGATCAACCCGCTGCTCCAATTTATTAATGGTTAAACAAGGACGGCCTTCATCTTGTCTGTCTTTCTTGTCTTGGTCATGCCACTGATCACCGTTTCTAAAATCTACGTCATCAAGGGCTAAATCGTGGCATTCACTATCGGCTTCTATAGCTAACTGGTATCTATGCAGAGCTTCTGCAATGATTTTACTGTCTTCTGTTTCTACTTTAGCTTTTTTCTTCATCCTGACATCCACCCACCACCAGCTCTACGCTGATTAAATGCAATTTTAGTTCTAATCAAAGACACTGCATGACGACGACCCATTACGCCATATCGACAAGCAGCAAGAAAATCATCGTTTCTATCCACTATTTTCCCATCTTTCATATGATACTTTCTATATTCTTCAAAAAAGTCAAGAACAGTACTAAATACCTTCAATCTTCCATCATTAAATCTTGATGACATTTCAGTAATACCGGGCATAATCTGTATGCCACCACTGCCCTCAACTTTATTTTCTTCTGGCGGATTAGTAAAGTGCATATCAGCCATATTAACACCTGCTGATAGATACTGCTCTTTCGTCGTACCGCCTTGTCCAAGGGTTTTATTGCCATCGTGAGGCCAGATAACTGGGATTATATCACTATTTGGCTTCATATTGATTAAAGCCGCTATTTCAGGTATTTCTTTACCAATAACTCTAAACCCGTCATAAACATAAATAACATCATTGGCTGGGTCAATACAAAGCCTAACAAATGCTGTTGGGTGAGAAGTTGACGCAAGACCTCCAAAGTCTATCGCATCTATAAATAAGAAATGGTCAGGGAAATCAATTGGCTCAATTTTAAATACACTTTCCATATATGAAAATACTAAGCCTTCGCCAATCATCGGTAGACCCATCATACGTGTTTTCATCATCCAAGGCGGATTATCTTTAGCTAGATTTTCAATAGTAGCTTTAGAAATATGTCCTTCTTTGCCTTTTAATGTATGAACTGTCTTAAGGGTAAGCGTTTCACCATCTTCAAATGTGTAACTACAGTCCCCTCCTGCCACGTCTGCAAATGTCGCACTATGATGACTCCATTCATTCTTAACCTTTTGAAGAACGTCTGTTTCACCATTCTCAGGTGTGTAAGTTAGCCTAATCTTGCCCTTTGTCGCAATACAGCCACGACCCATCTGCCCTAATATCTCCATTTTAGGTTCTTCGTCACCATGATATATATCAATAGTATCGCCCATCCATGCCTCTTTTCCAGACTCATAAGACGAAAAGGTTAATTGACTCCATCCATCAAAAATACCCATAGTATGATGCCTGACCATTACATGCCCAATAGCATCTGTTACACCCCGCTTAAGGCTAACCCTTTTAGGATCTAAGCACTTTTTAGGTATCCAACCAGTTCCCAATGAGGTTGATCTATCTACAGGACTTCCTAGCAGTGCATTTTGCAATATATCACGGGTTTTATCGTTATTTATTCCGCCACAGACAATCCTAATAGGGCGGTCATATCGAGCGCCTTTATACCAATCAGGATAAAGCCCCGTTAAATCAAAGGCATCTTGAACCGTACCGGAAATCGTTTTCCCGGTTTGATTGGATGCAACAAGCCCGATACGGTCACTTTTATCATTATGAAACTTGACCTGAAATGGGTATGGGTCATAGAACTCAAGCTTATTTTCCTCGATATATTTCTTTTTTAATCTAAGAAGTTGTAGCTTTTCTTTGCTCAATGAATATGCTCTTGTTCTTTTTCAAGCTTGGATATTTCAAGATTAATTTCATCAATACCCATATCCTTAGTGATTTGTATATCAGGATAAAGCCCTTTAGCCAATGTAGTCGCCGTAGATGCTTTAACACTTTCATTCTCAGCATTCGCGCATAAGTCTCGCAAAACACTTCGACCCAATGCTTTATCATCAAGACTTAGCTTCAATAAACGAGACTCTATCTCACCAAGCAATCTATTGTGCATGACACATGCCCTATTGCGAGTCGCCTTGTAATTAATGCCGCAATTATAAATAGCCGCTTTTAATGCGCCTAACTTACTTTTAGGGTTTTCCAAATAAGCAGAGATATATTCCTCATCCAAAACACCCCTCTTCAAACGACCTGCCGGCGTAAGAAAATAAGACTCATCAACAATTTCATAGCCATCTACTTTTTCACCAATCTGGTATTCGCGCTCATCATCCATATTAGTCTCCTATTTTTTAGCGAGTATAACAAAAAAAATACTAGATAACATTCTTATAAGCATAAACTACAAATCCACCCTTTCACCATCACTGGTCACAATGTAAGACTCAACAACTCCTTCTGACTCTTCTGTAAATACACGAGTCTCATAAATCTTAGCATTATTTAACCTCAACTGCTTTGGAACATACTTATGCCCACCGTAACACATAGGATCGACCAAATAAGCACTACCCCCCAATGACTTGAGAATTCCAGCGCCCGTATATAACGAAAGATACCTATTAGCCATCTTTATCTTATTCCCACAGTCAGGCGAAACAATATCCATTATCTGCCGCTTAATATGGGGAGATAGATTAATAACCATCTGCCTTGTGTCCTTCTCCCACTCCATACGAAACAGCAAGTGAGAAAGAAACATTGTCTTCTTATCTACCACACGAGCCAACTTAGCCAAATGCTCGTAATAACACATATACGCACTATTCATAACAGCTCCTTAATTTGTATCTATTCTACCACAATACAATCAAATAGCAACACAGATTGTATCTATTGGGTACCTAGGAGGTGCATAGATGGGAACCAATAGTTGCCAATATTGGAACCTATACGATTTGAGAATCCTAGTTAAATCAACATGTTAGTAGTTCTAGTAATTTATATTAAAGTAATGGGATTCTTTTGATCTTTAAAACTTAAACATAATAACAATACAGGAATAACCGATTAGTAGGCGCAAATGATATTATCTTAAAAAATGTTAGTGAGACATATCTACCCATATCCATCGCATTAAAAGTCCCCAGTACCCCCCCATCCAGAGGCAAGCACAATAGTCAGACGATCGTCTTATTGTTTCACGTGGAACATGGTGAGTGTGAGTTAGGATGAGTTATCTATTCTCGCTATTCTTTCTATTCTTACTTAGTGCATTACTATTCTTTCCTATTATCTATCATTGTCCCTATTAAGATGGTCGTCATACTTATAAGTATGATCACTTATAACCATTGCATTATGCAATCAGTTGACGTTGCAATTTGCAATGTATTAATTCTATTAATAAGTGCATTAAATCTTTTCATTATCTTTATTTATTTTCTAGTGCCATTATTAACTCACGTTAACCAATAAGAGAATAAGATATGCATAACGACATAGTAAGAGCGATACAGGCTTTTAAAACTAATATGAATAGATCCGTAAGGGTTGAACACTTAGAACCTGTCTTAACAGAGTCTAGTAAAGGGTTAGAAGTTGTTTGGTATGAGCTATCGACTAAAGAACTTAACGAACTAGATGAGCTTGATGGCTTGTCTAATCTTTTACAACATCAAGCAATATAAGGTGAATATTATGAATAACTATACCCATACCTATGACGTTCAACCCGCTATTGAATACGGTTTTAAAGCCTTTAATAAGTATCAATGGTGTAATTCATGGGTTGATAGCTACAACAACCTTACACGGGATATAAATAAGTCTTCTAACTTCCCTGTAAAGAGCGATTCACTAACTCAAAAAGAGCGTGATTTTTTCCTAGACCAACGCCACAAGCTGTTTGTTATGTTTGTTGATATTTTGAGGGGCGAATAGCATGATATTTAAAGTCTATGCAAGAACTATGTACGTCGGCCAGTTAACAGTCACTCAGTCAGGCCTACATTTGTTTAGAAACAGAGATAATAAACGGTCTGTAATTGACTATAAGAAACTAAACTTAAAGAGGGTTAAATAATGATATTACAGCAAGCTAGAATATACGCCGCTAAGATTAATAGAGACATAGCTAAAAATGCTCTTAATAATAACTTTGGTTTTGCATCTCATGTTACCCATAACGATAAACTAGAATATATTGATAGCCAGTTAAATCTGGCTAATGAAATTAAACAAGGCCTACATGATAATAATTTTACAATAGCGCAAAGAATGAATTATTATCTTACTGGTAATTGCATTGCTTTACTGTCTTAATCCCTTTTGGCTAACTCGGTATAAATATCAGCTTTATCCAATATAATATCCTGACCGTTTATACTGATTAGCCTTTCATTACTGCTTAATAATGCCCTTAAATAATCATCCTGTAACAATTCACAGGCCTTTTTAGAGTCTAGTTTACAATTAATATTAATACTTAAACTCTCTTTAGGCTTTCTATAATCTGCCATATAAGCGACTTTAGCCATTATTCATCCAATTTAGTTAAAATTTCTTTCTAGTTCCATTCTTTTTAGACATTCTTTAATGCTTTCATTTTTCTTTAAATCGTATCCACAGCCAATAGTGCCACCTTTCCATGATCCACTACGTTCACCAACTTCGTCATCAAAGTTTATATTTATTGACTCTCTAATCATCCTGATAAACGGGAACCATTTCCTATGCCATTGCCGTTTTTCTCTATAACATTCAGCCATTCTATTTTGAACTTCTCCACTCTTCAAAATATACACATATGGATACGACTCTTTATTAATCTCTTTGTCATCATATTCATACTTGCGCCACTTTCTATTTGTATCCATAACTAAATGATAATCAAAAATATATGATAAAAATGGCAAATCCCACGTTATCAATTTTGAGTCGCACTGCTGCCAATCATTCATTTTTCCGCCAAGATAGATCCAGAACGTATTATTATGAATTTCAATACCGTATCTTGGTGTATCGCATGATTCTGGAATTTTTGTCTTTATCGGCAAGTAAATATGAAACATCCCAAATATAAAACAGAAAGAAATAGCATATCTCTGGTCAAAATAACCACCCCTATTAAGCATCAACTCAAATCCAAATCTAGGTGCAAAATATCCCCATTTAGTATCGTATGAGTTTTTGTTTACGCGCCATACACCAAATAATCGCTCTAACCAATTTAAATCACTGCTGTATTTTTCTCTCATATCATACCCTCAATAGTTGAACGATCAAAACGTGTATGTCTGATTATAGGCGGTTTAGCGTATATAAATGTATCATATATATCAGCGACTTTAGCCATAATTTACTGCCAGTGTATTGGTTGCCATAGTGGACATATCCTCCCTACCGTGTCGAATAAAATTAGGTTTCCTGTAATTAAACATATTAAATGGGCAGCCTTTCTTTTTATCATTAGACTTAGCATAACCTTGCTGATCTTTGCCTTTATCGCCTTTTATCATAGCTGTTTTGATAATCTTTCCATTAACTTCTAATGATTTAAATATATTATTGATCGTTGATGTTCGTTTTCCTAAGTCTTTTGCAAGCTGTGGCGCTGTAAATTCGCCTTCATATTCATCTAAATAACCTAAAACCATACCCATAATACTTAAATCATCTGGCACATAATCAGTTTTTCCATTTGT
>Ga0316207_10003657_pt1 | contig 14064 bp, 14 predicted proteins | sample 6weekpyrite_MG_FD_204943 | JGI IMG/M metagenome (GOLD analysis project Ga0316207, IMG submission 204943) | Microbial mat bacterial communities from mineral coupon in-situ incubated in ocean water Damariscotta River, Maine, United States -... | ecosystem: Environmental > Aquatic > Marine >... | reverse complement strand
CGATATTAGTCCAACATTACTTCTATGCCAAGACTACGCTATTATGCAACGACAGGTTTAACTAGACCTTTAATTTCCATACTAAAAAGAAGCCCATCATGAATGAATTTGAAAAAGTTTTAAATACGGATGTTGTTGCCAGATTAGACGATTACGGTTTGATCAAAGTCGAAGGTGACGATGCAGAAACTTTTTTGCATGCCCAGTTCACCAATGATCTACAACAAGGCGTCAGCGAGAACAGTAGCCAGTTAAGCGCCTATTGCAGCCCCAAGGGTCGCATCCTTAGCTTGTTCCGAATTTATAAAGCCAATAACGCCTTTTACCTCAGCATGCCACGCGAGCTGATTGAGGCAACACACAAACGTCTGAGCATGTTTGTATTGATGTCAAAGGTAACCCTGACGGATGAAACTGATAACATTCACCAGCTCGGTGTTTCCGGTCCCAACTCAGAACAAAAACTAATGGCCTTAGTGGGCCAACCACCAGAGACAGTAGATCAGGTGGTGACAAACGAAAACATCAGCATTATTCGTATTCCAGGGCCACACCCACGTTTCCAGATTATTGGCCCGGCCAAAGAGATTAAATCTCTCAACAACAAACTGGGCACTTTTGTTGCCGAAGTCTCAGCCAATGCCTGGCAGCTGCTTGATATCCACGCAGCCATCCCTATTATCAAGCTAGCGAATGTTGAAGCCTTTGTGCCACAAATGATCAACCTGCAGGCCATAAACGGTCTGAGTTTCAAAAAAGGCTGTTATCCTGGCCAGGAAGTGGTCGCCCGCATGCAATACCTGGGCAAGTTAAAACGACGCATGTACCTGGCTCATAGTGACAACGACGCTATAGCTGAGCCAGGCGACAACATCTTCGTCAATGTTGACGAGCCACGTAAAACCGGTGTCGTGGTGACTGCACAGCCCGCCCCAGACGGTGGCTGTGATTTGCTGATCGTAGTGGAAATCGAATCCGCTGAAAACCAGCCATTACACCTGGACGGAAATATGATCTCAGCTCTAAGCCTCAAACCCCTGCCTTATTCACTAGAGCCCTTGAGTTAAGGCAAACATAGCCGATAGCTTAAGCAATATTCAACATAACAAATCAGGACTGGGGTCAACCTAATTGAACGCAGAAGACAAATTCATTGCCACCTTGATGGACGATGTAAACAAAGGCCATCTGGAATTACCGACATTACCGGAAGTGGCGCTCAAGGTTAGAAAACTGGTTGATGACCCAATGGTTTCAGCTGACAAGATTGCCACACTGGTGGGCACAGATGCCGCCCTCTCAGCCCGCCTGCTACAGGTATCCAACAGCGTCTTTTTCAAGGGGCTTAATTCAGTAGAAAATGTACGCACCGCAGTGATTCGTCTTGGCGGTGTCTGCGTCCGCAACGTCGTTTCCAGTCTGGTGATGCAACAACTCTATCAAGCCAACCAGATGGGTCCAATCAAAAAAGACCTGCTCAATCTCTGGATAAGAGGGGCAAAGGTTGCAGCCATCAGCCAGGTACTGGCCAAGCGCTTCACCAAGCTCAACCCCGATGAGGCCATGCTGGCTGGTTTAATCCACGACATTGGCGTCTTACCCATACTCAAACGGGCGGTCAAATTTCCAGAATTAATGGCAGACAAGGTGCTGCTCTACCGGGTTATTGACAAAATGCATCTAGAAATCGGCAGGATGATTTTGGAAGAATGGCACTTTCCCGCTGAACTAGTTCAGGTGGCTGCTGAACATGAAAACCTGACACGGGATCCAGGCCCCAAGCCTGACTACACCGACGTTGTCATGGTCGCTAACCTGCATAGCTACATGGGACAAACGAATAATAAATACAGTGGCGCTGACTGGAATGACATCCCGGCCTTCGACAAACTCGGACTCACCCCAGAGCAGAGCATCCTGGCTTTATCCGAGGCCAAGTCAGATATTGCGGAAATACAAAAACTTATTTCTGGATAACAAGTTACAACTATAACCTAACCTAAGATAGAGGATTGATTGTGGCGCTGGAAAACCAACTTCTGATAAAATTTCTAGACGATATAAACAATAACCGCATCAATCTACCCACCCTGCCAGAGATCGCCCTAAAGGTACGTGATGTAGTGCAAAACCCTGATTCTTCAGCCGCCCAAATTGCCATTACCATTGGTGCCGACCCCGCCATGACAGCCAAACTGATACAAGTGGCCAACAGCCCGCTTTATCGTGCCGCCACCCCGATTGAAAATTTACAAAATGCCATCAGCCGTCTGGGACAAACCGTGGTCAACAACGTTGTCACAGGCATGGTAATGGAACAGCTCTACCAAAAAGGCGATAACCCTGCTGTTGAACGACACCTCAAGGAACTTTGGCTGCACAGCACCAAGGTGGCCGCTATCAGCATGATATTGGCACGCAAGCTGACTAAATTGAAACCTGATCAAGCCATGTTGGCCGGGCTTATTCATGATATTGGCGCCATCCCTGTCTATATGGAAGCAGCCAATATCCCTGAGCTTGAAGATGAAGAACTGCTTCAAAGCGTGGTCGCAAAAATCCATAATCTGATTGGCACAACCATCCTGGATGACTGGAACTTCCCCCAGGAGCTGATTGACGTGGTTTCCAATCACGAAGACCTGAGCTATGACTCAGGCGACAGCATTGATTATGTCGATATCGTCACCGTTGCTAATATTCTCAGTCATATTGGCACTACTCACCCACTGACCAAGAGCGACTGGGCCGAAGCGACCGCCTTCAAAAAACTAGGACTAACGCCAGAGGAAAGTATCGAGATACTGGAAGAGGCGCAGGAAGAGGTCAATATGATCCAGGGAATATTCAAAAGCTAGAAAATAAATCATAAAGATTCATCAACCCACTAATTAAAAACAAAAAACCGGCTGTTTAGCCGGTTTTTTATTGCTACGAGCCTTATGCTTCAGGCCGCATATGCGGAAACAACAACACATCCCTGATCGACGCTGCATCGGTGAACAGCATCACCAGGCGGTCGATACCAATCCCTTCACCCGCGGTCGGTGGCATACCATGCTCCAGCGCGCGGACATAGGCATCATCAAAATGCATCGCCTCGTCATCACCTGCATCCTTCTCTTCCACCTGCTTTTGAAAACGCTCGGCTTGATCCTCAGCATCATTCAACTCGGTAAAACCATTAGCAAGCTCACGGCCACCAACAAAAAACTCAAACCTGTCGGTAACAAATGGATTCTCGTCATTACGACGTGCCAGCGGTGATACCTCGGTGGGATAGGCAGTAATAAAGGTTGGCTCTTTAAGAAGATGTTCAACCGTCTTTTCAAAAATCTCGATCTGGATCTTGCCCAAACCATAGCTATCTTTCAGCTGAATTCCAAGACGCTCAGCAATGCCCCTGACCTGATCAATATCATCCAGCTCAGCCTCGCTGATATCCTGATTATAAAACAGAATCGACTGTTTCACTGTCAGGCGAGCAAAGGGTTTGCCAAAGTCATACTCATCACCCTGATATGGCACCTTGGTGTCACCAAGAATCTCCAGCGCCATGGTGCGCAGCAGCTCTTCGGTGTGATCCATCAGGTCATTGTAATCAGCATAGGCCTCATAAAATTCAAGCATGGTGAATTCCGGGTTATGACGCGTTGAAACACCCTCATTACGAAAATTGCGATTGACCTCGTAGACCTTTTCAAAACCACCCACCACCAGACGTTTCAGATACAGCTCCGGCGCGATACGCAGGAACATTGGCAGATCCAGAGCATTGTGATGGGTGGCGAACGGTCTCGCCGTGGCACCGCCAGGAATGGCGTGCATCATCGGCGTTTCAACCTCCATAAAACCCTTATTATCAAGATAACGGCGGATGTGCTGCACGATTCGGGTACGAATACGGAAGGTCTCGCGCGAGGCCTCGTTCATGATCAGATCCAGATAACGCTGACGATAGCGGGTTTCCTGATCTTCCAGGCCATGAAACTTATCTGGCAATGGACGTAGTGACTTGGTCAGCAGGCGGATGGCATCGGCCTTGACCGACAGCTCACCAGTCTTGGTGCGAAACATCAGCCCTTCTGCGGCGAAAATATCGCCCACATCCCAAGTTTTGAATTCTTTATAAACATCTTCACCAACACTGTCGCGCTGAATGAATATTTGCATACGGCCTGACTGATCCAGCAACTGAGCAAAGCTGGCCTTGCCCATGACACGCTTGGCCATCAGACGACCAGCGATCTTTACTCGCACTGGCTCAGCATCAAGGGCTTCATTATCCTTCTCAGCATATTCAGCATGCAGCTCACCGGCCATGACATTACGGCGAAAATCGCTGGGGAAAGCGATCCGTTTTTCACGGATCTCATCCAGCTTGGCGCGACGTTCGGCGATGAGTTTATGTTCGTCTTGTGGCTGTTGTTCTTCAGTCATTGCTACAACTCTTTAAATTAGTTACTTACAGACCGCTCTTTAAGCTGGCCTCAATAAATTGATCCAGATCACCATCCAGCACTGCCTGGGTATTGCCCGTCTCGACGCCGGTGCGCAGATCCTTGATGCGGGACTGATCCAGCACATAGGAACGGATTTGACTGCCCCAGCCAATGTCTGACTTACCATCCTCTACCTGCTGCTGATCACCCTGGCGTATCTTTAATTCATATTCATATAACTTGGCCTTGAGCAGCTTCATGGCTGTGGCCTTGTTCTTGTGCTGCGATCGGTCGTTTTGGCACTGTACCACGATGTTTGTTGGATTATGGGTGATACGCACCGCTGATTCGGTCTTATTCACATGCTGACCACCGGCACCGCTGGCACGGTAAACATCAATACGTAGATCGGCTGGATTGATATCAATATCAATGTCGTCATCCACCTCGGGCGATACAAACACAGAGGCAAACGAGGTGTGGCGACGATTGCCGGAATCAAACGGTGATTTTCGTACCAGGCGATGCACACCGGTTTCGGTGCGCAGCCAGCCAAAGGCATATTCACCCTCGAAACGGATGGTGGCACTTTTAATACCAGCCACCTCACCTTCCGAGCATTCAATTAGCTCAGTCTTAAAACCGCGCCGCTCACCCCAGCGTAAAAACATGCGCAAAATCATATTGGCCCAATCCTGAGCCTCGGTACCACCAGAGCCCGCCTGAATATCAAGAAAGGCATTATTGGGATCCATCTCGCCTGAAAACATGCGCCGAAACTCCAGCACCTCAAGCCGCTTTGCCAGCTCTACCAGATCCGCCTCTACCGAGTCGACCGTATCCTGGTCATCCTCCTCAGCACCGAACACCAACAACTCTTCAGCATCGGCCAGACTGGAATCCAAATCGGTGATGGTTTTGACTACCAATTCCAATTGAGAACGCTCGCGCCCTAACGCCTGAGCACGCTCCTGATCATTCCAAATCGCCGGGTCTTCCAGCTCTCGCTCAACTTCTATTAGACGCTCTTGTTTATTGTCAAAGTCAAAGATACCCCCTCAGGGCATCGGTACGCCCCTGCATATCTTTGATCTGACGAACAATAGTATTGATTTCCAGCATGAATGATCTGCCTGCAAAAGCGGAGATTTTACTACAGCTAGCCCTCCTCTTTAAACCTTCAAGTCTTATTCCTGAACAAATTTAGTCACTCAAATGCAATACGGCGCTACAAACTGTCATCAAAAAAGCACCACTGTTGTAGGTATTGAACATAAGCTCTAGGCTTTAACTACACAAAAACAAGAAAGGGCCAGCATTGCTGACCCTTTTTGTTATGAATATTGCCTTAGTTGCCAAGCGTATCATTCACAGCCTCTCGTATTTGATCTACAGTAAAGGGCTTTTTAATAATATGTTTAGCACCTAAAAGTTTAGCCACTGAGAGCAGATCAATCTGCCCTGAAAAACCTGAGCCACCGGATATGGCAATCACCTTTACGTTGGGATGAGTCTTTTTCAACTCAATGATCATTTCAATCCCATTCTGCTCCGGCATCACCAGGTCAGTTATAATTAGATCGATATCGGCATTTTGATAGCTTTTACAGGCATGCACACCATTTTCAGCTTCCATGACCTCATGACCATCCTTTGCCACAATCTTGGAGACTAGCGTACGAATCGGCTCTTCATCATCAACTACAAGTATCTTCGCCATATTCTCATAGGCCTTATAAAATTCTTAAAATAATTCGGCTTCGCCAGAGCCCATATTTTCCTGCTCAACCGTGCGGTGTGATACTGCCGCTAATTGCTGCTCAATCTCTTGTTTTATTCGCATGATATCCTCAAGCAAATTTTGGCTCTGACCATTTAGAGACTGTGAGGCTAACTCAGATAGTTTCTCAGTTGAAAAACACAGTACCTGGCTACGCCCTTCTACACGCTCAAGCAACTGGCGCGTCATATCCTCAAATTGAAGTGAACGCACGGCGACACCCACATTTTCACTAATCTCATTGGAAACATTAGAGACGTCACTCAACTGCGCAGTCATATACTGATTGGTTTCAGTAACCTCGTCCATCATCTCTGCGATACGACCCTGAGAGGTCAAGGTAAGGTCTATATCACGCGATGCCATTTCGCCGACAAGCACACCGGCTTGACGCATGGTATCTTGCGTCAATTTGTGATTGGCACGAATCTGTTCACTAAAATCCGCACTGCGTTGAGACAGATTACGGACCTCATCGGCAACAACTGCAAACCCTCGCCCAGCTTCGCCGGCACGCGCCGCCTCAATCGCCGCATTAAGTGCCAGAAGGTTGGTTTGGGCACTGATGCCATCAATCTCAGATAAGAGTTTGTCGGCAATATCTAGCTGCTGACTGATATCATTAAGGGCATTAACCAAATCCATACTGCCCTTGCTCATTGCCTGAATATTTTCGACAAAAACATCAACAATCTCAGCCGCCTCTTTAGCCATACTGAGCTGACCAGACTCATCAGAAAACTGGCCTGAAATGCGTTCAATCAAACTAACAACCATATCTAATTGCTGTTTTGACTGCTGCTCCAGGCCGGTAAAACTATCCACCAAACCTTCAATCGCCGTTGCCTGCAAGCCGCGCACCTGAGCAAGTTCATCTGTCGAATTCTGAAATCCTTCACTAAAGTCATGCTGAACAGTAGCTAACACAGATTCAATTTCAGTCGAATTAGAATGATTGCGGTTTAAATCAGTTTCTTGACTGCTGGAAAGGTTCTGAGCTTGGCCTTTAAGCTGCCATATCCAGATAAATGACATAACAACAACAAAAGCGGTCATCACCAGGGAAGCTTCAAAAAACCAACCCAGCGCCAAACCGATAATAAGAAACAAAAGCGGTAATTTGATATCGCCTACTTTTTTCTTAGAAATATCATTCTTCGCAACCAACGGCCAATCCTTAGTCTTATACGAAACCCAGTGCTTTTATGTAAACAGGTTATTTGTTAATTCCCATAACAAATATGCATTAGTAATATCGTTTTACACGCATATTACTTTAATAAAATTAACAAGAGAGAAAGATCAAAATTAAAAACACATAATAAACAAGGAATAAGCTACTGCTATTGGCTATACCGGCTCTATGGATTCAACCATCAGTTGTAAATTACGACTGTCTCGATAGTGATTTACATCAAGCTTGTAGGCCAGTCGGACACGCGACACCATCTTGGGCCAGTCATCATCGACAGTGTTAAAGGCAATCGCATCGACAGGCTCAGCCTGCCGACTGGCGCGTAATAACAGCTTTAAATGCCGCTCACCAACGATTCGTCGATTGATGATTTCAAAATCACCATCAAATACTGGCTCTGGAAAGGCCTGCCCCCATGGTCCGGCCTGACGCAACGATTCGGCCAACTCAAGCTTCAGATCATCAGCGGCAAGTTGTCCATCACTCCAAACACTGCCATGCAGGTCTTCTGTGGAAAGATGCCGTCTAACTTCTTCATCAAAGGCACAAATAAATTCTTCAAAACCGGTTCGTTTAAGGGTCAAGCCAGCAGCCATTGCATGACCGCCAAACTTCTGAATCAAGCCTGGGTGACGGGTTGCCACCGCATCCAGACCATCGCGGATATGAAAACCAGTAACCGAACGGGCCGAGCCTTTTATGTATTCATCATCGGCAGCAGCAAAAGCGATCACTGGGCGATGAAAACGTTCTTTTATACGTGAGGCCAGGATGCCAATGACCCCCTGGTGCCATTCCTCATGAAACAGACACAAGCCCGATGGCAACGCTTCGGAATCATCCAGTTGCAGATTCTCAAGATGCTGCATGGCCTGATCCTGCATTTCCGTCTCAATTGAGCGTCGCTCGCGGTTAAGTTCATCCAATTCACTGGCCAAACTCTTTGCCTGAGCTGGATCATCTGTCAGCAAACAACGAATACCAATACTCATATCCTGTAGACGTCCAGCTGCATTCAGGCGCGGGCCAACGGCAAAGCCCATATCAGAGGCAACCACTTGTTCGCGGCCACGGCCTGCCACGTCAAGCAAGGCCTTGATGCCGGCACAGCAATGGCCAGAACGAATCCGCGCCAGTCCCTGCGACACCAGTATTCTATTAATATGATCCAGCGGCACCACATCGGCTACCGTGCCCAAGGCCACAATATCGAGTAATTGGGCCAGGTTGGGCATTTGAATTTTCTGCCGTTCAAACCAGCCATCGGCACGCAGGGCTGCACGCAGTGCCAACATCACATAAAAGATGACGCCGACACCGGCCATATTTTTGCTTGGAAAGCCACAACCGGGTTGATTGGGATTAACTATGGCATCGGCATCGGGCAGCTCGTTTCCAGGCAGGTGATGGTCGGTTACTACGACCTGCATACCTAGTTGTTTTGCTGCCTGAACACCCTCGATGCTGGCAATACCGTTATCGACAGTCACAATAATGTCGGGCTGTTTTTCAGCGGCCACGGCAACAATTTCAGGAGTCAGACCATAGCCGTATTCAAAACGATTTGGCACTAGAAAATCTACTGTGCCAGCGCCAAACAAACGTAACGCCTTTAATGCAACGGTAGTACTGGTGGCACCATCGGCATCAAAATCGCCCACAACCAAAATGCTTTTCTGCTGCTGCAGCGCCGCCTGCAACACAGCAACAGCGGCAACCATACCTTTCATCAGTGCTGGAGAAGGCAAGTGTTCAAGCCCATACTCCAGTTCAGTAGCAGACGTTACATTACGACCGGCATAAATCCTTGCCAGAACAGGATCAATATCAGGGAGTCGCGCCTGCCAGTCCGCACAGACTTGACGTTGTAAAATACACTTCGACATATAAAAACCTATTTAAACTGCGCCAAGCGTCGCGGCCTTTTCCACCAGTGCTTGAGTGATTTTCGGCTGATTTCAAATTCAACATCGCCACTAACCAGTTGAATGGTCGATACAGAACTGTCTTTTAGCGCGGTGGTGAGCACCTCAATCCAATCTTCATTGATGCTCTCCAGCATGTCGCGCCAGCGGCCCATGTCATGCTGTGCAACTGCCTCAGCAAGCACATCAAACACTAATAAATGATGCCCCCCCTGATTAGCCTGCTCTAGCCACTCCTCGGCAGTTGCTGGCATGGAAGCCTGTTTATTCTGACCTAGGCTTGCCAGCGCGCGACTCAATGGTTCGTTGCTCCAAACATGTTGCCACTGATTTGGTTTCATCTCAGGCAATTCACCCTCACCCCATAACCAAAAGCTGTTGATTTCAGGCTGACCGGACTGACGCCGTTTTTCATTCACCCGACTACTATAAAACAGCATTTGTACTTCGTTGAGAATGGCATGCCAATGCATTGCATCCTTACCAGAAGGTAGATAGCGGCCAACATCCTGACCTACCACACTCTTTAGCGGCTGGGTTGTAATTTCGGCGTTGCTGCTGACATACAGATACCAACGATTGCTGACAGGCACATCAAGGCATAAACCATCTTCAGCAAACAGCTGATTGAATTCATCAGCCAACTGGCACGCTTCCGCCGTAGTCACTGCCAGATTATCGCCGCCCAGCATCACCAGCCTATCTCTGTCAGGCTGCATGTTGACCGGTGTCGCACAAAAACAAAAACCATCTCGCTGCTCACCCAGATCAAACTGTGACATGACAGACGCGATGGGCAAACCGCCCCCCGCTCGTGCATGGCCAAATAATTCAAACAACAGTTCATCGGCAGATTGAGCCATTCGTTTGCGTCGACGCCCACGTGAAAGCAGCAATTCCAGGGCTGTCAGCAGCAAGCCCTGCGATACATCAGGCCGAGGCCAGGCGTCAGAACCAAATAAACCGGGGATATATAGAGTGATATGTCTATCGAGCATGAGGTGCCGAGGCTAGAATAAAAAAGGCCCTATATGATAGGGCCTCGGTAAGGACATGACTACTGAAAATCTACATGATAAACAGGCTTAGCCAGCCTTAAGCAAATCCATAATACCTGATGAAACATTACCAGCCTGCCCTGCCAGCGCGTTTGCAGGGTTCTGCTGGAACAGTTCTTTAAGCTGGCCAGCGACAGCAGCAGCCTGCTCTGCATTCTGAATATTGCCCTGACCGCGCTCAGCTGGCGACTGACTCAAGACCTGAGCCGCATGACTGACATTCACAGCGACCTCACTTTGTGCCGATGCGACATGCTCTGCTTGACCACTTGTTTGTGCCTGGGCCTGAGGCGCACGCTCCTCAGAATGAGCCGACCTATTATTGGCGATTACGGTTGAATTATTGTTCGAAATGGATGTGGTCACGATATTTCCTCCAAATTATGCCTGCTTATTGACGAATCAAGCCATTTTCCTGCTGATATCGTCCCTCAAATGTAGTTAATGCAAAATTAAGGCCAGCACGACAAAACGCGGCAATCCAAATCCAGATCGAAACAACTCTATAAACATTTGTTTAATGAGGACACAGCATCTGTGCAATACCCAAAATCTAGGCCAATCTGGCAACTTTATCAACAAATGATTATAGACCATTCAAATTGAGTTGATATTTACCCCTACAGAGAGTATGTTTCTGTTTTGAAAACGTGTATGCTCTATACACGTATTTAACAGATGGTCTTTTAGGCCGGTGTTAAGCGATGGCGATAAACAATCATTGCCAAAAAACAGAAGCAAGACAGAAGGCACGGCGTAGACCAGCCCGACCAAGCTTCAGACCACTACTAAACCTTGGAGGTAACACATGAACTTTAAGCGACTAATCAAACTTGCAACTCCTGTAGTTGGTGCAGTAGCACTGATGGTTTCAATGCCAGCAAGTGCCGATGGAAAAAAAATATATAAGAAGGCATGCAAGATGTGTCACGGCTCAGGAATGATGGGCGCACCCAAGTTTGGTGATAAAGCAGCATGGGCTGATCGTATTGCTAAAGGCACTGACACCCTCAATGATCACGCCATTAATGGTTTCGGCAAAATGAAACCTAAAGGCGGCAAAAAATCTCTCAGCGATGAGGATGTAATAGCTGCAGTTGCCTATATTGTTGAGCACTCAAAATAAGTTTGATGCCTAAACGTTTTGAAATAAAACACCTGCTGGACGGTAAGACCAGCAGGTGTTGAAGAAGGAAGATAAGAAGAGATAATTCAAAGCAAAGGGCCGCGCAAACAGAACTCAAGTCAATGTCAGAAACACTAAACATACAAAAAGACTTGCATCGACTTGGTGTAAAAAAATAACGAAAGTTATGAATGGAGGTACCATGTCCACTAACTCTTTAGAAGAACCGAAATATAATTTCGAAGTAGTTAAGTGGTTTACGATTACATCAGTGATTTATCTGGTGGTCGGAACACTACTTGGAACGTTTATCGCTTCACAATTAGCCTACCCTGAACTCAACTTTGACAGCCCATATCTCAGTTTTGGGCGATTACGACCACTTCACACCAACGCAGTCATCTTCGCCTTTGGCGGCAGTGTACTGATGGCGACGGCCTACTACATCGTTCAACGTACCTGTAATGTACGTGTCTGGAGCGATAAGTTGGCCTGGTTTACCTTTGGCGGCTGGAACTTAGTTATAGTTCTGGCTGTTATCACCCTGCCCCTGGGGCTGACCTCGGGTAAAGAGTATGCCGAGCTGGAATGGCCAATCGACATCCTGATCGCTTTGGTGTGGCTGGCGTTCATGTTCAATTTCATCATGACGTTAGCAACCCGTAAGTCATCACATATCTATGTGGCGAACTGGTTTTTCCTTGGCATGATGATCATGATCACCTATCTGCATGTGGGTAACTCCATGGCCATTCCGGTCAGCATGATGAAATCCTACTCTGTTTATTCAGGCGTGCAGGATGCCATGGTGCAATGGTGGTACGGTCATAACGCAGTGGGGTACTTTTTAACTGCCGGCTTCCTCGGCATCATGTACTACTTCGTACCCAAGCAAGCCGAAGCACCTGTGTTTTCATACCGTTTGTCAGTACTGCATTTCTGGGCGCTGATGTTTGGTTATGCTTGGTTGGGTGCGCATCATCTGCATTACACTGCTCTGCCAGACTGGACCGGCTCTTTGGGTGCAGCGGTTTCAATTGCCATGATCATTCCATCCTGGGGTGGTGCTATCAACGGCATGATGACCCTGTCAGGTGCCTGGCACAAACTGCGTGATGATTACGTACTGCGCTTCTTGATTGTGTCGCTAGCCTTCTACGCCATGTCCACCTTTGAAGGTCCGGTCATGTCATTGAAGACGGTTAACGCACTGTCGCACTATACAGATTGGACGGTTGGCCACGTACACTCAGGAGCACTGGGTTGGGTAGCCATGGTTTCTATCGGTGCTATCTACCACATGGTGACACGTCTGTGGGGCGTTAAGATGTATTCAACCTCACTGATTGGCCTGCACTTCTGGATGTCTACCATCGGCACCGTTATCTACATCTGCGCCATGTGGGTGTCAGGCATCATGCAAGGTCTGATGTGGAGAGCGACTGATGATTACGGCAACTTGATGTACACCTTTGTAGAGTCTGTTGATGCCATGCATCCTTACTATGCACTGCGTGCATTGGGTGGTCTGATCTTCTTCTTGGGTGGCGTCATCATGCTTTACAACGTCGTCATGACTATTCGTCAGCCTGCTGGTAGTGGTGTTACAGCCACCTCTAAAGCTTGATAGAGGGAGATTAGATAATGTCATCATTTCAAGAGAAAAATGAAAAGAACGTCTGGCTGTTATCTGGAGTACTGGCGATATCCTTGCTAGTCGCCGGTGTTGTGGAAATTGTTCCGCTCTACTATCTCCCAGATACCATGGAAACTCTGACCGCAGAGGAAGATAACATCCGTCCCTACACAGCACTTGAGTTGGAAGGCCGTGATGTTTACATTCGCGAAGGCTGCTACACCTGCCACTCGCAAATGATTCGACCTTTCCGTGATGAGAAAGAGCGTTATGGCCATTATTCACTGGCGGTTGAATCAAAATATGATCATCCATTCCAGTGGGGTTCAAAACGTACTGGTCCTGACCTGGCACGTGTCGGCGGCAAATACTCTGACGAGTGGCACCGCCAACATTTGATCGATCCAAAGTCTTTGGTTCCTGAATCAGTCATGCCGCGCTACCCCTGGTTGGAGAGCGACATGGTTGACGCGTCAGGCACAGAAGCCAAGATGCGGGCACTGTCAGTTGTAGGTGTTCCATACACCGATGCTGACTTTGCCGGGGCTGCCCAGGCGGTACAGGGCAAAACAGAGATGGAAGCAATGATTGCCTACCTGCAAGTATTGGGCACTATGGTTAACTTCCAAGAAGGTAAGGACTATCGAAAATGATTAGCGACTACTTTCACAGTGATTGGGCTGCGATGACCGCCACCGACTGGTGGGGACTCTTCGTAACGTTCGCAATCTTCTTCTGCATGGTTGGACTCTACTACCTGGTGTTCAAACCAAGCAACAAGGCCAAGCTGGAGCAGCATCGCGACTTTGTCCTGAGAGAAGATTCACAGAATTGGGAGAAGTAACCATGAGCAATCATAATAAACCAGGCCAAGCGCCTGATACGGGGCATGAGTGGGATGG